>Ga0116144_10003729_pt1 | contig 14937 bp, 14 predicted proteins | sample AD_UKC035_MetaG_FD_89746 | JGI IMG/M metagenome (GOLD analysis project Ga0116144, IMG submission 89746) | Active sludge microbial communities of municipal wastewater-treating anaerobic digesters from USA - AD_UKC035_MetaG | ecosystem: Engineered > Bioreactor > Anaerobic > Digestate | place: USA... | reverse complement strand
GCCGTCGAGCGGGTCGACCACCCAGACTTCGCCGTGCCGCCAGTCATCGCCGCCGTCTTCCTCGCCATGAAAACGGATTTTCGGAAACCTCGACAGCAGTTCCCTGCGAATCAGCCTCTCGGAAGCAATATCAACCTCGGTTACCAGATCGACGGTTCCCTTGTGAACGATTTCGTGAGAGTTGTTGAAACCGGTTCTAATAACGTCTGCGGCCATGGCGGCAACGTCACGGGCACCGGAGCAGAGATTTTCGAGGCTGTGCATTATTGACTCCTGAGTGTGTTTATTTGATGATTACGGGCAATAATGATAGAATTGTTTCTTAATAAAAACAAGGAGCTCAGATGCACCTGTCTTTGCATAAAACTCTGCTGTCACTGTTGATCTGCAGCCTGGCCTGCCCGGCGCTGCACGCCGATAACGCTTCTTCTACACCTGTTAAGTCAGATATCAACCAGGCGCAGATCACCGACGGCAATTTCAATTTTCCGGGAATTATTGCATCAGTTCCGGCTGTGGTCGCTTCGACAACTTTGCCGACTGCGAGCGCTGTTGTGGAAATTCCGGTTCAGGAAATACCAGCCATCGACAACCTTCTGCAGATTGCAACCCAATCCCAGCCGAAGATAAACAGGCTGGCAACGCCGACCACACCTGCAGACACACAGGCCGATCAGACCAGTGTGGCCGCAATATCTGGGCATGAGAACACAGCCTCTGGCAGTTTTTCATTAAAACCTGGCCTGAGCCAGGAGCCAAAAGAAATGCCGGTTGTTGCAAGCGCCTCTGCTGCAGCTGCCGGAGCAAATGCTTCGGCAACTTTTTATGATATCGCATCCGGAGCCCCAGCTCCGGCATCGGCCGGTATGGCCCTGACCGCATCTGAAACTGCAGAAGCGAAGGGTAAGAAAGACAGCGAATATATCGACACGCTTTTCCCTGACCCGCTTTCGCCAGATTTCCCGTCTGAAAGTGGCATCAGTGATGCAGAAAAGAACCGGCCAGCCAGAGAAGTAATTGACGAAATCAACCAGAAGGCCGAAGAAATCGCCGAGCGCACCGCCAGAGAGCTTGGCATTGAATATATTCCGCCGTCTGAACGCCTGCCAAAAACCGAACCTGGCGAACTGGCCGCATCGGCAAGCAGTGAGCGTGGATCGGCAACTCCCGAAGTCGATTCTGGTGAGACTAAGGTCGTTACAGAAGACGACAGCGGTTCATGGGAATACCCTGGCGATACAAGAGCCTCTGCAGCAGCTGAAATCAAAAAGCCGCAGACAGACCGAGCCGATTCCAAAGACCAGAGCAATGCTGTTAAAGAAAATGAAATAACCGAAGAACCGGAAACAACAACCGCGCCCGAAATCAAGCCGGCAAAAACTTCTGGCAGCACTTCATCGACAAAACCGGCAACGCCGGGCAAAACGACTGAAAAGGGCAAGCCCGCCGCACCTGCCGGAGCAGCTGAACATGGCGAATCTGCCGAACCGGGTAAATTGCCTGTTCCTGCTGAAACGGTCAAAACAGGCAAACTGACAGAATCGACTGAGACGGTTGAAGCCGGCACAGCATCAGGTTCTGAAAATACTGGTGAAAAAGCAGCGGTCGACAAGTCTGTATTGGCATCTGAAACGGTTGTCACTGATGCAGAAAATGAGATAATTCCGGTGCAGTGGCCTGATTCACCAGAAGACCCCGAGTTCGCAACTGGCAGCCAGCAGCTTTTTACAGAGCAAACCGCCTCTGCAACCATCTCAAGCGGCGAACTGCCAGGGCTTTTCGAAAAAGCCGAGGCTCTGACACCCGCTCTGATGACCCGCGGGAAACCAGAAGATGATGAGTCTGAGACTAGCGAAGTGAAAAAGATTACTGGCCGCCTGGTGCCCGAAAAGCAACCGCTCGGCCGGCGTCGGTATCTGTATCGCTGGGTTCTGAAAACCGATGACGGCAGGCGTATTCCGCTGAAATCGAATCTGAAGCTGCTCACTCAGGTCAGAAACGAGAAAATGCTCGACGGCAAGGTCAATTTGACCGGGCGTTTTGTCAAATCAGGCATGAATGAAGAACTGCAGTATTTTGTCGTTGAGTCTGCCACCTTTGCCGATGCTTCAACCGCCTCAGGCACCACTGATATCAAGACGAAACCCTCAGGCGCAGCAAAAAAAGGCACAGGTAAAAAGGGCAGACAACCGGCCAGAACAAAAAGTGCAACTCAGAAACCTGTAAAAACAAATACCGAAGCGGATAAAATTGATTCTGCCCACAAATCCGACAGTCCTGGCACGAAAAATGCTGCTAAAAAGCAGGACCTTCCCTCAGGCGACCTGAATCTGAAAAAAGCGCCGATGCCCGAACAGCCCTGACAGGTTTAAAAGCAGATGCAGAGCGAAAAACTCGACAAGATTCTTGCCCTGATGCCCGCCAACCCCGGCATCTACATCATGAAGAACCGGACTGGCGAAATCATCTACATCGGCAAGTCGAGATCGCTGAAAAAACGCGTTAAATCATACTTCAACCGCCATCACGACAGTATGAAGACGTCTGTTCTCGTCTCGGCGATCGAAGACATCGAATTCATCGTCACCGAAACTGAAATCGAAGCGCTGATTCTTGAAAACAACCTGATCAAGAAGCATAAACCGCGCTACAACATACTGCTCAAAGACAGCAAAACGCACCCCTATATCAGAGTAACAATGAAAGAACGCTACCCGCGTCTCGAAAAGGTACGCAAGGTCAGTTTCCGCGATGGCAACCTCTACTTCGGGCCGTTTCCGAATGAGTATGATCTGACGCGGATCGTCGACCTGTTGTCACGCAATTTCAGGCTCTGCACCTCAAAAAAAGGCTTTGCAGCTGCGGCGCCGGGCAAAAAAATCAGGCCATGCCTCAAATACCACCTCGGCATCTGCCAGGGTATCTGCCAGGGCGCTGTCACCCCCGAAGAATACTCGGTATCGATTCATAAAGCTGTAGAAGTTCTTTCAGGCAGAAGCGACCCGGATTTCACCGGCCTCGAAAAGCAGCTTAAATCACTGGCCGACAGTTTCAGATTTGAAGAAGCCGCTGAAGTGCGCGATACGCTGACCGCTCTGCGCCGCTTTTTCGAAAACCAGAAGGTCGAATTCGTTAAACCTCTCAACCTCGATTTCTGGGGTATGTGCGAGGCCAACGACCGCCTGATCTTCTCGGTATTCTTCGTGCGCGGCGGCAAAATGCTGGGCAACCGCATACTCGATATCGAGCGCGAGCCCGAAACCTCGAATTCAGAAGTTCTGCAGACAGTTATCAGCCGTTTTTACGACAATAATATCATTCCGGCCGTCATTTACTGCTCGATAGAGCCCGACGGCGTCGACGCTCTGCTGGCAATGCTCAGTGGGCGCGCCGGCCGAAAAGTCGCTTTCCATATTCCGCGCAAGGGCCAGTTTCTCAATTTGCTCGCCATGGCAGATAACAACGCCCTCGAAATCATGCGCAACATCAAGTCAGAAGGGCATGAGCGCATCGACGAATCGGTCATCGATCTGCAGAATCTGCTCGAACTCAAGATCGCCCCGGTCAGAATCGAATGCGTTGACATTTCACACATCCAGGGAACCGATCCGGTCGCATCTTTGGTGGTCTGCCACAATGGGCGCCCGCGCAAAGGCGAGTATCGCCTCTATCACATAAAATCAGCCCAGGGCGGCGACGACCCGGCTTCGATTGCCGAAGTGACCCGTCGCCGTTTTTCGCGTCTGCTGCGCGAACGGGCGCAACTGCCTGACCTCTATATCGTCGACGGCGGCATTACCCAGGTCAGAGCGGCGATGCGTGAGCTCGAAGAGCTTAACGTCGAAACGGCCATTCTCGGCCTGGCCAAACGTGAAGAGACTTTAGTCAGGCCCGACGGCACCGAGATCAATCTGCCGTTTTCGAGTGCCGGCATGAAGAGCATCATCAAGCTGCGCAACGAAGCGCACCGGTTCGCAAACACCTTTCAGAAAAAGACTCACAGCCGGCGGGTCATGCGCTCGGCTCTTCTCAATCTGCCGGGTGTCGGCCCGGCCACCCTGCGCAAAGCCCTCTGGGAATTCGGTTCAATGGCCAATGTCGCGGCAACGACGCCCGAAGAACTGCGGCAGCGTTGTCAGATACCGCTCAAAACCGCTGAGGTGATCATTGCCTCGCTGAAGGAAGGTACCCATGAAAAAGCTGCTTAGACCTTTTCTGGTTCTTCTCGTTCTGAGTGTCCTTTTCGGCGGCAGTTCGCAGGCGCTTATCGAAATGCCGGCACCATCGCCAGAACAGCAGCTGCAGATTCTCGAGGCAGCATTCATGAAAGCATTCCAGGACCCGGAAGAATTTAAAGCCAGCGGAATTTTTCAGCTTCTCGGGTATGATTCTGCGGAAATTTCCCTCATCGGCAAAATAACTCCGCGCCCGGCAAGTCTTTCGGTAGAAATTCTGCCTGCAGAAGGCGATGGCAGCTTCAGAACCCTCAAAGTTCTCTGTAATAAGGTCAGTTATTATAATCTGACCATCGAACGGGTAACCTTTGATTTTCCAGACAGCAGTATAAGTCTCGATGAGCTTGCAAACGGTCGACTGCGCTTCAAAACCGGCAGCCGCATCGACCTGAAAACTGAAGTTTCGGCCAATGACATTCTCAAAGTTTTTGAACTTTATGCCCAGGCCAGGTCGCTTTCAGGAATGAAGATGAAACTCGACAAAAACAGTGCCCGCCTTGTTGGGCGTATAAAAAAGGGTTTTGTCACCGCTCAATTCGACCTGAAGGGCAATACCCAGCTGCTCGACCCCAAAAGAGTCTATTTTCGCTGTGAAAAACTCACACTCAATGGTATGCCGATGCCAAGAAATGCCGTTGCTCAGATATTCAAGCAGATCAACCCGGTATTTGATGCAAGCAAGACCTGGCTTAACCTCAATGTCGCCAGCATCGCCATCAAACCCGGCTTTGTCGAAACTCTTGCCAGCATAAGCCCGAAGAAAGGTTAAGAATAATGCCCACCAGTCGTCGCATTCATCGTATTTCACAAACCCTGCACCAGCGCCAGCTCGATATCGTCATTGCCCTCGATCTTGTACACGATCAGCACAACCTTTCTGCGGTTCTGCGTACCGCCGACGCCGCCGGCTTCGGCCGGGTAATCTGGGCCCCCGATTTTAAAAAGCCCGAAGAAGTTAACCCCGAAGTTTCAAAGGGGGCCGAGCGCTGGGTTGACCTTAAAGTTGTCGACGACATCAAACCTTCCCTCACAGAACTGAGACAACAGGGATACAAAATTGCTGCTACCCACATGGGCCGTGAAGCCGTAGATTTTCGCAGTCTCGACTGGACTCAGCCCTGGGTCGTCGTTTTTGGCAACGAACACCGCGGCTGCTCCGAGGCGACTGTCGAAGTGGCCGACGAGAATATTTTTCTACCAATGGCCGGTTTTGTACAGAGCCTCAATATTTCGGTCGCCGCAGCGGTAACCATGTACGAAATTCAGAGACAGAGACAACAGGCCGGCATGTACAACCGCAATGCCTCAGAAGAACAGGTTCGCCTGCTGTACAACCAGTGGCGCCTCGCCGACGAGGAACTCACTCTCGACGACCTCTGGAAAAGGCCAGAAGGCCCGCTGCCGCCGCCTGACCAGCCGCACAAAGATGGCCGTGCCGACTGCCCGTTCTTTAAACGCCATCATAAGGGCTTCAGTCAGCAAAACAATCTCTGACTTTTTGCCCCGCTCAACCGGCCCGGGCCTGCTTAGTGCTTTATAAAACGAGAAACAGAGGGTTCTTCGTCGTTCCCGCGTTTATGCCCGGAGGGTACAGGCGGAAATCTTATCGTTAAGAGCTTAGATCACTGCCTGCTCAGGGATGACGTGAAATCTTTGAAATTGCATGCTCAATGTTGACAGACCGCCAGGGGCCGCTAAGATAAAAGCGAACAGGTAGATGCCTGTTCGCTTTGCTGTACAGAGATTGTACATTTTGAAAAAAAGTTAAAAATATCGTTTAGAAAAAATCGAACCTTTCCGAAGAGGTTTTTACCAAACACATGCAGACCGAAAATGGAGTTGGTCGATGAAAAAAATAGCACACGGATTAAGGGACTGGTTCAAAGATTTTGTCAGAGCGCTGATTTTCTTTCTATTTCTGCAGACATATGTCGTACAGGGCTTTGTAATCGAAGGCGCCTGTATGGAGCCTGAATTGCATTCACGGGAAAAAATCATTGTTAACAAAATGGTGTACATGGTTAAGGAACCTGAGGTGGGCGAGGTAGTCGTTTTTTCTTACCCACTCGAACCTGGCAAAGATTTTGTAAAACGCGTAGTCGGTGTACCTGGCGATGTTATTGAAATCAAAGATGGTTACCTGTTCCGCAACGGAAAAATGATGAAAGAACCTTTCGTAAAGGAATACGTCTTTGGCTCATACGGGCCACAGAAAATACCGGCAGACAAGATCTGCGTAATGGGCGACAACCGCAATAACTCTCATGACAGTCGTTCATGGGGTCTGCTCGATCGTAAACTGGTCAAAGGTAGAGCCGAAATCAAATTCTGGCCCCCCGATTCATTCGGTCAGATTGCCAGGCTCACAGAATAATCTACAGTCAGCTGAATGACATTCGAATTGACACACTAAAAGTTTGTGAATATATTCTGACAGACGTCAGGAGAAGAAAACTTGGTTACATCATTCAAACTCAGCGGTTTTACCTGCCCGGCCTGTGGGGCCATTTTTGAAGCCAGAACCGTGACTTCGATTACCCATCAGGGCCAGGATTCAGATTTTTTACCCCATTATCTCGGGGAAAACCCGCTGCCTTTCTTTCTGGTCCAGTGCCCTGAATGTGATTTCTCAGGTTATCCCGAAGATTATTCGGCCGGGAGCAGGGAAAACTGCAAAGTTTCAATTCCTTTGATAAAAAAGGTTCTCAGCCTGCCGATATGCAAAAAGATGCCGGAAGAGGCCCTCAAGTTTTTTATTGCTGCGAAACTCTATGAAGAAACCGGCCGCAACCCGTATCACATCGGGAACCTCTACCTGCGAGGTTCATGGTGCTGTCGTCTGCGCGAAAACCGCAAGGCCGAAATTGAACTGCAGCAGCTGGCAGTTAAGTTTCTTAAAATTGCCGTCGAGAAATCGACAATTTCTAACCCAGACAATCTGCCGGTCGTGACCTATCTGATCGGTGAACTGTACCGCCGCCTCGAAGACCGCAAGTCGGCGCGTGAATGGTTTGGCGCGGTTGAAGAAGTTATTATTGACCCCGAACAGCAGTGGATCCTTGAATTAACACAAAAACAGGCCGAACTGAATGAGCATTTTATCAATTAAAGCTCACGTTGAAAGGGAGTAGGGCCGCTGTTGTCCTGACAGTCCCGGGTTTCCAATTAATGTTTGTGATTTTTGCCGAGATAGCATAAAATCATAGGCAAACGGAAATCCGGGGTTGTTTATTTCGGGGTAAATAATGCAGAGAATAAAAATTCGCTACGCCGACGAAAAGGGCAATACCAGCGAAGAGGTTTTTGAAACCAGGTCGTTAGAAGAACTGCGGGCCGCTTTCAGCACCCGTGGCTACTATATTCTTTCCGAAACCAGTCTCGACGAATCGCTTGCAGACCAGATAAAATCTGCGCTTTCGTTCAAAAAACAGGTTTCACTTAAAGATCTCAATGAGTTCACCAAGCTGATACGTACCCTTCTTAAGTCCGGCATGCCTATTACCGACGCCATCGATGTGCTTCTCGACGATGCCGAAGACACACCACTTAATCGTGCTCTGCGCGAAGTTCACCAGGACATCCGCGAAGGCATATCGCTCAGCCGGGCACTTGGCCGACACCCAGAAGTTTTCCCCGAAATCTACATCAAGACAATCGTCGCCGGCGAAAAGGCCGGTGCTCTCGAAAACATACTGAAACGTCTTTCTGATTACTTCACAAGTTCACTGGCAATCAGACGCAAGGTCATAGCGGCGATGATCTACCCGACAATTCTGCTGGCGGTTTCTTCACTGGCCGTCGTTTATATGATCATCGAGGTTGTACCTGAATTCGCCAGTCTGTTCCGCAGTCTTGATATTCCGCTGCCACTGATGACATCACTGCTGCTTTCGACTTCAGAATTCCTGGGCGAATGGTTTCTGCTGCTCTTCTGTCTGGCCCTGCTTGCAGTTGCTGCAATTGTGAGCTTTTATCAATCGCCCGAAGGCCGAAGAAAAATCGACCGCTTCAAACTCAGGGTGCCACTGTTACGGGATCTTGAGAAAAATTTTGCCTACAGCCAGTTTGCCCGCACCATGTCGACAATGGTCGAAGGTGGCATTCCGATTCTCGACAGCCTCAAGGTCGTGCTCGACAGCCTTGAAAACAAGGTGATTGCCAGACGTTTCGCCGTCCTTCCCGAACTGCTCGAAAAGGGGCTCGGGTTCGGCAAGGCCCTCAAATCCATACCCGAAACCCCGACAATCATGGTTCGCGTCGTAACCGTCGGCGAAGAATCAGGCAATCTTGGCGAAATGCTCGACAACCTTGCCGAACATTACGACGAAGAAATTACCGAGCTCACCGATACGGTCACATCATTGATAGAACCGATGCTTTTTCTTGGAATGGCCCTCGTGGTCGGCACCCTGGTCGTTGCTCTGCTGTACCCCGTGCTGACTGCTGCTTCACAAATCAATTAGGACAGATGAGATGGAAAGTTTCAAAGATTTTCTGGTAAAAAAGCGCATTATCGATGCGGGCAAAGCCGAAAAGCTCTTTAAAGAGTCTGCCGGGCACCCCGACAATATTCTGCGCCGACTCGACAGCGACCCCGAAGTAACTGACCAGAACCTTTTCAAAGCCTTTGCCGCCACCTTTCGCAAAAAAGCGCTCTGCGAAATCCTCGTAGAAGAAGGCTTTATAACACTCGATTACGTGCAGCAGCTCGTCAGCGAATTTGGTGCAATTCCGGCCAATCTCGGTCAGGTTCTTATCGAAAAACGCCTGATAACGGAAGAAGAGTATGCAAGAGCCGTGGCTGTCGAACTTGGCATCGAATACGTCGACCTGACCCGCTACGAAGTCAACGACGAACTTTTCAACAGCATCGACGTTGCCCTGATGCGGCGCTACTGCTTTATCCCTCACCAGAAGCTGGGTAAAGAAATTCAGCTGATCATGCATGATCCCGGTAACGTCGATTCGATCGAAGAGCTCGAAGTTCAGCTCGGGCTGCCGATCCGCCCGCTGGTTGCCTCAAAAATGGCGATACAGAAACTTCTGAATCTGATGATCGAAACCAGTCTCGATTCAAAAGTGGTTTTTGCTGACCTTGAGAATTTTCCGCCACTTGAAGTTATGATCGAGGAAGAAGATGACGCTCCCGCCGCCGGTGTCGCCAAAAGCGCCGGTTTCGGCAATGAAACCCCGGTAATCAGAATGGTGGATGCCATTATTCTCAAAGGTGTGCGCAAACGCTCAAGCGACATTCACTTTGAAGTCTACGAATCACAGTTGAAGGTCAAATACCGTATCGACGGCGTTCTTTTCGAAGTGCTTTCTGACGTTGAACCGCGTCTGCGCGGCCCGATCATTTCGCGCCTCAAGGTTATGGCACAGCTCGATATCGCCGAAAAGCGCGTACCACAGGATGGTCGCTTCAAACTGAAAATCGATGACCGCTTTGTCGATTTTCGCGTTTCGGTTCTGCCTTCAATCTTTGGCGAAACCGTGGTTCTTCGCATTCTCGACAAATCGGCCCTCGGCCTCGACATTCAGAGACTCGGGCTCGAAGGCGATGACCTGCTGCTTTTCAAACGCAACGTCAAAAAGCCCTATGGTATGATTCTGGTCGCAGGCCCAACCGGTTCGGGCAAAACCACCACCCTCTATTCGGCTTTAAAATTCGTCCACACACCGAAAGACAAGTTCATCACCATCGAAGACCCTGTAGAATACCAACTGCCAGACATCGTGCAGATCGCGGTAAACGAAAAGAAGGGTTTGACCTTCAGTTCGGGCCTGCGTTCGATCGTGCGCCAGGACCCTGATAAAATAATGGTCGGCGAAATTCGTGACCCGGAAACCGCAAAAATTGCCATCAATGCGGCACTTACCGGGCATCTGGTTTTCAGCTCGATTCACGCCAACAACGTCACCGATGCTATTTCGCGCCTTGAAAACATGGAAATCGACCCGTATGAATTCGTCAGTTCTTTCAACCTGATCATGTCACAGCGCCTGTTGCGCCTCAACTGCAAGAACTGCACCGGCGACGACACAACCATAACCGAAGAAATGAAGCGGCTGACCATCGACTTCGAACATTATTCTCACGTCGAGTTCAAAAAAGGCAAAGGCTGCCGTTTCTGCCATGACACCGGTTATCAGGGCCGTTCCGGCATATTCGAAGTTCTCGAACTGTCACCGGCAATCAAACAGATGATTCTCACCCGGCAATCGCCGCTTGAAATCAAGAAAGCGGCCATTGCCCAGGGCATGGTGCCACTGCGCCGCGCCGGCTGGCAGAAGGTCGAACGGGGTCTCACCACATTCGAAGAAATGAATCGTGTCACGTTTGAAGAAGGGGTGCTCTGATGAACCTTTATACCGATCTGGTTGCCCTCGATATTGGCACCAACAGCATTAAAATTGCGGCTGTCGACCCTGGCCCGGCCCGTCAGGGCTATGTCGTGCGCAATCTTGCCATGGTCGAATTGCCACAGGGGCTTGTAGGAGGCGACTTTACCGGTCCCTTCATCAGCGATCTTACCGTATTTAAAAACACTCTCGCCGGGCTGGTCCGCAGCATTAAAAACACCCGTCAGGGTTTCGTCATCGGCCTGCCAGATCGATGGGTCAAGCTGCATCTGGAAACACTCGAACTTTCTGAGAACGAACGCCGCTTCCCGGGCTTTCTCTCATGGCGCCTCGAAAAAAGTCTCCCGATTCCTGAAGGCATGAAGGTATTCATCGATTATCAGATACTTGGCCCGGCTGCTAATGGTGCTCCGGGGCATTATCAGGTTCTGGCAGCCGCTGTCAAAGCCGAAATAATCGAGATTCTTTCGAGTCTGACCACCGACCTGCATGTCGAGGTAATGGCCTTCGACACCTCTTCTCTGGGCGTCTTCAACCTTTTCGAAGAATCATTTCCTGACCGCACCGTTGATCAGACAGTTATCAATCTGCACATCGGTCACGAAACCACGGTTTTCAAGGCATACAACCGTGGCGCGCTGATGTACGAGCGGGTTATCGAAGTGGCTGGCGAAGAATTCGCCAAAATTATCAGCGAACTTGATTCAATCAATCTCGAAACAGCAATGAAAACAAAGCATTCAGAAAAGTTTTTCCCGACCGGCCGGGCCGATGTGAGTGAACTGCTTGAGCGTCGGCAGCGTATCGATCGCATCTTCGGCAACTGGCTTCGCGAACTCAATGTCACTTTCAGGTTTTTTCAGGATAAATTCAACGTTTCGCGGCTGCCGGCGGTGTTTTTGACCGGTGGCAGCAGTATGTTTGCCGGGCTCGAAACATTTTTGTCCGAATATCTCGAAACACCGTGCCGGCTGTTCAACCCGCTGGCCGAAATGCCACTGGCCAAAAAAGTCGATGAAGACAAGGTCAGAACCGGGCCGGCTTTTGCCGCCTGCCTCGGTCTGCTGGCGAAGTAGGTGAAAAGATGAAGCACTTTTTAAATTTCAAACCAACGGTCGTTTATCGCAAGGGCAGCAGTTTCATGCTGAAGACTTCTCTGGTCATTCTGTTTTCTGTGCCGCTCGCCCTGGCCATGTTTCTTGCTTATAAATACAGCGCCGCCGGCAGCACAACCGCTTTCTATCAGAGCGCCGAAGAGCAGCTGAGCAAGCGTCTTGGCAGCTTTAAAGAGGAACTGACAAAACTTAGACCGGCAAAAGAAGACCTTGAAGAAGCCGAAACTGAATATTTTGCCATGCGCCGGGCATCGACCCTGTGCCGCACATCATGGAGCACGCTGCTCGATCGGCTTGAAAAGCTGACCCCGCCGCAGGTGCGCTACAGACGCATCGGCATTCGCCCGGAAAAGCTTGTCAGAATCAGCCTCGAAGGCGAAGCAACCGATCTTGGCAAGGTTACCGAACTTTTGCGGGCGCTGTTTGCTGAAAGCGTCTTCGTTAACCCGAACCTGAAAAAACACGCCAGCAGCAAGCTCGAAGGCAATACCGGTATAACTTTCAGTCTTGAGGTCGATTATGCCGGAGAAAGCGGGGAATTGCCCTGATGAACCCGAATGAACTGAAAAAACTCAAAGAACGTGCTCCATTACCGCTTTTCATTCTGATGGTTCTGTTCTTTCTGCCCACGATGATGATTGAGCCGCAGAACGAGGCCTTGAACACGGCCGCCGCAAGCTACGCCGAAGTGGTAAGAAGTGCCAGAGCGGCTGTTAACAACCGCGAAAACTTTCTCGACCAAAGCCACCGTCTGCAGCACCTCAAAAACCTGCGCGAAGAAACAGGCGCCCTTATGCCTGCGGAAGAAGACCTGCCGGCGATTATTGACCGGCTGCAGCAGCTCGCAGGCTCGGCGGGCGTTTCCCTTGAAGAGGTGCGCTATGAATTCAACGAAGAATTCGACAAACTTGAAGTGCCCTCTTATCGTCTGCAGATGAACCTTAGGGCCGATTACGCAAATATGCGCAACTTTCTCGCGGCGGTCGAAAACCTCGATTCACCGGTCATCATTAATGAAATCGTGCTGATCGAAGGGGCCCGCTATGCTCTGACAATGAGGTTACTGGTAAAATGATAGACAACAGAGGCGATTTTGCCGTTAAACATCGCGAAGACGTCATCGACACTCTGCGCCTGCGCGCCCGCGAAAAGCGGGTTCTTTACGGCCTGCTGATAATTCTGCTGCTGACCCTCGTCTATGAAAATGGCGGCAGCATAATCGACAGTCTGGTCAACGAAAGCTTCGAAACAGCCCAGCTTGGAGATGTCAAACGGTTGAGTGTTAAACCGGAAAGCCTGAAAAAGCTGGTAAGAAGTCTTAAGCCGGTAATCAAAGAATACCCACAGTATGCCGGCCGCCTGAACCAGGATCTTTCGACTGCCGAAGCGGCAATTCAGATGACTGCCAGGCCTGAAATGTCCGAACAGGCTGTCGCCAGCACCCGCGAACTTATTGCAAGGCTTTTTGAATTCGTTTCTCACCCGGTAATCAACCGCAACAAATCACTCGATGCCCTTGAAACAGAATTGAATGGACTGGCGAAATTTCTGCAGGTCAAACCCGGAAAATCTTTTATCTATACAAGTTTGAAGTTCAAAAAGACAATCCCGGCGGCTGAAGGGCAGGGGAGCCGCAATCTTTTCGAATTCAACTGAGGAATCTCATGTTTAAAGCAGTTCAAAACGAAGACAGCTGCGGCCGAAAGACCGGGCGCCGGGGCTTTACCCTGATCGAAATGCTCGTCGTGGTTTCGGTGATCGGTATCCTCGTGACCGCAGCCGGCTACCACAACACCCGTGTCGTGAAAAAGGCGAAGGACACCGCGCTGCTGCACGACCTGAATCTGCTGCGAACCGCAGTTTATCAGTATGCACTGCATAACAACGGGCGATTTCCAGCATCGTTGGACGAACTGGTGCCAGCGTTCATCAGCCGTATCCCCGAAAAATGGCAGGGAAGCAATGCCGCCGGAGCCTGGCACTATGACCAGCTCGAAGGGCATATCAGGCTTTTCGCGCCTGAAAACACCGCAAAATCTCCGACCGATCATGGTGGCCGCAGCTATGCTGATTACTGAAAGAAAAGGCCTGTCGCTGCTCGAACTGATAGTCTGCACGGTGATTATCGGGATTCTTTCGACAACTGCGGTTCCGATTGCAAAAAATGTCGTCAGACAACAGAAAGAAGAGTTGCTGCGTGAACACCTTAAAGAAATGCGTCGAGCCATTGACCGTTATTACGAAAAAAAAGCGGCAAAAGAGCCCGGTCTCGATGATGCGGCTTATTTTCCGAGCAGTCTCGATGAACTCGTCGAAAACCGGCTGCTGCGCAAAATCCCTCTTGATCCATTCACCGAAAAGCCCGACTGGAAAACCCGATCGACCACCGATGCCCAGAATGCCGAAATCTCTGATATGCGCAACATTTTCGATGTTTTTTCAGCCTGCGACAAGCTCGATCTGAAGGGTCGCCCATACAGCAGCTGGTAAGAAACTGCTCTGCTCAAAAACCGTGCAGGTTGAACAAAAAAAGTTCAATTATTGGTTATAAAGTTTTAACAGATTTGTTGTTTCGATGATCTGGCGCCATTTCTCACCAATTTCAGCTCGACATGAGATTCAGCTTAATTTTTGTAATATAGATACAAAACAACGACCACCATGTTCTGAAAAGGCTCCAGTAGCGCATTTTAAAAACTGGCACGCTAATTGCTTTAAAGCCATCGGAATTTTATTCCGGAGGTCGAAATTATGAAAAAAGCAATTACATTTATTCTTTTGCTGGCAGTTTTCTTGTTCGTTACCATCAAAGCAGGTGCGCAAATGAATGATCTCGATATAATCAACTCGGAAACCAGAGAAATAACCGATGCCGACGGCACTGTCAGCGTCAGGGTCGACTGGCTGCAGCGCCCGGGCGAAATGGCGATGACGATCACCTACAACGGCTTTCTCACCCAGGAAGGCCTGGCCAATTTTTACATCGAAGTCAACGGCGAACAGCGTGAGTTCATGACCATGAAACAGGAATTGAAGAATCGCGCACAGCGGATCAAAATCATCTCTTTTCACCCGACCAGGCGCATCGACAATATCAACCGCCTGATGGAACTGCCCGAAAATACTGTTGTTGACCGCCTGCTGTTTCGCAACGCACCTTATTACAAACAGTTCGGCGAACTCAACGTCGCGCTGAAGTTTTTCATTCACGGCCGCTGGGATGG
>Ga0116144_10003728_pt1 | contig 14940 bp, 9 predicted proteins | sample AD_UKC035_MetaG_FD_89746 | JGI IMG/M metagenome (GOLD analysis project Ga0116144, IMG submission 89746) | Active sludge microbial communities of municipal wastewater-treating anaerobic digesters from USA - AD_UKC035_MetaG | ecosystem: Engineered > Bioreactor > Anaerobic > Digestate | place: USA... | reverse complement strand
GATGAGGCAATCGAGGCCGCTAACTATGTCTTCAAAGAGGACTTCAAGTCTGGGGCTATCATCGATGCGTTTCAGTTCGGACTGACTTTCGGCAAACTGTTTAAAGGTGCCAAAGATGTTCCGGTTGACAAGATCGCGAAGCAGGTCGTTGGTAAACTGAGGCCGTTTACAAAAGCCGTGCTTGCCAAACTTGGTATCTCGGCATTTGATGTTGTGTCGCAAGGTATAGAGGAAGGCCTGCAGGCCATACACCAGATTGATGCCCTGGAAGGTAAGGGTACCGGTGGGTGGGATGACCCCAGGGTCGTAGAAGCTGCGCAGGTTGGCGGGCTCATGGGCGGCGTATTTGGCGGTGTGGGCGCCATTTCAGAGGCTGCTCAGAACGCATGGAATAGGCCGGATCCTGTGTCAGTAAGTCCTCCGGTCACTCCCCCTTCTGGACCCTCACCCCTTCTTCTCCAGGCTGAAACACCGTCCACCATCTTGGAGAACAACCGGAAGAATGCGTGGATAGTTTCTCCTACCGGGGAAGTCACGATGCCCGGTCAGACGCGTCCACCGATTCCGCAGATTGGTCCCGGCAATGTTGCCGGTTTACTTCCCCCGGCGTTTCAACGCCCGGGCGAATTTATCGGCCGCGAGAACGGGCCCGCAACCGCGCCTCTCCCCGTCCCCGAACGTAACCGTATTGATAGGGTGGGGCAGGTACCCCCGATAAACGTCGACCAGGATAACCGTACCGTTCTTGGCAACCTCCCGCAGATTGAGGCAGAGGAAGCCAGGATCGAAGCCGATATAGCGGAACGTGCCAAGTCTGACGAGCGTATTGGGATCCAGGTTGTTCACAAGGGTAACCCTGGACGGATTATCAACATAGACGAGAAGGCAAACCGGGCTTCGATTCGTTTTAGCGATGGCAAGACCCGGAACTATAAACTCTCCTCCCCCTGGTTGCAGGATCAGATTAAAACTGTCCTGGCTAATCAGGGCGGTGTTGCCGTGGGGCAGCCCTATACTACCCCGGAGGTGACTGCCGAACCTCAACGCACACTTGCACTGCCTCTAGGCGATATGCCGGCTGCGCTGTTACCGGAACGTACGGTTCCCCAAGAAACAGTGGCACCAGAACCTCGGGTTGAAGAAACTGTGCCCCAGGGTGTTGAACCTCAGAGTCAAGAGCAAGTGCGCGCCGTTCTTGAGAAGCGACTTCGCGGAGACGCGCTTGAAAACGCTGTTGACCTTGCCCGGGATTTACAGGAAAAGGGTGGGGTTATAGATGAAAACGGCAGAGCGGTGCTTTACCACAGAACCACTGCTTCTAACGCGCAGGCCATTATTGCCGACCAGGCAATGACCAGTAAAGAGGATGGTTTATTCTTCGGTACTCAGCCAACCGGTCAGATCGAGGGTTACGGTGAAGCTGTTGTTGAGGTGTCAATACCCTTAGAGCAGATAGAATTAAATGACATCTTTACAAATGAAGCGCACGTCAGAATGCCTACCCGCAGTATTGGGAAAAAGGTTGCCGTCGAAGCCAGAATCCCCGTCAGTCAGAACCTTGAGGCCGAGGCCGTTGTGCCTCAGGCTACAGAACCACATGCAGAGCCACAGTCAGAGGTATTCGCTAAACGAATTAAAGAGGCACAACGAGCTAATATTGAACGGATTGCGAACAAGAAGCCTTCCCCCAAACGACAAACCTTTGTCGACAATATGACCAAGAGACTGCAAAAAATTGCCTACGATACGAATGTCTCCATGGAACTTCAGCAGGAAGCATTGGGGGCATTAGCCGACAAAAGGGAAATGATGACCGGTAACATGAACAAGTTCCGGGCTCGGGTTGAAGGCATTGAAAACAAATACTTCTCCGGTCAATACCATAATACCCCTGTTCCGACAAGATCTGAGAGTAGCAGTAATCCCTTTACCTATAATGAAACGCAGCAAAATAAGGATAGGCGCATTAATGCTGGCTACGACAATATAGTTACTATTAATGCGCAAAAGTTTCAGTCAGCTTACGAGTTACAGAATAAGGAGCCTTTAGCCTGGAACCAAGGTCGTTCCGAAGCGTTGGACCGTGTGTCTGAACTTAACGACTACCCCAAGGTTTCCAACGTTAACGGGCACCTCCAGGTTTCGGACGGCAGACATCGCATCGCTACAGCCGCAAAGCGTGGCGTGAATATCGATGTGGCGACACCCTCCCAGGTAGAGGTAAGCGATGGTGTGTTTAAACCGCACTCGCTTCCTCAAGAGGTTTTAGTTGAGCCTGCCGTTCAAAATGTCGACCAGATCCCAGCATCTCAGATAGAAGAAACCCCCTCAGAAACACCCGTTTCGACCCCTAAATTACCGGACGAAACTGGGGTAAAAGGCCCCAAACTTGCAGAAAAGGGTACAACTACCCTTGCTGTTGAAACAATTCAAAAAGCACTCCGCTCAGGGTCATTCTTAGACCTGGTGGAGCGATTTGATAAGGGGGAACTGGATCTAGAGACTGCTACAAAAGAGGTTACTAAACTCGCAACCCCCCAAGTCACCCCCCAAGTCACCCCCCAAGTAGAAATAGAACCTACCACGGAAGTTGCCACGGAACCCACCACGGAAGTCGACGAGGATGTCGATCTTGACGAAATGGCTGGTCCGGAAACTGTAACCGAAGAGCAGGTGGAACCCTACACTGAGGAGGAAATCCTCAGACTGCTCGAAGAGCAGCAGCGCGACGGTTTTATTGACGAGGATGTGGACCTTCAGTACATGTCTTCTCGTGAGCTTGCAGACATGATCGGGCGAACCAGGGAACTGGAAACCTACTATTCACTGAAGGAAGCTGAGGGCGGGGGCGTTACGTTCGACGATGTTCAGAAAGCCCTCCCCAATGCAACCCTATTCGCGATCGATAATGTCTGGGTTTTTGAGATGCCTAACGGTATGCGTGGGGTTATCCTTCCCAACGGTGACATTGCCCTCGACCGGGCCGCTGCCGAGAAAGCCTACGGCCGCCCCATATCCGAAGATGAGGTACCTGTCGGATCCTGGTCGATCATGGATGACGCACAGGTCATAACCCTGGCGGGCAACCTTGCGGATCCATGGGTACTCAACCACGAAGTCTTCGAGATGGCTATGCATATGTCACTCACTCCTGACGAAGTGGCAATTGTCGAGAGCCACTTTGGAACCAGTGAGGCTGCGGCAGACGGATACGCCGACTTTGTGAAACATCGCAGCAAGTTTGCTAAAACCAGGTTAGGGCGGATATTCCAGCGCATTATGGACTTCTTCAAGAATGTCCAGGCCAGGTTATTCGGTGACAGCGTAGAGTCTGTTTTACTTCGGGTCGAGAGTGGGGAAGTATTTCTCCGCGAGAATACCGTTCCTATCGATAATCAGACGTCTGCGTTCAGGGTAACCGAGGATGGCAGCGTTGTTGTAGCGGATGAAAACATTCAGCGCATCATCGATGACGTCCGCACCGAAGACCGCACGCCCCAGGAAAATGCAGTCGTAGACGAACTCAAGAATAACAATTGGGTCATAATGACTGCCGAGAATCCGCAGTCTACCGAGGCTACACCGGAGTTTAACCAGGAGGCTAACGCCAAACTTGAGGAAGTTCTCAAGGAACGCGGGTACCAGTACGAGCCGGTCCGGGGTAATTATGGTGGGGCGGACGAACATTCCTTCTGGATTAAGGGAATTACCCTTCAGGAGGGGCTGGATCTTGCCAGGCAGTTTGACCAGTCAAGCGTAATGACGCCAGGTGGATTGGCTTATACGTCCGGGCTTGTCCAGCCGGCCACTGGCCTCAATGTAAATGCGGATATAAACGAATATTTTTCCGAGGTCCAGCGTGACGGACAAAATGTCAGGTTTCAGTACGACATCAACTGGGATGGTGGTTACTACATTCTGGAACACCATTCCCAGGCCCGCGGTCTGACTAAACTCGACACTGAATTTTCCGGTACCGGCAAGCCCGGTTCCGAGAATAAAGTTCGTCAGGCTTATCCTGAAATATTCAAGAACCGCATCTACATGTACCGAGCCAACCCCAAGGCAGTCGAGCATGGATTAGGGGCCAATCGGTACAAGGTCACCATCCCGGAGAATTACGTGGTTGACTTCACCCGGGGCGGACCCGATCGGCAGCTTTACTACGCCGAGGCTAAGTCCATCTTTAATGAGAATGGCTACAACTACACCGGTGAAGATGCGAACGGATCCAACCTTAAGGCGTTGAACGGTAAGGCCATGCCCCTCCCCGGAATAGACATGGGGCGGGCAATTACCGATCACATCATGCAGCAACTGGCTATCCGCGATGGCTTTAAAGCCATACGCTACGGGGACAGCTTCATGTCGTTTGTTCCTGTGGAAGCCCAGCAGATAGGCATGAACGTTCCGATCGGCATTCCTTCCATGGGCGGAGAAACCTACTACAAGGTCAAGCTGGCCAACGGTAAGGAAATACCGAACTGGATGACGGTCATGAAGCCGAGTGTCCTCAAGTTCCTTACAAAGGAAGAGGTTGCCAAGTGGAACATCACCAGCGCGAACTCGTTCAATGAATGGATGAAGATACTGCCATCTGCGCAGGAAATAGCTTCCTGGGCATGGGCGGGCCGCGCAAAGCGGGGCTGGTACCGGTACACCAACAAAGTGTTTAATATGGTGTTTGGATCCGACACTCACCGCGTGTGCCTCCTTATGGCCGCCCTTTCGCCCCAGTGCGGCGTGGAAATCAACGTTGAAAATACCATGCGCGTATGGACAGCCTGGCTTAAAGACACTGAGAATCGCAACAACCTTATCAAAGACCTTGAGTCCAAGGGTGAGAAGTTCTGGTGGGTTGAGGAATACGTAACAGAAAAGGGTAACAAAGGCCAGAAGTTGCATTGTCCTTACATCGAGGAATTGATTGCCAATAATGTTAGGGAGGACCCGGCGCGCGCTAACGATCCTGATTACAATGGACCGGCGCTTCCCGCGTGGATACCTAATGCTATCCGGGCACTGGTGGCGGAGGACCCGCTTACCGTAACCCTGAGCGGGCCCAAGGTTGATTCTTTTGCGGCAAACCTGGTAGGGTACCAGCGGGCAGTCACCAATGATACCCATCAGGCGGACCTGTTTGGAATTCCCCAGAAGGAGTTAGGCGGATCAATCAACCGGGCGGGAACAGATCCGGGCAGGAGCCCGGCTTACCTCGCCCTGTCTGCAATCACTCGCAAGGCAGCGGATATCCTCACCAGGGAAACCGGTCAGGTCTGGACAGCAGCCGAGGTGCAGGAGACTACCTGGTCCCTGACAAAATGGCTTAAGGACAAGCTGGCTAAAGTGGCCAAGAGCCCAAAGGAGTTTACTGAACTGCTGTTTAGTGGTAACATAACGCATGGGGATATCGCGTCGGTGCCAGATATGGGCACACTTCTTCAAACCCCGCTCTTCAGAGAAATGTTAAAGGAGGTTGGGTATGGCAGTCAACTCGAAGGTCTCAAAGGCACATCCTTCCACACCGACCCCGAAGTGGGTGGAGGAGTTAATCGAGCAAGTTGGAATACGTCGGTTGCAACGAACGAAGGACTTCCTCAGGGTCTTGAGCGAACATTCCGACGAAATCTTGAACGAAGCAGCGAACGAATCGGACGAATCGTAATCGAACGGAGGGAAACCTCCAGGAATGCCGATACGTCCACAGCCACACCTGAACCAGCACCCGCTCCTGAACCGCAGCCGGTCGCATTTGCGCTGCGCAAGAAGAAAACCCTTCCCCCATCACAGGTCAGACAGTTAATCGACCAGCAGCAGGGTGAACGCGTGGTAGACACACCCACGCGCGACCCCCGCACGCTCAAGGAACGCGTCAAGGACGGCTTCGCCTCCTTCCGTTCCCAGTGGGTTGATTCACTTTATCCGTTGCTCTATACGATCGGATCCAAGCAGCTTTACGAGCGTGCCTGGGTTGAGACCAGGGGTGCCATAGGGCGGGCTGACAAACTTGTTCAGTATGGCAATGACAATACCAAGTCCCTTACCGAGATACTGAAGGACGTCCCCGAGAACGAACACAGGGACTTCATGCAGTACTGCGTGAATAGGCACCTGGAAAGTCTGGCCCGTGACGTTGAGTCAGGTAGGGCTAAGAACGTCAAGCAGTTAGCCCTTTCTTCGAAGGAGTACAAAGCCAACGCCGACGCCATCCAGCAGCTTCGTCCCGAGTGGGAGCAGAAGCGAAAGGATCTGGTCCGGTTCCAACAGGAAGCCCTGTTGTACCTGGTCGAGGGCGGGATCATGTCCAAGGAAACCTACGACAACATGATCCAGACCCGGCCGGAGTACATGCCGCTTACGAGAGAGTTTACGCCGGAGGAACTGGACGGCTTGGTCAAGGGAGTCAGGAGCAGGGGACTGGTGGACTTGAGTAATCCGCTTAAGACCCTTAAGGGCAGTAAGCGTGCGGTTGTTGACCCGTTGCAGCAGATTCTCAAGAACGTCTACCTCTTTGCCGAGATGGGTTCCCGTAACAGCGTGGGGCAGTATGTTGCCCAGATGGTTGACTCCGGGGAAATAGACACCACGATTATTGCACCAAGTGACGGAGTGGCTACCGGCAAGGACCGCAGGGTATTCCATGTCTGGCGGGACGGGGTCAAAACCTTCTTTGAAACCGATCCAGATATCTACCGGGCCCTGGCGGCACCTGACTACGAATCCTCCGGGTTCGTCGCCAGGATATTACAGAAGCCTACAAGCTGGCTGAGGTTCGGTGCCACGAGAAGCCCGGACTTCATGATGCGAAACATGATCAGGGACGCCCTGCATGCCTCGGTCTTCTCTGAGAATGGGTTCGTTCCGTTCCTGGATAACTTCCGGGGGTTGATGCACGCTATCAACAAGGATGCCCTGTTCCAGGAATTCCTCGAGTCTGGGGCGAGTCAGTCAACCCTGGTGTCGCTGGACCGTGATGTTCTGAAGAAACGATTCCAGGATATCATGAAGAAAAACGGCGGGTTCAAGATGACAGCCCTGCTCAATCCCAAAACCGCGCTGGATATTCTATCGACGCTGTCGGAGTATTCCGAACTGTCAACCAGACTCGGCGAGTTTGGTAAAGCCAGAGCCAAGGGGTTGACGCTTCATGACTCCGCGCTTGCAGCAAGGGATGTTTCGCTGGACTTTCACCGATCCGGATCCAAAGGGCGCGTGGTCAACCAGTACGTCGCCTTCTTCAACGCCGGAGTCCAGGGGATTGACAAAATGGTCCGAGGGTTTTACGACTATTCGACGCCCGGACTCAAGAAGAAGGAACGCATCAAGCCGGCTACATTCAAGCGGGCCTTGATGTATATTACTCTTCCGAGTTTGGCGCTGTACTTCGCGAACATGTCGGACCCGGAACGCAGGGAGGTTTACGAAGAACTGCCACAATGGCAGCGTGACCTGTTCTGGTGTTTCGTTATGAAGAACGAAGCCAAGACAGTCATTCGGATACCTAAGCCGTTTGAAATCGGGATCATCTTTGGATCCATGGCGGAACGGTTCCTTGACTGGACTTACAATAAAGACCCACGGGCATTCAAGGAAATGGGGGACACCTTCTCCACATTCCTCCCGGGCGTCATGCCGACAGCAGTTGCGCCGATCATCGAATGGATGACCAACTACTCCTTCTTCCTGGAGCGTAGTCTGGTCCCGATGGGGGAGGAACGTCTTCCAGCGGAGCAGCAGTACGGGCCCCACACTTCACAGACAGCAAAGGGGCTTGGAGTGCTGCTCGAGAACATCCCCGGGGTTCGCAACATAGCTGAGTTCAGTCCCCGCAAGATAGACTCCCTGATCAACAGCTACACCGGTGGTCTGGGCAGGTACGCGGTGGATTACTTCGGTGACCCGGTTGCCAGCGCGTTTATGGACGAGGAACCCTCCAAACCGGCCAAGCACCTGCATGAGAAACTGCCCGGTGTGAAGGGGCTTACAACCACGGCTTACCGCTCCCCCGAATCGGTCCAGAGGTTCTTTGACCTCAAGGATGAAATCAACAAGGGGGTTGCCGGGGACAAGAACAAGGGCCGCCCGGTCAAGAATGAAGCCCTGAATAAAAAGATTAATGACCTCGCCAGGAAAATTGCCGAGGTTCGAAAGAAACAGAAACTGGTCCGCGAATCAACCATGTCTCCCGAGGATAAGCGGCGACAACTGGATATTCTGGATAACAGGATCCTGTCGCTGGCCCAACAGGGGGTAGGTTTCGCTGAACGCTATGGCTTTTAACGACTAACCTATGAGGGGCATCTTAACCGGTGCCCCTCTTCTTTCGGGAGGTGTGACATGGAGCAATTTGAACAGGCCTTGAGAATTCTTTTCCCCCTGGAGGGCGGCTATTCTGATAACCCCAACGATAGGGGAGGCAAGACCAACCTCGGTATTACCGAGGGGACCCTTAATGCCGCCTACCAGGCCGGGATTGTAGGACACAACGATATGCAGCGCCTTACCCGCCAGGAGGCAGAACAGATTTACTACCGGCTCTACTGGCTTAGGGGTCAGTGTGACAAGATACCGGTCCCCAAACTTGCGACCGTCCATTTTGATGGGTGCGTGAACCATGGTGTCGGTGGGGCGGGTGTATTACTCCAGCGAGTCATTGCCATTTTGACAGATACCCCCTTAACATTAGACGGTTCAATCGGCCCCAAGACGCTGTCTGTTCTAGATCGGGCATTAGCCCGCAACAGCGACGCTGCGGTTGCGCTTTCAGTTATCGCCAAGCGCGCAGACCTTTATAGGTACCTTGTAATCAAGCGACCCCAGAACAGAGAATTTATCATGGGCTGGCTTAATAGAATCTCAAAGCTACAGATGGAGTTGGGTATCTAATGGACCACATGAATTCCGCCATAGGTTTCGACGAACGCGACGTGCTGACCAGGATAACGGCGCTGGAAAATGATCGGAAGCGGCAGAATGGAACCATGGATCGGGTGGAGAGAAACGTCACCCACATACTGGAAATGTTGTGTGAAATAAAAGGCGACGTTATAGATGCCGTCAACGAATCTATCGAGCGGCACAACCAATATCTCAAAGGCGCAATCGAGGATGAGGTTACACGCCAGATGTCTCTGCATAAAGCGTCCACATTCAAGTGGGCCGCAGGGTTCCTGGTTGTTGCTCTCATTAACGCTATCGCCTACTGGTTATCGAGGTGTTAGACATGAGGCCCCTCAGACTTAAGGATCGGATAGACGCGCTGGAAAACGCGCTTCTCAGGCTGGGCAATGAACTATCCGTAAATAATATGCCAGAGGCTGCTGCAAATATACGTCGGGCTTCCAGGCTGGTCCGGGAAGTTGACTCCAAAATAGCACGCCCCATCGAATACCCGGAGGGGGGTGATTACAAACGGGAATCGCGACGGGCCGACCGGATCAACGGAAACTAATCTTAAGCCCCCGGGTGGTGGAGTAGGCCTCCGCGTCCTCTTCCACGTCACTCCGTGCCAGGTTGATATAATTGTTCATCATCCGTTCAGTAGTGTGCCCCAGGTAACCCCGCAGCTTGAATGCGGGGCCGCCGTTACGAAGATAGGTAATCGCAAAATGATGCCGGATCCCATACGGAAATATATGGATATCACGTTCGGCAAGTTTACTGGCCCGTTTACAGTAGCGCGCAAGCTGCTGCTGCCAAGATCGGGCGTCCAATCGCCTCCCCGACTCGGAACAGAAGACGGCAATCTTCTGGTCCAGGTTGGGGAGGTATTTGTTTCTGATTTTAAGCCAGGATTCAACAGCCCGCTGGGCTGCCAAGGGGAACGGTACATGCCTGGGCCGGTCGGTCTTGGCAACCTCCGGCCGTACCAGGACAACGGAGGAATTCCAGTCCATGTCAGTCACTAGCAGTGACAAAGCTTCACTTGGCCTAAGGCCGGTCTCAAGCTGCAGGATAAAAAGGGCCCGATCCCGGTGCCACAGAGGTATCCGTCCCTCCCGGACTTGCGACCGTTCCATGGTGGTGATGATGGCCTGGATATCCTCGCTTGAATAATCGATAACCCTGCCATTTTGGGGCAGGCGTTTACGGGTGCCTACCAGGCTTCGCTCGATTATGCCCTCAGCCACGCACCAGTTAAAGAAAGCCTTGAGATGCCGTAGATAATTATTGTAAGTGGTGGGGCGAATTTCCCCACGCTTCATGCGAAACCCAACATTAAATCTTTTTGGAGGTTGACAGACGATAACCGATCTGCTAGACTTCCTTTTGTCGGCTCACACCCGACAGCAACTTGACAACCTGGACAGCCCTCCTCCTTCGCAGGCGCATAGGCGCTTTGAGCAACCAGTGTCCGGCCATAGGTAACATTGTACACCTATATGAGAGGAGGTTGTATATGGCACCCATTCCCCATGTGTCAGTGTCCCAGTTGAACACGTTCAGTCAGTGCCAGGGACGCTGGTTTTTCAGGTATCACCCTGACTTCCTGCTAAAGACTCCCCCCAACGCATACCTGACGCAGGGTCAGGCGGTTCACAAAGCCCAGGAGGTTAACTACCTCCAGAAAATTGAGAGCCGGGAGGACCTTCCCGTCGATGATGTGTGCGAGGCATGCGCCGACGAGTTTCAGCGCAGGGCCCCGGATACGGAGTGGGCGGACAAGGATCCGGGGCAGTACCTGGATCAGTCCGTCGCGCTGGCAAAACTTTATCACACGGTTGTCGCTCCTAACGTCCAGCCTGTTGGGGTAGAGGAACCTATCGACGTTCCTCTGTGCGGTACTAACCTGATCGGGTTCATGGACGTGAGACAGGCGGGTGACATTATCCGTGACACCAAGACTACCGGCAAGACTCCCAAGGCTTCCATCTTTAACGACAGCCTGCAGCTTGCCGGATATGACTACGCTCACCGGGTAATGCACAATAAGCCGCCGTCGCAGATGGTCCTCGACTACCTGGTGACAACCAAGACCCCGAAATATGACCCCCGGTCTGGGGTTAAAACCGAGGAGGAAATCCAGCGATTTCTCTACGTGGCCAACGCAGCTATCAGCCGCATGAACCTGATCTACGATGCCTGGGAGAAGAACCTCCCGGTACTGTGTGAGCCCGGGTTCTACGGTTGTTCCCCCGAATGGTGCGGTTACTGGGATATCTGCCACCAGACCTTCAGGAAACAAATTATTGTTCCAGTAGAGTGGCGCCTTAGAGACGAGGGGCAGCGACAGAAGAAACTGTTCCTTGCGGAACTGGATCTTGACGACGAATAGGAGGGGCGTATGAGCATAAGACTGGAAATAGTCCAGGCTTTTGATGTAATGGGCAACCAAATCGCCAGGGCATTTGAGGATACCGAAGACAAAGACCTTGACGAGAAGGAGTTAATCGCGTGTCGCATCGACAATGAAATAAATAAGACCAAACACCACATCCTGGGGCTACTGGTTCGCATCCGAAGGTTCATGTGCCCCATCTGCGGCAAGGCATTAACCACCCACGGCGGCTGTCCCGATTTAGATTGCCCTTTCGTAGCACCAACCGATAACGAAACCATGGAGTTTCTCCAGGACGCAGTGGCGATAGCCGTAGAGGCTGACGGGGACATGCGGGACCGTCTGTATGGACTTCAGGCCCGCATCGCAGAGAAGAAGAAGGGGGAAGTTGCAAATGATTGATCCTAAGGCAGCAGAGACGCGGATACTAGAAGGGTTGGCGGCTGTATTGGACAGCCTGTGTAAGGCGTGTGCGGCTAGCGAAGTGGATACGTACAGAGCAATAGAGGCCACCTGCAGGAAAATCACCGACCTCAAGGACGTGATCGAAGATGTGTTCGAGGAGGTTTGTAGGCCGCTTTGCCCCATTTGCGGCAAGCCGTTGGATAAGGACGGGGACTGTGTGAATCGGTATTGTAGCTATTTAACTCCTGCTCTCCACAGGGTTGCCGGGGCCCAGGTGGCCAAGTTTATTAATGACGCTATCGAGTACGCCATGAACGATTCCGAACTTGCAACACAACTGTTCGACATCAGGCGCCAGATAGCCAGAGCCGAGGAGGGGTGTAATGACTGACAGCGAACTGAAGGTGTTCCTTGAAATAGCCGAACGCGCGGGAACCATGATAGCAGACAACCTGAGCAGTGAGTTCAGGCGGATATTCGGAGCAACTGTCTCCGATGGTAAGAAGTACGACTTTTGCCCCATCTGTGAGAATAAACTGGACGAAGACGGCGACTGTATGAACCTTAGCTGCCCTTATAACCCCGCCTCGGCTAAAGAGGTAAGTCGCTTTGTCACAGACGCCATCAGGTATGCCTGTAAAAATGACGACGTTTTCCAGGCAAGATTGCTTCAGATTAGAGAAAACATCAAGAACAACGAATACTAATAAGGGGAGGTATGCCAATGGCAGTTGTATTTAGGAGAGCGGCCCGGCAGCAGAAGCCTGTCAAGATCCTGCTGACCGGTGCCAGTCACAGCGGCAAGACCCTGTCCGCCTTACTTCTAGCAAAAGGGATGGGGCGGCGCATCGGAGTCATAGACTCCGAGCATGGCGGCAGCACATTCTATCAGGGCAGGTTCGGACTTGAGTTCGACATCCTCGAACTTGATGATTTTTCCGATGATTCCTACAAGGCTGCTATCGATGAGGGCGTCAAGCACTACGATGTGCTAATCGTCGACAGCCTTACGCACGAGTGGGAGTGGATGAAAGACTACGTCGATAAACTCCAGTCCAGGGGTGTAAATAATTTCCAGGCCTGGGCAAAGGCTACCCCCCGGCAGCAGGCTTTCATTGAGCATATCCTCAGGGCCCCCGTGCATGTGATCTGCACAGCCAGGTCAAAGACCGAGTGGGTGATAGAGGATGACGGCGGGAAGAAGACCGTCAAGAAACTGGGCACCACTCCCAACCTCCGATCGGGTACCGAGTTTGAGTTCGACATCATTCTCGACCTAGCGGTTCAGAACCACGCTGCCCATGTTGATAAGGATAGAACCGGTCTGCTTGATGGAAAAATCTTCGTGCCCTCCCCAGAGTGGGGTGAGTCCATCCTCGCCTGGATGCAGCAGGGTGAAGCGCCCGAGCCCAAGGTAGAGAAGCCGACCATTTCCTACGTGGAACCAGGCAAGGTGCTTGGCGCTATCCAGGCTTTTGTGGATCTTGGGGCAACAGAGGAAGAAGTCAGATCCGAACTGGCTAAAGCTGCTGGTGTCGACGAGCTGGATCCCGAGCAGGTGACCCAGGAGCAGTTCAAATCTATTCGCAAACTCTACAAGGAAGTCGCCGCAAAAGAGCCTGTCAAGGCAGATGCGTAGGCAGGTCCTCCGTGCGGACGATAGACTTTTTGTCTGGCTTATACGCCGACTGCGACGACGATTTATATCTCGAAATCCGCACACTCCCGGAGGTTTCCCAACGCTGGTTCCGCCTCTCGGATCCCGAACTTTGGAGGTGGCTTCGCCTTAAACTTTCCGAAAAGACCAATATCTACTTTGGGGTGGGTCTCAGATCCCGGCAGGGGGGTACTCGCAATGACGTGGGTGCCATCCCCTGCGTGTGGACTGACATTGACTTCAAGGCGTATGCATCTGAGGCGGATGCCAAGGCAGCGGTACATAAGGCGTTGTCGTTCGGGTGGACATACCTGGTGGACTCCGGCGGCGGGTACCACGCCTATGCCATGCTTGACGAGCCGGTGGGTCCCGATGAGTTCGACCGCATTGAGCGGATAAACCGGGGCATTGCCCGCAGGATCGGCGGCGACCTGGCGTCAACAGATGCCGCCCGTATTCTCCGGGTGCCCGGGACGCTGAACTTCAAGTACTCCCCGGCAAGGCCCGTCAAACTGGCAGAGTATTCCGGCGTTGGAGAAGTGCGGTACTCGCTCGACGAACTATCGATGTACGAGGATCTGGGCGAGAAGGGGGCGTCACCGTCCGAGCTTGCACTGGAAGGAAAACTGAATGACCTGGATGACATTAAGAAATGTATGTTAGGTTGTTCTTTCCTCCAGCACTGCAAGGCAGACGCGTCGTCCCTTTCGGAGCCCGAATGGTGGGCAATGATTTCAAACCTCTGTGGGTTTCGTGGAGGACGAAACGTTATCCATGAGATGTCCAAGCCGTACCCGGGGTATTCAGCCAGGGAGACGGACGAGAAGATTCTTCACTGCCTCAATGCGCCTCCTGTGGGGTGCGCCAAAGTCAAGGAGTCCTGGAACTGTAACCGGTCATGTGGGGTAACTGCCCCGGCAGGACTTGCATGGCGTTCACCGGCACCGGCCGGATCGGAATCGAATCCATACTCCGAGATTGACCAGGCCCGCAAGGGCCTGGTTGCAGCGGCTATCCCCGAGTGGGGTTGGATCAAGGATTATGTCGACTACGCCGAATCATTGACCGACGCCCCACGCGTTTTCCATTTGTTCTCTGCACTGACCGCACTGTCCACCGCTTCCCCTGGTGTCTATATGCCCGGATTCGGGGGCGAAAGGCTGCGCCCCAATCTATGGACAGTTCTTCTGGCCCCGTCGTCCGCCTTTCGAAAGACAACGGCTATAAGGATCGGGCAGCGGATCCTTGAGCAAGCCGGCGCCTATTTCATGCCGGCCGAGTTTTCCCAGGAGCAACTGGTTGCCTCGCTGTCCGCTAACCCCAACGCTTCCTTCTTCTTCTCCGAGTTTGGCAAAACCCTTGCCTCATTTAGCCGGGAGTATATGGCCGGGACCAAGGACCTGTTGGCAAACTTGTACGACTGCCCCACCCATTACGAGAGGGACCTGAGGAAGGAACGGTTCGTTATCGATAATCCCTACATCACCATGTTTGGAGCAAGCTCGATCGACTGGATCCTGGACAAGCATGTCCGCAAGGATTTGAGGGGTGGCTTCCTGGCCCGCATTCTCTGGGTGCCGTCCACGTCCAAGGATTTTGT
>Ga0116144_10003727_pt1 | contig 14941 bp, 12 predicted proteins | sample AD_UKC035_MetaG_FD_89746 | JGI IMG/M metagenome (GOLD analysis project Ga0116144, IMG submission 89746) | Active sludge microbial communities of municipal wastewater-treating anaerobic digesters from USA - AD_UKC035_MetaG | ecosystem: Engineered > Bioreactor > Anaerobic > Digestate | place: USA... | reverse complement strand
ATTTTGCTTACCCCGGTTATTTACGTGGGCCATCATTTGATTGATAAGTACCTGGGAAAAGATCTGGCCGCCAGAATTTCTGAAGAAGCTACCCAAGGAAGCCAATCATTTTTTTGATTGCACAATTACATCCAGCAGAATGCCCGTGGCTATTGCCGCGTTTAAGGACTCGGCCCCTCCTATTCGCGGAATGGTAATTCGCTGAGTTACAAATTTTCCAACCGCATCCGAGATACCGTTGGCTTCATTGCCTATTACCAGCAATCCACCGGCCGGTAGTTTTACCTGGTGCACATCGCGGCCATCCATACATGCGCCCAACACCGGCCCGGAATAACCCGAAACGAACTCGACCAGGTTCGTATAAAAAACATGTACGCGGCAGAACGAGCCCATTGTAGAGGAAAGCACTTTGGCGTTGTACAAATCAGCGGTCTCTGCCGAAGCAATTATATGTTTAATCCCATACCAATCAGCCGTGCGGATTATGGTACCCAGATTGCCCGGATCGCGGATATCATCCAGCGCCAATGCCAGTTCCTGTTGGCCCAGCCGGGGCGCTATGTTTCCTTTCATTCGGGCAACTGCCAGGGCACCCTCATTCGTCTGAAAAGAACCCGCGGTCTGTAGCTCCGAAGCGGTGGCCACCACAAACTCTACCTTCCTGTGGTTAAGCAAGTTTTGATGTGTGGTAATAAACCATTCGGTGGCTGCCACCCAAAGCACGTCAAAGTCAGACTGCAACAACTCCACCACACTTTTAGTACCTTCCACCACAAAGCATTGTTGCTCTTTTCGGTATTTTTTTACTTGCAGTGCTTTGAGATGCTTAACTTTAGCCTTTGAAATCATACGTGAGCGGTTCTAAAAAAATACTTTTGTATATCCTAATACTCCTGCTGCTGGAAAGCTGCCGGGGTACACGGTATCTCCAGGAAAATCAAAAGTTGCTTGATAAACAAAGTATTGAAGCCCCAAAAGGGATAAACAAATCTGCACTTTCCGATCTATATATACAAAAAACAAACCGGAGATTTCTGGGTTTACCTATCAACAGCCTGGTATGGATGCACCACGAAGGAGAAAAGCACTATGACCAGCAAAAGTTTATTGATAAAAAAGAGAAGGTAGAAGCCCGGTTTGATAAAAAAATTGCCGGCACTAAAAACGCAAAACGCATTGCCAACTATCAATACCGCAGACAAAACCATCTGGATGAATTAAATAAAAAAATTGAAGAGGGAAACCTGTTTATGCAATGGGGCGAACAAGCAGCCGTGTTTGATTCTGCGAACGTTGAAGCTACGAAAGAAAAAATGGGCGATTATCTTTTTAACAACGGCTTCTTTAACAACCGCATCACTTCCACCATCAAGGAATATAAAAAGCGGGTAAATGTAACCTATCACATCAACCCGGGACAAGCCTACTTCTTCGATACTATCTTTTACCAGATAGCCGATTCCAGCATTCGCAAAATCATCATGCAAACCCGGCACAAAAGTCTTATCCGTAAAAACGAGCGATACAAACAAGATATTCTGAACAATGAACGCGAGCGCATCGACCTTCAGCTTAAAGACCTGGGCTATTTTAATTTTACCCGTCAGTATGTGGAGTTTGCGATCGACACCGCCTACCGGGGCCAGCGCCAGGTTGCGGTACGCATTGATATTGCCAATCCACCAAGAAGAAATACCCATCAGATATTCCGGGTTGATTCCGTACTGTTTACAACCGATGCGGCTGTCAATACCGGTGATACCCTGAAACGGACATCGGCAGAATACAATAACATTACCTTCAACTATTTTAAGAATCAGTATAACAAAAAGATTCTTTCACGCAGGGTTTTTATTCATAAAGACAGCTTGTATAGCCGAAGTGCAACATTTAACAGCCAGCGGCAGTTGGCCAACCTGGATATTTTTAAGTTTATAAACGTAAACTATGATCAGGTAAATGCAGCCGGTGATTCTACCAACAACAAATTTGTAGGTCATATTTTTTGTAGTCCGCTCGATCGCTACTCCTGGTCGAACGAAGCCGGGGTTACTGTTACACAAGGATTTCCGGGGCCTTATTTTAGTACCAATTTTAAAATGCGAAACTTGTTTCGTGGTTTGGAAATTCTGGAACTCAACGGCCGCTATGGCTTTGAAGGTGTAGCTTCCGTTACCGATCGGGCAAACATTTACACGAGTACCGAAGCCAGTGCCAATGGCAGCATCACCTTTCCGCAATTCCTTTTTCCTTTTGGCGAAAAAGCTGCTACCCGCATGGCTAAATACAATCCGCGCACCCGGCTGCTGGCTGGTTTTACTTTTACCGAACGGCCCGAGTACACCCGATCAATCACTACCGTATCCAATACCTACACGTGGCAAAACAAACAAACCACACAGTTATCCTTAACGGCAATAAACCTGAACGTGATTCGCTCAAGACTAGACAGCACGTTTAATGCATTGCTTACCGACCTGCAAAACAACCAGGGCAACAATCTCAAAAACTCATTCAAACCTTCGTTTGTAAGCAGTATGATTTTTGGGATTACCTGGAACCCGAACAACTATGGCAATACCGAGAAAAGTTCATTCTTTATGCGTGCCCAGGTTGAAACCGGAGGTACTATGTTCAACTTTGCCGAACCGGGTTACATTACCCGCAGAGGGCTCGAACTTTATCAATATGTGCGCTTTAATCTTGATTTGCGCAGAAGCCTGGTTATTAACAAAAATACGGTTCTGGCTTACCGGTTTAATTCGGGAGCCGGGTATGCCTACAGCACAAACAAAGTATTGCCTTATGAAAAATATTTCTTTGCCGGAGGTAGCAACAGCGTGCGGGCCTGGTTACCGCGCAGGTTGGGTATAGGCACCGTACCACCCAATTTAAGTGATAACCCGGATGCCGATGGTCTTTTTGATTACAGCTTTGAAAAGCCGGGCGAAGTGCTTCTGGAAGGAAGCATTGAACTCCGGAAAAAACTAGTTGCCTTTTTAAGCGGGGCATTGTTTGTAGATGCCGGCAATGTGTGGTCGTTCCGGCAATTGCAGTTGATAAACGAAGGTTCTAATGTGGCCGATTGGAATGGCTCCTCGCGGATTGATGGTAATTTTTATAAACAACTGGGTGTTGGTACCGGCTTTGGCTTTCGGTTTGATTTTACTTTCCTGGTGTTGCGTTTGGATATGGGTATTAAGGTGCTGGATCCGGGCAGGAAGGAAGGCGATCGGTTTGTGTTAAACAAGATGAAGTTTTTTGGACCCTTTGGTGTAGATCGCGAACCGGTAATCTTTAATATTGGTATCGGGTATCCCTTCTAATAATTACCACTTCAGCAACTTTTCTAACTCCGCAGCAACTTTACCCGCATTTGGTAACATCTTTTTTTCAAGAGCCATATTAAGCGGAACAGCCGGAAGGTTAGCTGAACCTAAAACCGAAACGGGAGCATCCAGCCAGGTAAAACAATATTGTGAAATTCGGCCGGCCAATGATTCGGCAAAAGAATTAAGAACAGGTTCTTCGGTAAGTACCAATACCCGGCCATGTTGTTTTACCCGATCCACCACCAAATCCCAATCTATTGGGTTAAGCGTGCGCAAATCCAAAATCTCTACCTGCCCTGGAAATTCAGCAGCCGCCTCGCGTGCCCAATACACTCCCATTCCGTAGGTTACCACCAACGCAGTTTGTGATTGAACCATCATACCTTCACTTGCCTGTAACACAATGTTTGCTTTGCCTAATGGCAACACGTAGGCTTCATCCGGTTCAATAGTTTTTGCTTCAGCGGTGCCTGCAACTTTACTCCAATACAAACCTTTATGCTCCAGCATAATGACCGGGTTAGGATCATGGAAGGCTGCCTTCATCAAGCCCTTCATATCCGCTGCATTGGATGGATAAACTACTTTTATTCCGCGTATGGTTAACAACGTGGATTCAATGCTTCCGGAATGATAAGGACCACCCCCACCATACGCACCAATCGGCACCCGTATCAGAGCCTGAATCGGAAACTTCCCTTTGGATAAGTAACAACTCTTGGAAAGCTCTTCCACCAATTGATTAAGACCCGGCCAGATGTAATCCGCAAACTGAATTTCTACAATAGGTTTTACTCCAACAGCCGCCATGCCTGCTGTTGATCCAATAATATAAGCTTCCTGAATCGGAGTGTTAAAGACACGATCATCGCCATATTTTTGTGCCAGTGTTGCCGCTTCACGAAATACACCGCCTAACCTGCCTCCTACATCTTGTCCGTAAAAAATGGCAGTTCGCTCATTTTTCAGAATTTCATCGATGGCATGCAATGCGGCATCCACCATAGTAACCTTTTCTGCCTTGGCGGGAGTGCGTTCACCCGCTTCTTCTGTTATGGATGTTGGCGCAAACTCATGCGAATTAAAGTCATCAGGGTCAGCATCAGATGCAGCAAGTGCTTTTTCAAAATCAGATAATACCAATGTTTCTGCTTCAACCGCAATGGCCTGCATTTCTTTTTTACTTACTCCAGATTTCAGTAACGAGGCCTCTAATAAATAGAGTGGATCGCGTTGCGAATGAACTACCAGATCATCGCCACGGTACCATTCCTTGCGCACACCGGATGTATGGTGGCCGAGCAACGGACAGGTAGCATGCAATAATACAGGGGCCCGATGTTTGCGCACATACGCGATTGCTTCCTCAACTGCTTTGTAACTGGCTACAAAATCAGATCCATCAACCTGCATGCGGTGCATTCCTTTAAAGCCGGCTGCATACTCGAAAGCATTCATGGCGCGCATTTCGTTGCCCGTTGCTGATATACCCCACCCATTATCCTGCACAAGATAAAATACGGGTAGCGATTTAAGTACGGCCATTTGAAATGCTTCCGCTACTTCACCTTCTGTAACCGATCCATCGCCAAGTGAACATAATACCAATGGTTTCTTATTGCTATGCAACAACCCGGCCGTTTCCAGGTACGCAATACCATGCGCCATGCCGGTGGCCGGTATAGCTTGCATACCGGTGGCCGAACTTTGATGAGGGATAACAGGAAACCCCTCGCGTTTTAAAGCCGGATGTCCATAATAACTCCGCCCTCCTGTGAAGGGATCATGGTCTTTAGCCAACAACTGCAACATCAATTCATAAGGCTGCAAGCCCATACCAAGCAGAATGGATTCATCGCGATAATAGAGGGAGGCGTAATCCTGTGCTGTAAGTTGTAAGCCCACTGCCAATTGAATGGCTTCGTGCCCCCGCGATGTACTGTGTACATAGCGGGCGCAGATATCACGTTGTTCATCATACAACCGGGCCATTCGCTCTGCTGTTTTCATCAACCGGTAGGCTTTCACCAATAGATTTACATCTATTGAATCAGATTGCACATTCTTTGTACCTGAGGGGGCCATTCTTCAACCGTTTGAAACGCCTCCAATATAGATATTTTCGTGAGGAGCTGGGTCAAAAAAACTTGTATCGCAAGCTAAAGCAGGGTATTTTTCCATATCAATATGATGCATTTTTATAATACAACCTGGGAGCGAATCAGTCAATGGGGCACCAGGCCTTCCCAATCGGTTGAGCAACGCAGGACGGTAGTGCTTACGAATCGCATCAGCCTGCTTATTACGGCTTTCTCATTTGTTCTGTGCATGCTGTCGTTTACTGCGTTTGGGTGGATATACACCACACAATTCGCTTTTGGATTCACGCTTCTTTTTCTTTTCCCGCTCTTATTAAATCGGCTCGGCTTTAACTCCATAGCCCGCATCTTATTATCGCTGATAATAAGCGTGGCATCCATTGTGGTTTCCGTTATCGATAAGTTCGATTTCTATCAGTTGGAAGAGTTCCAGTATTTTGAATTCCGGCTAACGCTCTTAACCGCTACCCTTGTTCCTTTTTATATTTTCAACCTGGCAGAAGTTCGCTATTGGTCAATAGCGCTGATCTTTAATTTCCTATGCATCGTTTTTTACGACCCCATCCACAGTTGGTTTGGGGTTGGTTATTATCAGCAAGGTTTTACCGGACCGAATTATTACTTCTTAAATTTTATAACCCTGGCGGCTTTTTTTATCATAGCCCTAATCACTTTTTTACTAAAGCGAAGTTATGAAAAATCGGAGGCGGCCAACAAAACCCTGATTGAAGAACTGAAACTTAAAAGCAACGAGTTACAACAGGCCAATGATGTTATTCAGCAGCAACGCCATCAATTGCACGAAGAGAATCTAACCCTGAACCAGGAACTGATTAACAAAAACCAACAATTAACCGAAACAAATACCGAATTAATTAATCATAACAACGACCTGCAGCAATTCAGTTATACCATTTCACACAACTTGCGCGGGCCATTAGCCAGTATTACCGGGTTACTTTCATTAGTAGATGAAAGTGAATTGGGTCCATCCAATCAACCCCTGCTTGTGCATCTGAAATCATCGGTTAAAGCACTTGAATCAACCATTCGCGATTTAAGTCACATTATTGACTCCCGAAACCGGATTACCCGGCTTCGTCAGTCCATCCTGTTGCCAGAATTGATGGATAACATCATTACCCAACTTGCTAGAGATATTGAGGATAACCAGGTTAAAATTATTACTTCGTTTGAGAAGGCACCGGAATTCGTTTCGGTACGACCTATGGTGCATAGCATTCTATACAACCTTCTAAGCAATGCCATTAAATACCGCCATCCCGATAGGGCTTGTGTCATCCAGGTAAGTTCAACCAAAGGGTTAGATTATATCGAGTTGGCAGTTACCGACAATGGAATGGGGATTGACCTGAAACGGTTTGGCGACAAACTTTTTAATCTGTATCGGAGGTTTCATTCCCACATTGAAGGAAAAGGGCTGGGACTATTCCTGGTTAAACAGCAAGCGGAAGCGCTGGGAGGAAAAATTGAAGTAAAAAGTGAAATTGATAAAGGCTCCACATTTACAATCCGATTTAAACTAACGGAGGGTATCAACGAACAACTGCTATTAACCAATGACGTTGTAAAAATTTATTACGATGCTTCCATCGATACCTTATGCGTCATTTGGCAAAAAGAGCATACTGCAGAACAATTCGAGCAGGTTCTGGCCCTCTCCCTCGATTTCATAAAGACCTACCGTACACCCAACTGGATTTCGGATGTTAGAAAAGTTCCATACAGAAACGAAGCAGCATTGAATAAGACGCGTGCACAATACCGGGATGATTACCTGCAAGTAGGATTAATGCGGATTGCTGTAGTTGTAAACCCGGAAAGCTATAGTTTGCAAGATTACAATTCCAAAAAAGAAGAAATTAAGCAGGCGTATCCGATAGAGTTTTATTTTTTCAATGAATTTGAAGATGCTTACGACTGGATCAAAGCTGTGAATAGCAAAAACAAAGTGAGTTAACTCCTTTTGCAATCTATATTAATCGCTGAATCGCCTCTTCAGCAGCCAATACTCATTTAGATGTAGTGAGAGAAACTACAAACTGATGGATATCAGCCTCCAGGTTTTTGCTTTCACTTATTTGTTGAATAAATGAACTGCCCACAATAGCCCCAGCCCCATATGCACAAGCCTGGCTATACGTAGTGTAATTTGAAATTCCGAAGCCAATCAAAAACGGATTTTTCAGGTTGTAGGATTTAAGCCGGTTGAAATAAGCGAGCTGTTCAGTTGTAAATTCTCCTTTGGCACCCGTGGTGCTGGACGCAGAAACCGCATAAACAAAACCTGAACTGATGGCATCAATCTTCCGGATTCGGGTTTCGCTTGTTGTTGGTGAGATCAAAAATGAAACACTCAAATTCAACGATGTTGTTAATGGTTCAAACTTCTCAAACTCATCCAACGGTAAATCCGGCAAGATCAAACCATCTACTCCAGCGTTTGCTGCATCCTTAAAGAATTTTTCAAAGCCATATTGCATTACTGGATTCAGGTAACCCATTAGAACAATCGGCATTTTTACTTTGGAACGGAGACCGGCAACCTGTTTTAATAACAACGCTACCGTCATTCCATTATCCAGTGCCTTCTTATTACTCATTTGAATAGTGGGGCCATCTGCCACCGGATCAGAAAACGGTATTCCGATTTCAATCATATCTGCACCCGCAGTTTCCAGGGCAATTGCAATTTTTTCTGTATCATCCAGATTCGGAAAGCCGGCCGTATAAAAAACCGAGAGCACGGGCTTCTTTGTTTTGGATAACAATTCTGTAATTCTATTTTTCATTTCATTTTTTATGTAAATACGAACCGATCAGGCAACGCTATGGCTAACTAATATTTTCCCCAACGGATATAGGTTTCCAAATCCTTATCGCCCCTACCGGATAGATTAACTACCACCACATCTTCCTGGGTAAGTTCCAATTTTGAAAGTGCTGCAATGGCATGTGCCGATTCAATGGCAGGAATAATACCTTCCGTGCGCGCCAATTCAATACCGGCATTCATCGCTTCATCATCGGTTGCGCTTACAAACTGCACCCGACCGGTTTCAAACAAGTGTGCATGCAACGGGCCGATGCCCGGATAATCCAATCCAGCCGAAATCGAATAAGGTTCAATCACCTGGCCATCGGTGGTTTGCATCAATAACGTTTTGCTTCCATGCAACACTCCCGGTTTTCCCAACGCAGTGGTGGCTGCTGACTCGCCACTATCTACACCCAAACCTGCCGCTTCCACACCTACTAAATTTACATGCGCTTCATTCAGGTAATGATAAAATGCTCCGGCTGCATTGCTACCCCCGCCCACACATGCCACTACATAATCAGGATTGGGCTGGCCGATTTCTTTCAGTAATTGTTTTTTAATCTCTTCGCTGATTACCGATTGAAACAACGTAACCATGTGCGGGTAAGGATGTGGCCCTACCACCGAACCAATAATATAATGCGTGTCGGTTGGGTGGTTAATCCAATGGCGCATGGCTTCATTGGTGGCATCCTTCAACGTCATATTGCCCGATACAGCCGGCACCACCTGCGTACCCAGAATACGCATACGTTCCACATTGGGACGTTGGCGCTCCATGTCTAACTTCCCCATGTAAACCATACACTCCATTCCCATCAGTGCACACACCGTAGCCGTAGCCACACCATGTTGGCCTGCACCGGTTTCAGCAATAATCTTTTGTTTACCCAACCGCTTTGCCAATAAAATCTGGCCAATCGTATTGTTGATTTTGTGCGCACCGGTATGGCAAAGATCTTCCCGCTTCAGGTAAATGTGTGCGTTATATTTTTCCGAAAGTCTTTCGGCACGATACAGCGGGGTTGGCCTGCCTACATAATTCTGCAGCAGCTCATGAAACTCCTTCTGAAACTCCGGTTGCTGAATGATTTCTAAATAGTGCGTACGTAACTCTTCCACATTCGGATATAGCATTTCCGGAATATAAGCTCCGCCAAAATTTCCATAGTATCCTTTTTCATCAACTTCGTATCGCATAATCTTTAATGTTTACGTCTGATTTTTTCCAATGAATGAAGTAAGTCTTTTATCTTCTCAACACTCTTAAAAGCGGGTTGTTCCTCTACCCCACTGTTGATGTCGAGCGCATAAAATTTTTGATGGCTGAAATTTTCCAGATCCTGAATGGTGGAAGGTGAAATACCGCCACTTAAAAAGAAAGGAACATTGCCAACATACTTTTGCAGTAAATTCCAATCGAACCGAATAGCGTTCCCACCAAAATATGTACCCTTCGTATCGAACAGAAAGAAATCTGAAACTGTTTCAAATTCAGCAGTTGCGCTGAAATCAAAATCTTCATCTACCCGAAACACCTTAATTACACCGGTTATTTTTTTCAACGCCTCCGCATAACCTACCGGTTCATCACCGTGTAGCTGCACAAAATCCAACCGGTGCTTTTGAACCAACGCCAGAACCCGATCCAGGCTTTCATTCACAAAAACTCCAACCCGCTTCATGCTGGTTGGTAAATTAGCCGGAACCTCAAATTGATTACCCACAAACCGGGGAGAATCTTTATAGAAAATAAATCCCATGTAATTTGGTTGCAATTCCGCTACAGCGCACACATTTTGCAAATCGCGCATACCACAAATCTTCCAAATTATGTCGGGTGTCTTTTTCATAAAGCCGCTTGTTCCAACTTTCTCAGGGCATCGATAAATTCCTGGCATGCCTGCTCCGGCCGGCTATGCTGCATGAAGTTTTGTCCCATCAAAAATCCCTGGTATCCTTGTTTTTTTAATTTGATTATTGTGTGTGGATTTTCAATACCACTTTCAGAAACTTTCAGGTACTCGTCTGGAATAAACGGTGCTAATTGTTCCGACAAATTCACATCGGTTACAAACGTTTTGAGGTTGCGGTTGTTAACTCCAATTAAATCGGCCGGTGCATCCAGGTTTGCTTCCAGTTCTTCCCGGTTATGAACTTCGAGTAACACTTCCAAAGACAACGTATGCGCAAAAGTTGCCAGTTGTTTTAACCGGGCTGGTTCAAGTGCTGCCGCGATCAGTAAAATAGCATCCGCGCCAATCGATTTGGCTTCAACAATCTGATATTCATCCACTGTAAAATCTTTTCGCAAAATCGGGCATTCGTTCACCTTGCGGGCAGTAATTAAATCCTCACTGCTGCCACCAAAGTACGTGAAATCGGTAAGCACCGAAAGCGCTGACGCACCAGCCTGTATGTACCCCATAGAAGTACGCCCCACCGAAACATCCGGATTGATAACCCCTTTGGATGGAGATTTGCGTTTAATCTCCGCAATAATTCCCGTCTTATCTGCACGCGTAATGTGCTCCTTCAATGAAACCGTTGGTCTTTCAAAGTAAGGGCTCTTCTCCAATACCGTTACAGGATATTGCGCTTTTCGTTCAACAACTTCCTTGTACTTGCTTGCAATAATTTCTTTCAGAATATCCATTTACTTCTCCATTAACTTTTTAAAAGCCTGCAATGCTTTACCGGATTGCAACGCCTCCGTAGCCCGGTAAACAGCGTTTGCAAGTCCCCCTTTTTCATCAGCACAATACAAGGCCATAGCTGCATTGGCAATCACTGCCGATTGCTGCGGTATGATACCTTTGTTCTCCAACACATTCATGAATATCCGGGCCGATTCTTCTACGGTAGCTCCCCCTTTTATTTCTTCATACCTAACACTGGGTAAACCCAGATCGGCAGGTTGAGCCAGCCGCTCGCCCCCATTATAAAAATATTTGAATGCCCCGGTAAGCGAAACTTCATCATACCCGTCTAAGGAGTGCAGAATCAAAAAATGTTTATCGCTTTGCTGATATAAGTATCCATACTGACGCGCCAGTTCCAAACTAAACACACCCACCAACTGCCGGGTTGGAAATGCCGGATTTACCATAGGGCCCAGCATATTAAAAAAAGTTTTCACGCCCAGTTCTTTGCGGATAGGCGCCACATTCTTCATGGCTGGATGAAACAAAGGCGCATGCATAAAACAAATATTGCTTTTATCTAAGCTGCGCTTAAGTTCATCATGATCATTCGTGAATTTATAACCGAAGTACTCCAGCAAATTGGAAGAACCACAGGCTGAAGACACACCATAGTTACCATGCTTGGCAACGGGTTGGCCGGCAGCCGCCACCACAAACGATGAAAGGGTTGAAAGATTGATTGTGTTTTTTCCATCGCCACCGGTACCGCATACATCCATAACGGGTTGATCGAACCGGGCCGGCACACAAAGTTCCAGCATCGCATCGCGAAAGCCCTGCAACTCCTCTACTGTTATGCTGCGCATCATATACACCGTCATAAAAGCTGCGGTCTGGCTCAGGTTAAATTTACCCTGCGCCAGCTCTACCAATACTTTGTGCGCAGTGGCTTTGGTGAGGCTACGGTGTTCTATCAGTTCAGTTAATATCTGTTTCATATTCAAAGATTAGCGGGTGTGTGTCAGCCATTTTTCAATCATACGCGGGCCTTCCGGTGTCATAATCGATTCCGGATGGAATTGCAACCCCTTTACATCATATTCAACATGGCGCAAGCCCATTATCAGTCCGGCTTCATTGCGGGCCGTAATTTTTATTGCACCTTTTACCGACTCCGGTTCCACCGCCCACGAGTGATAATGCGTAGCCTGAAACGTAGCGTTTACATCGCTAAACAAATACTCGGTGCTGTCTTCCACCAGGGTTGTTGAAGTTACACCGTGTAATACCTGTGGAATATTATACAGCGAGGCACCATACACCTCGGCAATACCCTGGTGCCCCAGGCAAATTCCTAAAATACTTTTGGTGGGACCATACGTCTGTATCAGTGCTTTCATAATTCCGGCCTCATCGGGAATGCCGGGTCCCGGAGAAAGCAGAATCTTATCATAGGCTGCCACTGCTTCAACACTTATTTTATCATTGCGGTACACATCCGGTGTATAACCAAACTGCCGAATGATGTGCACCAGGTTGTAGGTAAAAGAATCGTAATTATCTAGAACTAATATCTTCATGTCGCTCATATTTTTTCTGCCAGCAATACGGCCTTTCGCAATGCTTCTAATTTATTGTTCACTTCCTGTAACTCACTCTCTGCTTTTGATTTTGAAACCACACCCGCACCCGCCTGGTAAATCAACTGATTGTCCTTACTTAAAAATGTACGGATCATAATGGCGTGGTTAAACGAATCATCAAATCCTAAAAACCCAATGGCACCTCCGTAAAAACTGCGGTTCACGTTTTCATATTGATCGATCAATTTCATCGCCATGTGTTTGGGTGCCCCCGAAAGCGTACCAGCCGGAAATGTATCGGCTGCCATTTTTACTACCGATGACTCGGGCCGCAGGGTTCCGGTAACTTTCGATACCAGGTGGATTACATGCGAGTAATATTGTATCTCTTTGAAAACCTCTACACGCACTGCCTCTGCATTGCGGCTCATATCATTACGGGCCAGGTCAACCAGCATGATATGTTCGGCATTTTCTTTTTCATCGGCCGACAGGCGCTCGGCCAGTTGGGCATCTTCCTGATCGTTGCCAGATCTTCGAAACGTGCCGGCTATCGGGTAAATGTGAGCCTTTCCGTTTTTAATCTGAATTTGCGCTTCGGGCGAAGACCCAAAGAGTTTAAAATTTCCATAATCGAAATAGAACAAGTAAGGCGATGGATTAATGGAACGCAAAGCCCGGTACACATTAAATTCATCGCCTTTAAATCCGGTAATAAACCTGCGCGAAAGTACAATCTGAAACACATCGCCCCGAAAACAATGTTGCTTGCCCTGGTTTATGATTTGAAGAAACTGCTCGTCCGTATAATTTGATTGTTCATTGTGCGTTCGGCTAAACGAAAAGGTGGTTACCCGATTGTTGTTAATCAATTGCTCCAGGCGCGGTAGGGTACTTTCGTTTTGATGTGATTCCGGCTGATGCTCGAACAACGTCATTTCGTTATGAAAATGATCTACCACAATTACATACCGGTAAAGGGAATACATCATATCCGGAATCTGCGGCCCGGCCGATTGTATGGCGATCTCTTCAAAGTACTGCACGGCATTGTAGGCGATGTAACCAAACAACCCGGCATGCGGGTAGCGCGTTGGCACCGCTTCCACCTGAAAAGAGTTTTTAAACGTTTCGAATGCGGAAACCAGGTGCTGGTTGGCCAGATTTGTTTTTCTGATTTCTGCACCGGGCATGGTTATTTCCACTTCTCCATTGGCCGCTTTAAACGTGGCAATGGGTTCGCAACAGATAAACGACAGGCTGTTTTCATTTCCATGATAGTCGGAGCTTTCCAATAAAATACTGGCTGCAAAAACATCGCGCAACTTCAGGTAGATATTTACCGGAGTAATGGTATCGGCCAATAGTTGACGGGTAAAAGTTCTAAATTTCATGTGCTACTAATTGTTTTTAATGATTCTCCCGCTGGGTATAATCCGCTTATGTTCATTTCATTGTAAAACATTTATAAAATAAGAAGGCCCACTGTGAACAGCGGGCCTTCGGCAATATTGTATTTACATAGCAGGGCTGCTCACCAATCGAATTTCGACTTGTGCCACCACCATGCAGTATGTACAAACTTCATCATCGTTTATTCAGCTTTTTTACGGCTTGGTTTTTTAGGTTTTGCTTCGGCTACCACCGCAGTTGTTTTTTTGGAAGCAGCGCGCTTCAGGCGGGCCTTAATCTTCTTGCGGTTACGGGTAACTCCAAAAGAACCGATGCTCCGCTTACCTTTCTTTGATTTTTTATCTCCTCTTCCCATTAAAATTAGAATATTTGAGCGGCAAGTATAGCAAAGGGTTCTTTTACCACAAAATTTTCCAAACTCTTTTATTCAAAAAATCATCTCTCTTACTCAATACCTCATCCTGAATTATTCCCGGGTTGAAAGTCGATCAACCGGAAGGGTAAAAAGCACACAATCCTTTAACCGGTTATCCTGGTTTGGAAACCGCCACCAGTCTTTAACCACTGCCTCCACCTGAAATCCACACTTTTCCAATACCCGAATGGAGGCCTTGTTGTCAATATCCACAAACGAACCAACCCTGTGCACGGGTAAGGTTAACAGCAATTGAACAATCGCGCGGGTGGCTTCTGTGGCATAGCCTTTACCCCAATGCAGCGGCCCCAATACATAACCAACCTGAATTTTACCGGCATCGTTCAAAAAACCACAACCCCCAATCAACCTATTAAAACCTTTTAGCCTTACTGCAAAAGAATAATCAAGACCTTGTGCCCAGGCGCTGTGCGCATAGTGCAGAAAGGCACGCGTGTCTTTCAACGATGTATGCGTGGGCCAACTTACATACCGGGTACTTTCCGGCTTGCTGGCATAGGTATAAAAAATTTCTTCGGCATCGGTACCTTGAAGCCGGGTTAAAATCAGGCGCGGAGTTTCAACACGTTCTGGAATTACCATACTTTT
>Ga0116144_10003724_pt1 | contig 14944 bp, 15 predicted proteins | sample AD_UKC035_MetaG_FD_89746 | JGI IMG/M metagenome (GOLD analysis project Ga0116144, IMG submission 89746) | Active sludge microbial communities of municipal wastewater-treating anaerobic digesters from USA - AD_UKC035_MetaG | ecosystem: Engineered > Bioreactor > Anaerobic > Digestate | place: USA... | reverse complement strand
TCCCATGTCGTACGGGAGCATCAATCTCAACCTGCAAAAAGCCATGGCCCGGGTAGCCAAGGAGCTTAATCAGCTCTGGTATACCGGAGAAGGCGGCCTCCACAAGGATTTATATCCCTATGCCGACTGGGCAATCCTGCAGGTTGCCTCAGGCCGCTTCGGCGTGAGTCCGGAATACCTCAAGCTCGGCCGCGGCTATCAAATCAAAATCGGCCAGGGGGCAAAACCAGGCATTGGCGGCCATCTGCCGGGCGAGAAAGTATTGGAGGGCATCTCGGAAACCAGAATGATACCGCTTCATTCCGACGCCATTTCCCCGGCGCCGCAGCATGACATTTATTCTATCGAAGATCTGCGCCTCCTCATTTATGCGATCAAGGAAGCCAACAACTATAAACCGGTATGTGTGAAAATCGCAGCAGTTCATAATATAGCCGCTATTGCCAGCGGCATCGTCCGGGCCGGAGCGGACATGGTCTATCTGGACGGATACCGGGGCGGCACCGGAGCCGCACCCAACATCGTTCGCGATAATGTCGGAATTCCCATCGAACTGGCTCTGGCAGTCGTGGATCAGCGGTTGCGCGAGGAGAAGATCAGAAGTCAGGCTTCGATCATTGTTGCCGGGGGGATCCGGAACAGCGCGGATGTCATGAAAGCCATTGCTCTCGGCGCGGATGCAGTGGCCATCGGCACCCCTGTCCTCATTGCCTGCGGATGCCATGGCTGCCAGCGCTGCAGCAGTGGAAAATGTCCCTGGGGCCTGACCACCAATGAGCCTCAGCTGAGCGGCCGTCTGGATGTTGATTGGGCTGCAGAACGTATCAGCAATCTCATTAAGGCCTGGCATCACGAGATGCAGGAAATCATGGGTCTTAATGGCATTTATGACCTTGGATCGTTTCGTGGTAACCGGTTGATCTTGCGAGGTGTTGATTTAGATGAAAAAGAACTCTCGATCCTTGGCATCAAGTACGCCGGAGAATAAGGGCCGTAAGGTTCAGGCCTCTTCGCTCATCGATGCGCGTGGTGTTCACTATAAAGAGTTGAACCGAAAGATCCGCGACCTGGCCGACGCAGGTGTCACCCATATTCTGCTCAAGAACGTTCGCGGCCAGCGGTACATTGGCGACAGCATCACCAATCCCGACTTGACCATCGAGATCCAAGGAATCCCCGGTGAAGATCTGGGCTATGGCATGGGCGGCCCGACGATCATTGTCTATGGTCATGGGCAGAATGCTATTGCCAACACCATGGACAGCGGCAAGATCATCATTCATGGCCTGGCCGGCGACGCTCTCGCCTATGGCATGCGCGGTGGAAAGCTTTTCGTGCGTGATGATGTTGGATACCGAGTCGGTATTCACATGAAGGCCTATAAGGATAAAAGTCCCGTCGTGGTTGTTGGGGGCACATCCGGAGATTTCTTCGGCGAATATATGGCCGGCGGCACTATCATTCTTCTTAACCGGAACAACCGCAGCGATCTCGTGTGCGGAGAGTCGGATAAAACCCTGGGCACCGGAATACATGGCGGAGAGATGTATATCTTCGGATACGACGTTCCTCAGTATCTGCTCGGCATCGGCGCCCTGATGCAGGAACCGGGCAGCGAGGACCGCCAGCGGCTGCGCTCTATCATCAAAGAATTCTCTGCTGACTTCGCTCTTGAAGCTGAACCGCTCTGGAACCGACCGTTCGTAAAGATTATCCCGGAGGGAACCCGGCCGTTTGCCAAGTTTTACTCTTCGGCCTATCCAACCGCGACCAACCTGAAGCCCCAGCACCATGAGCGGACCTCGCCCTGCGAGGCCGCCTGCCCGGCCGGTGTTCCCACCAGCCGGTTCTTGCGCCATCTCCGGCATGGAGAAGTTGCCCAGGCTCTCGAGCTTCTGGATGAGGCTACCCCGTTCCGCTACAGCTGCTGTGGATTTATCTGTCCGCACCTGTGCATGGAGGCTTGCACCCGCGGCAAAGTTGATTTTCCGGTGAGGACTGCGGAACTGGCCAAACAGTATCGGCTTCACCTTCCACCGAAGAAGGTCGGAACCTTCCAGGGAAGAATCTCGGTCATTGGTGGAGGCCCGGCCGGATTGACTGCTGCATATCATCTGGCGCGATCAGGATACAGCGTCACCGTGTACGATGCTGCCGACCGACCCGGTGGGAAAATGTATCAGGTTATCTCACGGACCCGGCTGCCGCTTGAAGATCTGGACCAGGATATAGCTCGGATCAAGCAGCTTGGCGTTAAGTTTGTCACCAATACTCGCGTCGATGCCAAGAAGTTGAAAGCTATTCTCAAACAATCCGATTATGTCATCGTCGCTGTCGGAGCTCATCAGGGGATCATCCCCCAGGTGAGAGGCAAAGAGCAGATCCTGCCCGGTATTGATTTCCTTAAGAACTTCAACCAGGGAAAGGGGGTCAATCTCGGTGACCGGGTGCTCATTGTTGGAGCTGGTGATGCGGCCCTGGACGGCGTTGAAGCTGCCCTCCACCTGGGAACTGCCCCGGAGAAAATCATGGTCATCGATATTAAAACGCCTTCGGGGAACAAGGAAGAAATCGAGAAGCTGAAGAACCAGGGAGTTGTTTTCCGGTACCCCGCCTTCCTCCAGGAGGTAAATGACAAGGCTGCGTTCCTCAGAGACGTGGCCGGCAATGAAGAATCAGTCCCCGCTGATACCGTCATTGCGTTTATCAGTGAAAAACCGGCCCTGGACTTTCTCCCCGAACCGGTCCGCAGGCAGGTCAATGAAAAGGGGTTCTTTGTTTCGGACGGCCGCCTGTCATTCCGCAGCGCTCATCCGAAAATTTCCCTGGTCGGAGACGTCAGCAGCCTGGGATTGGTGACCACCAACATCGGCCTGGCCCGGGAATGCGCCCGCGAAGTGCACGCGATTCTGCAGGGTGAGGAGTATGTGCCGCTGCAGAAGGACCCGATCAACCCCAAAGACCTGTATCCCGAGCGGTTCCCTGATGGCAGCTTCCTTCCGCTGGAGCAGGAGTCGTACCGCTGTCACCATTGCGGAGTCTGTGTTCAGTGCGATGAGTGCGTCAAAGCCTGTCCCCGCCACGCCCTCAGACGTGAAGGAGACCGGTTCATCCTCGATGAGGTGCTGTGCGGCGGCTGCGGCACCTGCGCGGCTGCCTGCAAAGGCGGCGTGATTCAGATGGTGCCGCGGTAATATTGCGCCCACAGGACAAACTTTCAGACAGATGACAATACCAGATGCGAATGCAATAATGCAATGAGCGTCCGCTCTCAGTTGACGCGGATTGGCTTAGCGCTGCTCTTTTACGAAGAAGTAGCCACAGTGTCGTCCGCTGGAGAGCCATACGTCTTCAATATCTCGATGATCGATGGGGAAGTTCATGCAGACACTGGGACGGCAGGGCCGGTAGTACACTTTGCAGAGGCGGTCAGCAGTGAACCAGGGACAGCGGATCGCCAGCTCGCAGCAGGATCCGCATTGAAGACACGTACCGCTTCTCATTTCCAGCTGCTCCTGGAGGTATGAAGGTCTGAGCAGAATGATCAGTTTGCGACGGATTTTGCCCCAGGCAAGAATGATCAGTATCGAGGGTCGCGTAATGGTCAGTGCTTTCGTACTAAGCTCCTAAATCAGGCTGAGCAGCTCGGCTCTATTTCATCCAGATACAAACTGTCCTCAGCTGAGATCAGTAGAACTGAGCTTCGTGTTTCGCTTTGGCACAGAAACCGGCGTCCGTACGCGAGCAGGTAGATCATATCACAAGTCAGCTTAGATGCCAAAACCGGGTCGTGCGAGTTGAGTTCGTTGATCTTTCACCGGCACATGACTACTTAGAGCACCTCAGCATCAAAAAAGTTCTCCTCGAAACTGTAATAGTCGAATCGTAAAAGCTACCAGATAGAAGCACTTCCTACAATAATGATACCATTTGGTATCTTCTGACCTGGAAAAGATCGTTCGCCAAAACGCAATATAACGAAATTGCAGGATTTATTTTTTTTACTCTATCCGGCACGATTCTTGATCTTCCTGATCAGAAAAAAATCCACAAAGGAATGGCCATGAACGTGCTGACTATTATCCACCATCCGGGCGAAGGTCCGGGTACGTTTGAGGAATACCTGAAAGCCAAAGGAATCACCCTGAGTCCGGCAAGGCTCTATGCTAATGAGCGCCTTCCACGGAGTCGGCGCGGCATTGACGGCATCGTAAGCATGGGAGGCCCGATGAACGCGTACGATGATACCAGCTATCCTTTTCTTAAGGAAGAAGCTGAGTTCATCAGTGAGATGATCAGTGAGAATGTTCCGATGCTGGGGATCTGTCTGGGCGCTCAGCTAATCGCGAGGGCAAGCGGCGCTGCAGTCAGAAAAGCGCCTCACCACGAACTAGGCTGGAGTAACGTCGCTCTTACTGAGAAAGGAAAGAGGGATCTCCTGTTTCAAGGGATCTCACATGCTCTCACCGTCTTTCAGTGGCACGAAGACACCTTCGATCTTCCCGCAGGCGGCGAGCTTCTCGTAAGCTCAGAGGATTGTCCTCACCAAGCGTTTCGGCTGGGTAGCGCTTACGGCCTGCAATTTCATATCGAGATAACACCTCTTATGCTCGTTGAGTGGTTTGGGCAATCACCGGAATCAGCCCGCCTGCTCGCCCGCATGAATGAGGTCGAGTGTGTTTATATAAAGCAGGCTCTGCATCTCTACCGCAATTTTGTTACGCTCATGCGCAATAGCAGAGAAAAGGTCAACAATAGCGTTGTCCAGCTAACGATGCAAGGCTAAACGTCGACAGCAGAAAAGGCCCGATAATCCGGGTTAAGCATCCACAAAACCTAAATACCGGCAGGCATACACTGCTTCTGCCAAAACACTATAGACCAAGGAGGCCATTGTATGGAACCACTAGATCGCGAAGGCGTGTTGAGAACTGTGAAAGACAAGAAAATCAAATTCATCAGAATCTGGTTTACCGATATTCTGGGATTTTTGAAGAGCTTTGCCATCGTTGCCGAAGAGCTGGAAGGTGCGCTTGACGAAGGGATGGGTTTTGACGGCTCATCCATCCAGGGATTTGCCCGGATTGATGAAAGTGACATGATCGCTAAGCCCGATCCCGCGACATTTGCAATTTTGCCCTGGCGGCCACAGGACGGCGCCGGCGTAGCCCGCATGTTCTGCGATGTGCTCAATCCTGACGGCAGCCACTATGTTGGTGATCCTCGCTGGGCGCTCAAAAGAAACCTCGAAAAAGCAGCCAAGATGGGCTACATCCTTAAGGTAGGACCGGAGCTGGAGTTCTTCTACTTCAAGTCTTCTGACGGTGTGCCGGAGGTCTTGGATAAAGGAGGCTATTTTGATCTTACCCCACTCGATGTGGCCAGTGATCTGAGAAAAGAAAGCGTCCTTGCTCTCGAAGCCATGGGCATCAAAGTTGAGTACAGCCACCATGAGGTTGCCCCCAGCCAGCATGAAATCGACATCCGCTACCAGGAAGCGCTCTCCATGGCCGATGCAGCCATGACCTTCCGCTTGGCCGTAAAGGAAATAGCCTTGAAGAATGGAGTCTATGCCACCTTCATGCCCAAGCCGCTGTTTGGTCAGAACGGCAGTGGAATGCATGTTCATCAGTCCTTATTCAAGGACAAAGAAAACTCCTTCTTTGATGCAGGCGACAAGTATCATCTGTCCTCGGTAGCGAAGGCCTATGTTGCCGGTGTTCTCAAACATTCGCGGGAGATCTGCTCGGTGGTGGCGCAGTGGGTCAACTCCTACAAGCGGCTGGTCCCCGGCTACGAAGCGCCGGTTTATATCTCCTGGGCGCGCAGGAATCGCTCCGCCCTGGTTCGGGTACCGATGTACAAACCGGGGAAAGCTAACGCTACCCGTATCGAGGTGCGGTTTCCGGATCCAGCCTGCAACCCGTACCTGGCCTTTTCCGTTATGCTTGCTGCCGGCTTGAAGGGTATCGAGGAAAACTATCCGCTGCCAGATCCGGTGGAAGAAGATATCTTTGGAATGTCCGACTCCGATCGTAAGAAGAACGGTATCCGGTCTCTTCCGGGAAGTCTCGCTGAGGCAATTGAGGAAACGGAAAAGAGCGAGCTCGTTCGCAAAGCTCTCGGCAACCATATCTTCGAGAAGTTCATCGAAAACAAGAAAATCGAATGGGACCGGTACCGCACTCACGTCAGCAAATTTGAAGTAGAAAATTATCTCCCCATCCTCTAAAGAGCTGGGTTGCTGTAAGGAGCCGCGAAGGAGAACAAAAAGGCTGGTGCTGGAACGCCGGTTCACTCGCTCTCTCTAGATACAGCATTGGGATCGCCGTCTGCGGAGGATCTGTTTCTTCTGCAGACGGATTTTTATGCGTTTCCCGCACTAGCCGTGAAAAGACTCTGGCACGAAGAGTTTTGCCCTGATATAATAGGATAATTAGAGCCCAGGCGCATTCGCGCATCGACACAGCTGAAGCAAGGTCAGGGTGTCCCTGAGTGAACAAGAACTTCTTCGAAGTGCACCTGGCAGCAATGCCATCTAATATCAAACTGAGTGGGAGTAGTGCCGATGGACAAGGAAATGCTCAATACCAAAGAGGTTGCCGAGTATCTGAACATCAACGAGAAGCTCGTATATCGCCTCATCAAGGAAAGAAGAATTCCGGGGACACGAGTGACCGGAAAATGGACATTCCCTAAGCGACTGATCGACGAGTGGATCATTGACAGTGCAAAGGACAACGTCGGCCTACGCAACAAGATCAAAGACCTGCAAAACCATGTCGTACTTATCGGAAGCAACGACTTTGCCATTGAGCTCCTCTCGCACAAGCTCACCGATAAGTTCCCTGAATATACCCTTTCCTTCTCCAATGTGGGCAGTATCGAAGGACTGATTGCTTTGAGCAGAGGAAGCTGCCACGTAGCCGGCTGCCATCTCCTTGATCCGATTTCCGGCCATTACAATACACCCTATGTCGCTCAGTATCTTCCGGGAATGAAGGTTACTGTTATCAATCTCGTTCATCGCGACATCGGCCTCGTCGTCAAATCAAATAACCCGCAGAATATAACCGGCATCAAAGATCTCGGCCGTCAAGGGCTGCGCATCATCAACCGTCAGAAGGGATCCGGCACCAGACTTTTGCTTGATCATGAATTGCAGCGGCTGGGAATCGATGCTGATACTCTTGCTGGGTATGACAAAGAGGTAAACACCCACATGGAAGTAGCTATGGCAGTGTTGAGCGGGGCTGCTGATACCGGACTGGCGATATTCTCAGCCGCGAGAATGCTCAATCTAGAATTCATCCAAATAACCAAGGAGCGGTACGATCTGATCATTCCTGAGGATAACCTGTCCGCAAAGCCGATCCAAGCACTCCTGGAGGTGGTGAGATCCAGTACCTTTAAGCAAAGCATCAACGAAATGGGCGGCTATGACACTAAGGATACAGGGCAGACAATGGGAAGTTAAAAAGCTTTTGCGTTGACCGTTATCCGTTTACCGTTCACCGACAAGAATAGGCAAGGAACACGATCTGCTTTTTCCTTTTACGGCGAACGGTCAACAGTGAACATTCCCTGTCCCCTGATTATCAATCGATCCATCCTCCTCCCAGCACCATCTCATTCTGAAAGAACACCACTGCCTGGCCGGGAGTGACTGCTGCCTGGGGAGTATCAAACACTACGCGCACGCGATTGTCGGAGAGAGGGTAGACTGTCGCCGGCTTTTCCTGATGCCGGTACCGGATTCGCGCACTCACGGTTATGGCGTCCGTCGGTGGATCACTAAAAATCCAATTTACTCCTGATGCCGTAAGTTCAGACCGCACAGTTTCTTCCTTTCTTCCTACCACCACCGTGTTCGTATGTGTATCCAAGCGAACGACATAGAGAGGATAGCCAACAGCAACGGTGAGCCCTTTACGCTGACCGATGGTAAAGGAATGAATTCCGCGGTGTGTGCCGATCACATCACCGGTGGTTGTCATAATGGGACCTGGATTCCCGCTCTTCGGATAGCGGGCACCGATAAATTCTGCATAGTTATTACCAGGAATGAAACATATTTCTTGGCTCTCGGGCCGGGAAGCGACGGGTAGTCCTCGCGCTTCGGCCTGGCGTCGAACCTCAGCCTTCGTCATCTCTCCGAGAGGAAACACGGCGGCACGGAGCTGGTCCTGAGTGAGCAGAAACAGAAAATACGATTGATCCTTCTCGACATCCTTTCCCTTCATCAGGCGATATCGTTCTCGATTCCGGTCGAAAGCAGTTCGTGCGTAATGCCCGGTTGCAACACAGTCAGCGTTTACAGTGCGTGCCTCCATAATCAAAGCGTGGAATTTTATTTCACGATTGCACACTACACATGGATTAGGTGTTTGCCCGGATAAATATTGTTCACAGAAGCGACTGATCACGAGCTCCTCGAACCGCTGGTTAACATCCAGGACAGAGTGGGGGATATGAAGGAATTCTGCCGCTGCCTTCGCAGCTTCGACGGAGTCTGAGGCTCCTGCCTGATTAGCGTCAGCAGCAAAACTCAAGGTAATACCGACAGGGTCATATCCCTGCTCCTTGAGCAAAGCCGCCGCGACACTGCTGTCCACTCCGCCGCTCATAGCGATAAGGATTTTTCTCTTTTTCACAAAACCTCCTGTCGCGTGAAAGGGCGATCAAGCAGCGCCCCCATCACGTTCTGATCTTTGGGCTTTCGGTCCGTTACCGATTGCCCTCTGTTCCACACTCTTCACTCTATTGCTCGTTGAGGTTTCGTGCTTCAGCACGAGCCGAAATCCCGCCGCAGGCGGGACTCCGCTGCTCCGTGTCCCCCGCCACCCATTCTACATCGCAGGTCTCATGCCGCACATCACGGTCATCTAATCGAAAACCTCGGCCGCTCGATCTGCTGACCATGGCACTCGGGACAGCGAGAAGGACTTTTAAACTGTTTCTTTCTACTGAATACAAATCCACACTGCCGGCAGCGTGCGGGCTCTATTCTCAGAGAGGCTTTCACGGTTTTTGCTACGTGTTCCAGGTGGTCGGCAATCTCTTTTTCCTTAATACCCAGAATTTCCGCCAGGTCGAATGTTGTGAGCTGTTCCTGACGAAGCATTTCGATAATAGTCTGTCGGATAGTTTTGGGCATGGTGTCGTACCAGCAAAGACAAGCTGTTGTGAACAGTCAGCGAGCATCTAGCTCTCGTACATCAAGGCATTGCAGCTTGCAGCTAGTATACTCCAAAATGATCCAAGTACCAAGGCAAGAATACATTCTAAATAGTAAAGAGTAAGGCGTAAGAAGTATATGCCCTCGCTCCTGCCCTTGATCTCCCGCAAAGGCGCTGAGGGCGCAGGGAAGGAAATCCAGCGATTCAACCATTCTCCCATTTGGCGGATCGCCGGATCAGCGTGTTCTGCTCATCACATGCTGTGTTAATAGTCCTTTGGAACATAGACTGGCAGGATTGATTCAACCACTTCAAAGTGGGCAGGAGTGCGAGTCGTGAACTCGCCATCAGCAACCACAGGCGTTGGCGTCCTCGTGGTGATATCGATTCGGCGACCCGACACGGTGAGCGTTCTTTCCAGCCGATCGAGATCGCCCCTGCGAAGCGCGGAAGCAAAGCCAAACAGCTGGAACATACTCTGCGGCTCCAGGCTGAAAACATTCAGCAGGTGATCATCGATTTTAGCTCCTCTCGCTATCGTCATGAAGCCGCCATAGTGCTTTCCGTTTCCCACAGCAATCTCGATCGATCGAAGCAGCTTCATCTGACCATTGCACACAAGCCGGGCAACAAGAGGATGGTTTCTTTGGTAAGCGGTAATTAAACTGCGCGGATATCCGAGCACTCCCCACGTTCTTTTTGTCTTTTTGGAGAGCTGCAAGGAAATCTGAGCTCCTAGTCCGATATGAGCAACGTTTAAAAAATATGTGCTGTTGACCATACCGAGATCGATGTGATGCACCCGGCCGGTAACAATAACGCTGGCAGCAGCGCGAGAATCAGTTGGTATATTCAATGTTCGGGCGAGATCGTTTGCCGTCCCTCGCGGAATAATGCCCAAAGGGAGGCCTGTGGGCACAATACTGCTTAATGACTTGTGGATCGTACCGTCGCCGCCAGCCAGAATGATAGTGTCGATACGTCCCCTGTGACGGTTAATGAGATCAGCACCTTCAGCTGGATTCCCGGTATACGCCACCTGTGTAGACAGGCCGTTTTCCGCAAGATACTGCTGGATGTCAGAGATATCCTCTTTACCCTTCAGTGATTCCCGGTTGACGAGAAAAAGGGCTTGGCTCTGCATGACCAACACCCTCGTCCTTTGGGTCAAATGCAAGCATAATGCATGTGTGATATGCCTTCTCAGAGATTCACTACCGCCATAGCTCTATCCCGGGCACCGACAGTCTCCTGAAAATCTCCCCGTATGGCTTTTAAAGCATAGCGTTCCTGCTCGATCTCGTAGGCGGTCCGTATACCCATCCGCCGGAAAACGGGAACCGGAGGGCACCAGCCCTGTAATGCATGCTGGAACAGGAACGAAGCAACTACAGCAGGAAGAAACAGCCACTTCTTGTTGACCAAGGCTCCGAGACTGATACCTATCAGCATCAGTGTAGACGCATTCGCTTCCAGTGTACGCTCTATGTCCCATTCTGCATCCAACTCGGCTAAGCGCCGGTCTATCGCTTCCGGACCTCCGGCAGCGAAGCACTGAATATTCGCCCGCGTCCTCTGCCTGATCTGCTGATTGAGATGCTCGGCTGTGTGTTTGGAAACACGATTGGTTGTTTCCGGTAACATAACCTACCCCCTTCTCTATGAGCATGGAGCTACCAGTTGTGTTCTTTCAGTGTCTGTTGAATGTACGTCAGATGGCGCCGTTCATCATTGTAATTCTCCCGCACTTGTGCCTTCGCATCCACTGTAAGATCCCAGGACAGCGCATTTTCATACTTGGAGTTGGTCAGTTTTTCATTGGTCTCCATTGCCTTGAGAGCTCCTTCGGTGCCGGTGGCGCTCCGGAGCGACGTGAATCCTTCAATCAGAAATCCCTTAAAGTCTCGCGCATACTCTGTAGGCTTTCCTCCTAAGGCGTGGACGAGCGCTGAAAGGTTACGGATATGTGCCTGGTGGTCATCCCGGAAGTCGGATATTTGAATTCTTATCATCATCATATCGATATTATCCAGCGCCTGCTCATATGCCTGTACTGCATCGATATCCAGCTGAATAAGCGAATTCAGCTTATCAATCATGTCTTCATTGGTCATCATGGTCGCGTCTCCTCTCGGCAAATCCCCTAGGCCATTCTGCCTCTAATTTTCTCTTTCTCATCATGGAATTTTGCGGAAATCTGATCAAACTGCTTTTGGTCCAACACCTCGTCAGCATCATGGAAGATCTTGCTTTCCTCTTCTTCAATATGGTGGTCAACCAGTTCCTTCAGTACCGAAAGCTTTGCCGACCACTGCTCCTCACCTTTATTCATTGTATCCATTTCTTTCAGTACATATTCAGCGACGTGGTGTTCCTCGATCCCTTCCAGGACATCCTTTCGAACCTCATCCTCTTTCTCCAGCGCCGGATAGAAAACATGCTCCTCCGCCTTCTGATGAGGCTCGAGTTCCTGCTTAAGCTGACTAAAGAGTTCTTCACGCTTGCTGCTTTCCTCGGACGTTTTCTCGAGTTTGCTGATAATGCTCTGAACCTCTCGATGATCCTTTTTCAATTCCTCAAAAAGCTTGTTAGCCATTATGGTGTCCTCCTGTATACATATTGCTCATGTGCTTCCAGTCTTATTCATACTGGAAGCATCGTTGTCCACGTGAATGGTTTCAGTGTAGGGACAGAACGGAGAATCCATAATGGGGTAAAGACATATTCTTTTGCCGCCGAAACCTGTATCCCGGATCAGGGATGTCGGTACGCATCCCTGGGTGTTTCCCTGTAGGCTGGCCGTGACGAAGGGATCCGGATATGGCACAAAATCTACACTATTCCGAGGCCATGAATGTCCTTATGCTTTCCTCTCCAGGTCGGCGACTGCTGGTGCCTGAATAACGTGTCCCTCAACGTCAAAGCGAGAGCCATGGCAGGGGCAGTCCCAGCTTCGTTCCGCATTGTTCCATCCGACCGTGCATCCCATATGAGTACAGGAAGAGGAAAGTACCAGTTTCGTTCCCTGCTCGTCCTGGAACGCCGCAACCTGCTCACCATCCTTATCAACTACTCCGGCTGCCCCCGGCTTCAGATCCTGCAGATTTTTCTTCTCGCCGGTTGGAAGATGATCCTTGATGAACATTTTGGCAACGTGGATGTTACGGGATATAAATTTCTTGGATAAGAATGGGGTAAAACGGTTGGGATCGAAAACCGCACTCCAGGGATTCGGCCGCCTCGAAATCAAATCGGAAATAATCATGCCAGCAGCAGTGCCGCCAGTCATGCCCCAGCCCTTCAGGCCAGTTGCCACATAGAGCAGATGTGACAACTGTGAATGTCGGCCAATGAAAGGAATTCGATCAACCGGCTGATTGTCCTGAGTAGACCAGCGGTAGGCGATGGATTGAATATCAAAGTGGCGGCGGGCAAAGGACTCAATTTTTGCATAGCGTGCCAGAGTATCGCGTTCCTCACCGGTTTCATGGCTTTCACCACCGATCAGGAGATAAACCTCACCGGCGTCGGTTACATGCTTCCGCACTGTGTGAGCGACTTTTTCCGTACTTATGTACATTCCTTCCGGCGGCTCAGTCAGAGTTTTTACCGCCATAAGGTATGAACGCACAGGATTCATTTTGGCAAAAAACAGACCCCGGTTAAGGATGGGAAAGTGCGTAGCCACAACGACATGCTTGGCCTTTACTATCCCGTGACCGGTGACCACCTGGCAAGAGTTTCCTTCTTTTACATCTGTAACCCGCGTGTGCTCAAAGAGATAACTACCGTTACCGGGTATTCTTTCCGCCAGGGCGAGAAGATACTTCCGCGGATGGAAATAGGCTTGATTCTCAAAACAGATAGCTCCCTTGATCTCAAAAGGCAGAGGCAGGGAATCGGTATAGGTAACCGGAAGCCCCAATTCGCTGGCCGCTTCCACCTCTTTTTGAATCGCTGGCAGGTCGGCATCTTCCAGGGTATAAGTGCAGGCCACCGTGCGGTGAAAGTCAGCACTAATATGGTTTTCTTCGAGGAAAGAGGCGATAAACTCAATTGCAGCCTGGTTGGCATCAGCGTACTGCCGGGCTCGCTCCTCTTTGACATGGTCAATTAGATACTGATAGATCAAACCGTGTGCAGAGGTAATCTTGGCAGTAGTATGACCGCTCACACCTTCAGCAATCCGATTCGACTCCAGAAGAGCGACGCTCGCTCCGGACTGCTTCAGCAGCAAGGCCGCGGTCAGGCCCACAATTCCTCCGCCGATGATCGCCACATCGACAGTCAGGTCTCTGGAAAGCGAAGGATATGCAGTTTGCGGCGTTGTACCAATCCATAGGGCGGCAGTTCCTCCAGACGCAGGCATCCGACTTTCTGCTGTCATTTCTTGTTCCTCCATTTCAACTTTCTCCTTTCATGCACTTAATCGTGATGCCGTAGTGTTTTCAGATACGTCAGCAGGTCCTCGAGTTCCTGATCGCTCAGACGTTTATCTAAAAACGACGGCATGGCCCCGAATCCATGACGCACCTGCAATCCAATCATGAAATCGGGAAGCGGTTCGTTGTTCAGCGCCGGACCCAGACCGGCTTCGCCGCCAGGATGACAGGGATGGCAAAGACCCATGAATACCTGCTGCCCACGAGTTTCCCGTTCTGAGGTGATTGGCAGCGGTCCGACCAGCGGCTCACTTCTTCGGGCAGAGCTGCAACCAGGATAAAGGATGAGGCAACAGACGCCTCGGCCTTAATCAGCCCAATCGTATTCATCGCTGTGTCCCCCGGCACGGTCGGCTGCAGGTCGGTGCTTCTCCCTGTGCAGCATGACGCCGAAATCAACCACGTACGAAGCGTCTCCGGTTGAATTGAATCGCACTGCGATCGGCAGCTCCGAGCCGCCGCTGCCAAGTCACGAAGCTGGCCCGTTGGTGAACCTCGAGGCCACCGCTTCGGTGCGATATCCGGCAGAAAGCGTAATATCGTCGACATGGATTATGCTGAACGACTGAAATCCGTCTGACCTCCACCCTCTGGCCTTCTCAGGGAGAAGCATCCGAAAAACGGTATGAACGCCAGAACAGCAATGCTCATACTCAGCATGTTTCGCATCATCGTTCTGAATGTACTGCCGTTCTCCTCTTGGGCCCAGGTGCACCTACTCAGGGTTGTGCTATGCACCCTCTTTCCGTTGTTACACATACCTGAATCCTGATTTCATTCTGATGCTTGGTGTGATGCAGAGGAAATCACTCAGCAATTACCTGCAATTCTGGAAAGCACAGCCAGCCGGGTAAATACTACCAAAGATGTATTTGTAGAGATAATGGAGAGTAGGACCATGCGGGATTCTAGACGCATCTGCTCTTCGCTCGACTGCTTTTTACTTCGTGCTCCGCTGTTCCGGGCTCTATCCTCTCTACCACGGCGTCGACGGGGCACTGCACGTTTTAAGGCGCCGGCAAAAATGGGGTTGGTTGCCATGCTGAATACATAGTTATCCCTATTGTCGCCGGACCATACTTAAATTAATGTGGAAAGCGAACACCCTGAGATCCGTTTTCAGGAGTGAGGCACTTTATATTGTGAGGATTCACGCCTGAGAGCCTAGGTAGACCTGTTCCACTCTTTTCAGGAGGGCATTAGATGATGAATATAATTGTCTGGATCATATTCGGAGCCTTGGCAGGCTGGATTGCCAGCATTATTATGGGTCGAAATGCCGAAATGGGAGCAATTGCCAATATCATTGTGGGCATTGTAGGG
>Ga0116144_10003721_pt1 | contig 14953 bp, 10 predicted proteins | sample AD_UKC035_MetaG_FD_89746 | JGI IMG/M metagenome (GOLD analysis project Ga0116144, IMG submission 89746) | Active sludge microbial communities of municipal wastewater-treating anaerobic digesters from USA - AD_UKC035_MetaG | ecosystem: Engineered > Bioreactor > Anaerobic > Digestate | place: USA... | reverse complement strand
GTCCCTATCCCCCCAGACTACAATTTCTCAAATCCTCTAAGTGGGGCAAGCCACAGGGGAACCAAAGATGTCGGCATTACTCTTAAACCTGACAGTCTGCCCTGCCCTTACTTGAATAAGTACAGGGCGAGCAGAATAAAATCATGCACGATAGCCAAGGGTATGACTCCCCTTGAGGCCTGCACGACTAACGGCAATGTATTTTTAGCAGAGGCGGGGGGCGGGGGAGGGAACACCTCAAACCTTCCTTGCCCCTGCCCCCGTCGGGGAACCAAAGATTCCTGCAGCACTCTTAAACCTGACAGTCCGCTCTGCCCTTACTTGAATATGCACAGGGCGAGCTGAATAAAACAAGTGTACGACAGCCAAGCGTACGACTCCCCTAAGGCCTGCCCGCCTAATGGCAATGTAATTTTAGCTGAGGTGGGGGACTGGGGTGAGAATATATTTCCAAACTTGCTTAACCTACCTCAATCTCTATATTTACATTCGTGCTCCCATGCTCCTGATTCAATTAACTCACTGCACCTTTTGTCTGGGTACTCAGACCATGCTCTCCGACTTCTCCTGGAGCCTGAAAGCGGGCCAGCAATGGCTCGTGGCCGGACCGAGCGGCTCCGGAAAATCTACTTTCTTCAAAGCCCTGCATGGTGAATTCAGATTAACCGGCGGCAGGTTTTTATTTAAGGGAGCGGAGGATATGGAAGCTTTCCAAAAACTGAAGCAGGCCACCGGCTTTGTTTTTTTCCAGGACAAGGCCCCCGACCCCAATCAATTCTATTATCAGCAACGGTACAACAGCCAGGATGCCGACGACACCCTGACCGTCCGGGATTATCTTTTTGATGGCAAACCTATGGAGGACAGGGAGCAGGCGGGATCCGTCCATATGTTTCATGTGGAAGACCAGCTGGACAAGGAACTCATTAAACTGTCCAATGGGGAAAACCGGAAAGTCCGGATTATCAAAGCCTTGCTTAAAAACCCCGAAATCCTTGTCCTGGACAGCCCTTATACCGGCCTGGATAAAGCCTCGCGGCTGGAACTCAACGATCTGATCGACCGGCTTGCCGGTGCCGGCATCCATGTCCTTTTGACCGCCCCACATGGTCAGGTCCCGGTGTCCATGACCCATGTCCTTCAACTGGAACAAAGTAAAATTACCTATGCCGGCACCCGGCAATCGTTTAACCGGCCGGGCAATCCTGCTCAAAAGACAAAAATCCAAATCCCTTTTCGCCCGCCGGAAAACAACGATTTTGATATTGCGGTCCGGTTAAATCGGGTCACGATCCGTTATGAAGAAACACTACTGCTCGACCGGATAAACCTTACCATCCGCCGAGGAGAAAAATGGTTGTTGACGGGGCCCAACGGAGCCGGCAAATCCCTGATCGCAAGCCTGATCTACGCGGACCATCCCCAGTCCTATTTGAACGACATCATCCTGTTTGACCATGCCCGCGGCCGGGGGGAAAGCATCTGGGACATCAAGGACCGGATTGGGTTCTTGTCTCCCGAATTTCATTTTTATCTTGACCAGGAACAAACAGCCCGTCAGGTCGCGGCCGGCGGTTTGCGGGACAATCCCTATGCGCCCAAAACGCTAACCCCGGACACCGAGTCCCTTATCAAAGACCTGTTCCGCTATTACCAAATGGAGGATTTTATCGATGCGCCCATGTATGCCCTCTCCACCGGTTTGCAGCGCCTGGTTTTATTCATCCGGGTGATCGTGAAGAATCCGGCCTTCCTGCTCCTGGACGAGCCCTTCCAGCATTTTGACCTAGGGATGATTGAAAAATCGAAAGATTTATTGGATGCCTTTTGCGAAGACCGGACCCTCCTGTTTATATCGCACGAGGACGCGGAAGTGCCCGGGATAGTGCGGAAAGGCAAAAAGATGGAATTGTCCCGGGGTACTGCGAAATGATTATCCCGGGATTCAACGGTTATCATTAAGTCGCAGAATCTCCGTAGCCGGTTCTCCTAAATTTTATCGGCAGGACCACTTTTCTTAGACAGCGGTCAGCTCCACCCTGGGTTTATCCTTTCACCGCCCGCTCACTTCCGGGTCGCCAAAAATTCCACCACGTCCCGCATCTCCCTCATGGTCATCTTATCGGTCATCACCGGCATGCTGGAGGGTATGTTTTTTCTTTCCCGGATACGTTCCGTGGCGATGCGCAGGGGTTCCGCATCGGAGGTGATGATTACCAGTTCCTTCTCATTTTCCTGGTCCAGTTTACCGTAAACTTCAGAACCGTCCTTCAAGGTGAGGACCACCACCCCGTATCCGGGGGCAAGTCTTGCGCTGGGATCGACCAGGGATTTCAAGATCTGTTCCCGCGTGAGTGTGGACCCGATCTTTGAAAGGTCGGGACCTACATTGCTGCCGGCGCCGTTGACCGTATGGCAACGGATGCACTGGCCGGTGGTGCTTTCATTAAAATAGCGGTAGCCTGCAAAGGGATTGCCCCCTTCCAGGGCTAAAGTGTATTCTCCCATGGGATCATTGCCGGAACGGACAGCTTTGAGTTTGTCCATTAAAACGGCCGAACCGCTTTGTTCTATGGCTTCTTTCAACTCCAGGCCCAGGGCGGCCGGTAATTTTTTTGCTTTGAGGTCCTCGATCAGTCCGGATAGAATGGATTCTGTTTTTGTGATGGGAAGTTTTCCGAGTACTCCCATCAGCCTTTGTTGCTCGCGCGGGCTCCCTTTGGATAAAAATTCATTCACCGTGCGCCCCAGCTCGGCCCCGGACAATTCGATCTTGTCCAGCATACCCAAAGCGGCCGCGCGGACTTTGGGCGAGGGATCCTTCATGCCTTTGGGGATCAGTTGGGCAAGTGTGGTGGCCTTTATTTGTTCCAGGGCATTGAGGGCGGCCACCCTCACATCCGCAGAATCGTTTTTGACGAATATGGATTCCAGGTCGGAAGCGTGTTCGGCGAGCTGGAGTTCGGCGATCATTTTCGAGGTGGCGATCAGGATATCAGGATCGGAAGACACTAAGAAATCTTTGAGTTTAGGTCCGATTTTTTGCCTGACCACCGTTTCATCTCTTTTGATTTCGCCCCGGTACCGGCCATCCACCCGGTCCAATACACTGGGGTTGGCCCAGGTGCCAATAGTCGACATGGCTTCGGCCTTCAGGACATTGGAAATATCGGAGCGCTGGGCAAAAGCGATCAGCATATCCAGGTGCCGGTCTTCACCAACACGGAGACAGGCATTGATAGCCCTGCGAAGAAGCGGTTCGGATTTAAAGGCCGTTTGATTGACCATTTCAGCCAGGTCAGGCAGAGCAGCGGGGATGGATTCGTCATCATTGATGCCGCGGGCCGCTTCTGTGGCAACGTATTCATCCTGGTCTTTCAGATAGACCCTGATTTCGGGGCTTTTCAGTCTCCTGAGCGCCAGCACACCACCGATCCTCACCGCGCGGGAGGCATCCGAAGCCAGGGATGCGAGCCGGCTTGCATTGCCCAGGCGTGTGAGGGCCAGGACCGAGGCATGCCGTATATAAACATCTTCGTCTGCGTTGGTCCTGAGCAGCTCGATCAGGGCATCCTGCGCGAGCTGGTGTTTGATCCGGCCCAGGGACTGGGCGGCAAAAAACCGGATCCTTGGATTGGCATGTTTCAGGAATGGAATCATGGTTTCCCCGGCGCTTTCGATCCGCCGGTCTCCCAGCACTTTCAAAGCCTGGGCAATGATCTCTTCGTCCGGGTCGGTCAAAAGAGCGATGAGGTCTTGAGCATAGCCTTTATTTTTATCCAAAAGCTGGCCGATACCCCAAATGCCATGCACCCGTGCCAATTGACTTTCTTTCTGTGCAATCGCATTCTTGAACTGGGGGTATCCTTTTTTATCTCTTCGGGCGAGTTCAAACTGGGCTTTCAGACGTACCCGCATATCCGGGTATTTCAGCAAAGTTTCCAGACGGGCCTCATCCAGGGTGCCGTATTTAAGGCCGATCAGTTTCCGTGTTTCGGCTCTTTGCACTTTCAGATCGTTCTTGTCTTCGGCGACATCGATTTTCCAAACCCGTCCGTAGTTCTTGGTATTCCAGCCATTGACCCAGTCTGCCGCATAAAGTGCACCGTCGACGCCAAAGCGGATCCCGGTCGGAAGGAATCCGCTGACCATGTCAAGGTCGGTATCCAGGTCAAAAGAAGCCCCTTTGGGCTTGAGGCTGAATGCCCAGATATGGGAGGAGGCCGGGTTGCCCACGAATTCGACCAGGAAGAATTTTTTTAGCCATTCCGAGCCGAGGGCGGTACCCGGGTTGTAAACCATGCCGGTCGGGCCGTTGTGAAAATTCTGGATGGGAGGGATGATGTAAGCAGCCTGGCCTTCCCAGCGCGGGACCGAAAGCCTTTCGTCCATCCATACTTTATAGCCGTTGTTCTTCGGGTCGGTGTATTTGCCGTATTGCCAGTTGGACCGCCATCCGGCATCGGAGCCTTCCACGATGTGGACCAGTCGTTCCCGTTCCCCGCGATGGTCTCCGTCATTGTCGGACGAAATCAGGTTGCCATATTCATCAAATACAAATTCATGGGTATTTCTCAGACCGGAAGCATAGACTTCAAAATTGCTGCCGTCCGGGTTGCTGCGCAGGATCATGCCCTCATTGGGATGATGATATTTATTGCCCTGCACATCGGTGATGCTCGCGCCGATATCGCCGATATTCCAGTAGATCTTGCCGTCCGGCCCTTCGATCACGCCGGACATATTGTGCCCGCTGAAGCCGATGTGCACCGAATATCCGTGGGAGATCGAGGTTTTTTTGTCCATGACGCCGTCCCCGTTGGTGTCTTCCATATGCCAGAGGTCGGGCCCGATGGCGAGAAACATGTCCTTCTCTCTTACCAGGATGCCGCCCAGGATATCCGAAACCTCGTCATTAAAATCATTGATCACCCGGGTTGAAACCTCGGCCAGACCATCCTGGTCACGGTCTTCCAGCTTCCATACTTCTTCCTTTTCTACCGCAAGGTCCCTCCAGTCGTGAATGCTGTCCTGGTTGAGGTCGGTCAGCCATTTGTTTTCTTCGGATTTTTCCGGGGCAAAGGTTTCATGCAAGAACTTGCGCCGGTCTTCCACGGATTGTAAGGCAATGGAAGCCGTCATCCAATGGGGATATCCCCGGATGTCGAATTCCGAATTTTTCTGCCGGTTGGTCCGCGTAAGGTAAATATTCCCTTGGGCATCGATGTCCATAGCCACGGGATCCGGGGCCAGGGAGTCGGTAGCCCATACCTGGATTTGAAGTCCGGGAGCCAGTTTCAAGGCTGAGCGGGATTTTATCTCCTCCGCCATCTTCCGGGCAGAAGCCGAATCCTGGGTAATGGTGAGCAAATCCACGGCTGCGGGTGCCTGACCCTTTCGACAGGCGGCCAGCATCAGGAAAATAAAGGCCGGAAAGGCCAAGAGGGTAAACCGGATTTTCATCGAGAAGACTTTTTTTTCAAAGGCATCAAAAATAAGGAAAAGAGGTGAGCAATCCAGATTCTGATTTGTGCAATACGCATCAGCAAAAACCCTTACATGCTTTAGCCTCGGCCCCTTCCTCTAGAGATTTAACAGCGCCTTCCTTGCTTTATATAAAAATAATCCTAAATTAGCTTAAAGCTGAACCTCTATGTGCAAGTTCCATCACCCGGGCACTGGCCTCTTGTTTTTATTCTCCACGGTTTGGATTGTAAGCATGGACCGGCTGCCGGCGCAAGCCGATTTCAGACCAGGTTATTTGGTGTACAACTCCGGGGACACCCTCCGGGCATGGATCAATGTTGAAAAGACCCATGTTTGCGAATTTAAACTTGGGCGTGAAAAAAAACAATTGGGTCCTACTGAAATTACAGGCTATGGTTTTGAAAATGACCGGGTATTTTCCTCCACCGTTTTAAGCGGCAGGTTTTTAGAAGTCATTGTTGACGGGTTTTTGAGTTTATACAAATCGGACAATGTCTATTATATTAAAAAATCAATGGATACCCTGATCCGTCTGGAAGAAAAGCAAGGGACAGAAAGCATCCATTGGAAAGGGATATTAAGATTGGTGTTGAAAGATTGTATAGACCGTCCTGAGGACATCGCCACCATGCGTTTTTCTGAATCCGACCTTTTAAAAAAAGTGATTGCCTACAACGAGTGTAAACAGGAGAACTATATTGAATACAAAAACAGCTTACCTTCTCTAAGAATCCGCCCGGGGCTGGGATTTGGGACCGGTTATTCCTGGTTTGAACTCAGGAATGGGGAAACCGTGACGGTGATCCCCACTAAATTCAGAAGCCTGGATCCTATTCCTGTCCTTTTATTGAATTTTTATTCTCCCAAAGTACAAAACAGAATTTCGATTCAGACAGAAATACAATGGAAAAGATTATTGACCAGTTCGGAAATTGAATTCAGTCAACCCCCAAATAAGATCCTAAACCGGGAAACCATGATAAACCTCTCTTTCCTGAGCCTGCCGGTCTATGTGAAATATACCCTGCCCATGGATAAAAAAACCATGGCGTTTTATTTTGGATTTTTATACGATATTTTATTGCATCAAAAAACAAAAGTACTTACCGCAGAGTACCTTGATCAAACCGTAAACCACACGGAATTGATTGACCCCTATGACTTTACCCTTCCTCAGTTTGGATTCAGCACGGGGCTGTCTTATGGCCTATTGCTGGGAAAGATCAGCCTGTCCACCCACCTCAAATACAATTTTCAGGGGCTCACCGCCGACAGTCTTCTCAGAAAAGATGGCAAGTTTGCGTATCACGCCCGCCGTTCATCCTTATGGAACCGCATGAGTCTGGTTTTGGCAATTCAAATGCGATAAGCCCGAAAACTTCCACATCTTCCAACCATTCCGTAATTTAAATCGATGAAATTTTCCAACCTGATCTTAATCCTTGCCCTGACCGGCCCGGTAACCGTCCTCCATTCGCAAAAAATGAAAAACATCTTTAATGGAAAAAACCTGGACGGTTGGAAAGTCCCAGAAAACAATACCTGGTACACCGCTTCCAAGGGCATTCTGAACATTCAAAGCAGCCCGGACCGCAAAGGTTCGATCCTCTGGACCTCCAAGGATTATCGAAATTTTATTATGCAGGCCGATTTTAAAATGGGCGCAGGGACGGTGGATTCCGGCATCTTTCTCCGCGGGGAGAATGACCAGATCCAGATCGGGATCAGCGGTTCCCTCAAACGGGATATGACGGGCTCACCGTATATCCCCGTACTGCGTTATCCGGTGGAAGCGAAAGGAGTGAAAGAGATCCTCGATGAAAAAGGCTGGAATACCATGAAAGTAAAAGTGGTGGACAAGACGTATACGGTATGGCTCAACGGCCGGGAGGTGATGACCTATACTTCGGAGAAAATACCCGAGTCCGGCCCGGTCGGGCTACAATTGCATCCGGGCAACGACATGCAAATTCAGTACAGGAAGATAAGATTGGGAGAAATTAGTGGTCAGTAGTCAGTGGTCAGTAGTCAGTAGTCAGTAGTCAGTGGTCAGGGGTCAGGGGTCAGGGGTCAGGGGTCAGGGGTCAGGGGGGATAACGGCGGGAAGATTTATTTTCATTCCCTTTAATTGAAAATGGTTCATCGGCTTTGAACTGGAAATTAAAATACTCGGTCGGTTATATTTTTTCAGTGTTCACTTTCTTGGAGCTTAGCGGGCAGCCGGCTGACCTCCATTTCAAACATTATGCTTATCCGGAAGGCCTTACCGCGCCGGTACGCAAAATCCAACAGGACCTGACTGGCTTTATCTGGATCGGGACGGAGGACGGTCTTAACCGGTTTGATGGAAAAAGTTTTACCGTTTACCGGAATTCTCCGGCGGATACGAACTCCCTGACTAATAATATCGTCAACGACCTGAATACCGATAGCCAGGGCCGGGTCTGGGTAGCCACCAATGGGGGACTCTGCTATTTTTCCTACCGGGACCACCGCTTTCACCGGATCACCCTACCGGACAACCTGGAACCGGATGACCGTTACCGGATCCATGGAGTGGCTTCCAACGCAGAAGGGGAAATCTGGTTTGCCACCAAAAATAAAATTCACCTGTTGGATTCCTCTCTTCAGATTCATTCCAGCCATCAGCTACCGGGCGATAAGAATGTATTTATTCGCGATCTGTTCACCGACCGGAAGTCACAAGTATGGGTGGGCGCCAATTATAACGGGATCTTTTTATTTGACAGCGAGTCCGGCACTTTTAAGAAGGGAAGCCCGCATTCAACCTATGCCGGAATTCAAAACCTGACCATCACGACCAACCCGATGACCCGCCTTGCAGGGGATACTCTCCTTGCCGGAACCTGGTACGGGGGATTGCAGCTTTTGTTTCCCTGGCAGGATCACATTATGAGCAGGGAAATCCCGAACCCATTGGAAGCGGACCACAAAAAAAACATCATCACCGCGGTTTGCCGCTGGAAGGACGATCTCTGGTGGATTGGCAGCCACGGCTGCGGCCTTTTTCTTTTTGATGCGAAGCGAAAAATATTCGTCCGGCAATACCGTCATCAGGCCGGGGAAGCCCGCAGCCTGGGAAATGATTTCGTAGGCGACGTTTTTGTCGACCGGCAGGGTATCGTGTGGATTGGAACGGAAGGCGGGCTGGACCAGTACGATGAGAAATCGGAACAATTCAGCCTGGTCGCCATCCGTACCAAACCCGGAGAAACTTCCGTAGCCCGTCTCCCGAGGGCCATTGTGGAAGACCCATCGCTTCCGGATTCGTATTGGGTTGCTGTTCCGGGTATTGGATTGCTCCGGTTCAAACATGAGGGCAGACTGGTAGAACAGCCCTTGCCTTCCTGGGCCGCGCGCCTCCCCGACAAAAACGTTTATTGCATCTTTTATGAAAACCCGGCTTCCCTTTTGATCGGTACCCTAACCGGTGTATTCCGGGTCTATCCCGGTTTGGATCAAATCAAAGCGGTATCCTTCCCCGGTAACCAGGTGCCGGTGGGCGTCAACCACATTCTCAGGGATAAAAAACAGAGGCTGTGGTTTTCCACCTTTTCCAATGGCGTTTTCTGTTTTGATTCCCTTTCCGGGCAATTAAAACATTTTTCACAGAATCCGGACCAGGGCCCTGCCCTGCCCGACAATAAAATCTTTTGCCTCCTCGAAGACCATGCCGGGAACATCTGGGCCGGCACCCAAAACCGGGGGCTTTGCAGGATCCGTGCGGACCTCGCGGACATCCTTACCCTGGAATACCGGCAATATAAAAATCATGGCCTCCCCGATAACAATATCTACGATCTCTACGAAGACGGGGAAAAACGCCTTTGGGTGGCCACGGAAAACGGCCTGGCCTGCATCCAGCCCGGTGGACAGCCCATTCAATCCTTCGACATGCGGGACGGCCTCAGCAATCACGTCATTTATTCCATCACCCCGGACAAAGCGGGACATCTCTGGCTTGCAACCAATAACGGCCTTTGCGATTTTGACACCCGTTCGTATAAATCCAAAAATCATTTTATCCGCATGGGCTTGCCCAATAACCGGATCAACGGGGCGTCCCTGGCTGCCCGGAATGGCTATTTGTTTTTTACTACGGGCAGTCATATCCTGGTCTGTGATCCCGGGAAACTTGAATTCAGCGGATCCCTTCCCCCAACGGTAGTGACCGGCATCCGGGTATTCGAAAATTCTTATCCTTTCATTCAGAATACCACGGGCATTGGACCGATAAGGCTGACGTACCGGCAAAACAACATCGGCTTTGAATTCACCACCCTTAATTTCACCAACCCGGAATCCAATCAATTTGCCTATAAAATGGAAGGGCTGACCGAAGAATGGGTCAACTGCGGTTCAAGGCAAATGATCGGTTTTACCAATCTTTCGGGAGGACATTACCTGTTCCAGGCCAGGGCCATTCACGCGGATGGAAAGTGGACCGAATCCCTTCCCGTCCTCATTTACATCGCGCCCCCGTTCTGGCTCCGGGCCTGGTTTATCGGCCTGGTGCTGACCGTCCTGGGCTGCGCGGCCTATGGGATCATGCGATTTCGCATCAACCAGCTGATCCGTTTGCAAAAGATCAGGCTCAACATAGCCCGCGACCTGCATGACGACATCGGGTCCACCCTGAGCAGCATACACATGGTGAGCACCATGTCGGAGGAAAAACAAAAGGGCCGGCCAGAAGCCAATGCCTTTGCCACCATTTCGAAAGCCTCACAGCAGGCCATGGAGCTCATGAATGAAATTGTCTGGTCCATCAATCCTAAAAACGATACCCTGGACATGATGCTCATCCACATGCGTCAGTTCACCTCTGAAATCCTGGAACCCCTGAACATCCACTGCCATTTTATTCAACCGGAAGCCTGCAACTCTTTGGTCATCCCCCTGGAAAAAAGAAAAGATTTTTATTTGATCTTTAAAGAGGCCATCAACAATATTGCCAAATACTCCGGCGCTACAAAAGTCACTGTTGAATTGGCCTGCCATCTGAAATCCCTGAGTTTAACCATTACCGACAATGGCCGTGGATTTGATCCCCTGGGAAAACACAAAGGAAACGGCTTGAAAAACATGGAAGCCCGCGCACGGATGATCGGGGGACAACTGGAGATCGACACCGGGCCTGGAAAAGGAACCCGGACTCAACTGGCCTTCCCGCTTGTCCCATAATGGTGGGATTGACAGGCATCCAGGATCAAAATACCTTTATGAGTTAACTTGCACCCGCCCGTGAAAACAGAAATTGTAATCTATGAGGATAATGCTTTTCTCAGACAGAGTATAGCAGAACTGATCCAGGAGGACGGCAGGTTCCGGGTGACGGGTGATTTTGACAATTGCAACCAGGTGATCAGCCAGTTGCAGAAACTGCATCCCAGGGTGGTCTTGCTGGACATTGGCCTGCCCGGCCTCAGCGGCCTGGAAGCTTTAAAAGGGATCAAAGCCCATTTTCCGGAAATCGACGTCATTATGCTCACCGTTTTTGAAGACAATGAAAATATTTTTGAAGCCATCTGTGCCGGGGCTTCAGGATACCTGTTGAAAAAAACACCGCCGCAGAAAATCCCGGAAGCCATTGAAGAAGTGCTGCATGGCGGAGCGCCTATGACTTCCTCCATTGCCCGTAAAGTATTGCATCTGTTCCAAAACAATTTAAGGCCCTCCAAAGAGCTCGACCGCTTGGGTCCGCGGGAACAAGAAGTGCTGCAGCTGCTCACCTCAGGTCATAGTTATAAAATGATCGCCCAGAAATGCCAGATTACCGTAGAGACTGTGCGAACCCATATTAAGAGGATTTACGAAAAGCTCCAGGTGCATTCAGCCACCGAGGCGGCAGCCAAGGCCTTCAGAAAATAAACCGGCTTGTCCCATACTTATGGGATTGACCGGCCCGGGGGGATTTCTCATTTTCGTCCTGTTCATTAATCCTGAAAGGCAAACCCCAAAAAACCTTTTCCATGTATATCGTACGCGATATTTTTAATCTGAGGTATGGAATGTTTAAAGAGGCGATGACCTCGATCCGGAAGGCAGTCCAGGTGGGCCTGCTCCCGGTAAAGGATATCCGTATCCTCAGTGATTTCACCGGCGATGCCTATCGCTTGATCATGGAATCCGAAGCCGAATCCCTGGCCGCCTATGAGAAGGAAATGAATGAAGGGATGAAAGACCCCCGGTTCCAGGAATTTTATTCGGAATTCAAAACCTATGTGTCTTCCGGTCACCGGGAAATCCTGCGGAGGCACCAGCTCTAAACTTTAAGCCATAAACCCCAAAAATCATGAAAATTAAAAAAGGAGTCCGGTTTATTCTTGCTTTATCCGGGTGGCTCTTTGCCTGGCCGGGAAGTGCCCAGACGGTAAGCATGCTTTCGTCCAGGAGTATGGAATCTGATATTTTAACTCCTGCTTCCCCCGCCCCGGCCGCCATTGAAAAAACAAACTTTGTGGTGAGGGACATTTTTAGATTGCAATATGGCCATTACCGCGATGCCATCGCCTTGATCGATGAAGCCATAAAATCCAACATGTTCCCGCCGAATGGCCGCATCCTGACCGATTTCACCGGGGAGGCTTACCGGCTGATCCTTGAAGCGGGATATCATACGCTGGCCGATTTTGAAAAAGCGATTAATACCGAATTGGGCCAGCCGGGATGGAGGGACTGGTATGAAAAATTCAAAGTGCATGTCGAATCCTCATCCCGGGAAATCCTGAGGTGGGTGAGGTAGTCTTCCAGGTCATAATCCTTAAAAACCCAAATATGAAAAAAATCATTTTATTCGCTTTCATTTTCCTCAACGGCCTGCATTGGGGGGCTCCGGGCAATTCGCTCCTGGCCCAGGATGTACATATGACGGCCTCGAATGTTTACAAACTCGTGGCGGACAGCCTGGGAATGCGGATATTTGAAACCGTTTGGACGCCCGGTGCCAAAGCCGCCTTTCATACCCATCCGGATTATGCCGCTTATGTAGTGGAAGGAGGAACCCTGGACATTATCGAAGCGGATGGGAAAAAAACCACTGTTGAACTGGTGCCGGGGATGGCTTTGATTGCAGGCACGGAATCGCACTCGGCGATCAATACCGGCAAGACTACGATCAAGGTGGTAGTGGTGGAAACCACCCGGCCCCGGAAGTAGCCTTCCTCAAGAAAAATCCTGAATTTCCAATTGCCACCGAATGCTTGGGGCAAATCTGGCCAGGTAGGAAGTGTTAAAAAACGGTTGGTTGTTGCTATATTCGTAGCAACAAAACCTTAAATATGAAAACCGTATCAAAATGGGTGGGAATCATTCTTGCCCTCGTCCTGGTAGTCGGAGCCATCGCCGCTTTCTATCTGAAATCCAAATTTGAAAATTTATCCAAGCGAACTCTTGAGCCCAAAGTCACAGCGGTACCCATCCTGTCCGACAGTGCCTCCCTCGAAAGAGGAAAAGTGCTGGCGGTAGCCTGCCGGAATTGTCATGGAAACGATTATGCTGGCTTGGATTTTTTTAACGATCCGTCCATTGGGTATATGTCCAGCCCTAACCTTACCGGTGCAAAAGGATCCGCCACCGAAAATTACGGTGACCTGGACTGGACCCGGACGCTGCGGCATGGCGTCAACCCGTCAGGGAAACCCTTGATGGTCATGCCCTCCGAAGTGATCGGTCAATTGAGCGACCAGGATTTGGGCAGTCTCATTGGATATATGAAAACGGTACCCGAAATTGAGAAACCACTGGGCGCGACCCAATTTACCTTTATGGCTAAAATCCTGGCCGGCGCCGGCATGTTTGGCAATCTCTACCCCTGCGATATCATCAAACATGATGAAGTTCAATCCATTCCTCATGTTGAAATCTCCAACAGCCCGGAATATGGCGCTTACTTCGTACGATATGAAGGCTGTAAATCCTGTCACGGCGCCACCCTAAACGGAGGAGTCTCCCCCGATCCGATCTCTCCTCCCGGCTTGAACATCACTCCGGCAGGCAATATTGGCAAATGGACCCTGGACCAGTTTAGAGAAACCGTACGGTCCGGAAAAACACCGGAAGGCAAAATCCTTGATCCCAAGTTTATGCCCTGGCCGGGCATCGGGGCGCACAACGACATCGAACTGGAAGGGTTATTCAATTACCTCAAATCCCAGCCCGCCCTGGCCAATTCACCTGAATTGGACAAGAAGCTGAAAGACATGGCTAAAAAGTGATTGCATTTAGCGGGATCGCCGCGTAGCGGCTCATTCCCACGGTGACACTAAGTTGGCGCCCACAAAGACGCAGCGAAGCGAAGACCACCAAGAAAATGTAAGGGATCACCTTCCCCTTTGCGCCTTCGCTTCGCTGTGTCGTCGTGGGAAATATTAGCGGGAAAGCCGCATAGCGGCTTATTCCCACCGCGACCCAAAGTTGCTGCCCACGAAGACACGAAGACCACCAAGAAAATATAAAGCATGACCTAACCCTTCGTGCCCTTTGCGCCTTCGCTTCGCTGTGTCGTAGTGGGAAATCTCAGTGGGAAAGCCGCGTAGCGGCTCATTCCCACCGCGACACTAAGTTGGCGCCCACAAAGACACAGCGAAGCGAAGACCACCAAGAAAATGTAAGGGATCACCTTCCCCTTTGTGTCCTTCGTGTCTTCGTGGGAAATCTCAGCGGGAAAGCCGCGCAGCGGCTCCCCCGAAGCCCACCAAGATATCCCGAATTAGTTCTTGATCTATGCTATAAAACATAATCCTTGCCTATCTAAAGCATAAACGCGTTAAAATTGTCCTTATAGATTTGTCAGATCCTCCAAAGGAATCTTCTAAAAATAAAAATATCGCTATATGAAAAACCAATTGATGAGATTTTTTCTGCCCTTGGTACTGCTGATCCTGGTTGCAGCTTGTCAAAAAAATGAAAAGGATGAACCCGTGGCCGGCCTCCCCGAAGGATTGGTCAGCGAGTTTGACCACTCTGTAATCTGGGAATGGAATGAGCTGTTTTTACGCATCGATAAGGATGCCGTTGGGTTCAGGCCCAATCCGGCGCCCAGGGCCTTGGCTTATATGGGATTGTCCGCTTACGAGGTAGCCGTCCCGGGGATGCCGTCATTTCAAAGCATCCGAAATCAATTTCCAGACCTGTCCTTGCCCTCCTTGACGGAAGGACAAAAAATCCATTGGCCAACCGCACTCAATGCAAGTTATGGATACCTGATGAGCAAATTCTTTTTTCAGACCCGTTTTGTACCTGGTTTCGGTCACCTCACCAATGGCGAGGCTCAAAAAATAATTGAATCGCTTGAGACCGCCCTGGAAAAAAAATATCAATCGGAGGTCAACGATTTGCTGGTTTTCAATGAATCCAAAGCCTGGGGCGATCAAGTCGCTGCCGCCGTGTGGAATTGGGCAGTGACCGACGTTTATGGACACGAATCGGACAACAATCCGCTATC
>Ga0116144_10003720_pt1 | contig 14955 bp, 7 predicted proteins | sample AD_UKC035_MetaG_FD_89746 | JGI IMG/M metagenome (GOLD analysis project Ga0116144, IMG submission 89746) | Active sludge microbial communities of municipal wastewater-treating anaerobic digesters from USA - AD_UKC035_MetaG | ecosystem: Engineered > Bioreactor > Anaerobic > Digestate | place: USA... | reverse complement strand
TTCGCCCAAAAGCTCTGGCGGCGATGACCCGTTATCGTGTCTCGGTGGGTATGGATGCGCGTTCCATTGAAGGATTATCGCTCGCTGCGGAATTAACCTTCGCCTTTTCGACGGTGGCGCCGCTTCAGGTGACCCAGGTGAATCCGGCAGATACGGCTCTCGACGTTCGTGCGGATGCCCCTGTGTTGATTGCTTTCAACCGCGCGATAAGCCCCGTGAACTGCGCCGGGCAGGCGGCTCAGGCGGATTGTCCGGCCTTGCCGCTGAAATTCTCTCCGGCGGTGTTGGGGAGCGGCGTTTGGCTCAATCCATCACTGTACCGCTTTGAGCCATTGAGCGGCTGGACCGCCGGTGTGACTTATCAGGTAACCTTGGAGGCCGGCGTGCGCAGTGTGGACGGCGCTGCCTTGGCGACGCCCTATACCTGGGCTTTTAACACGGCGCTGCCGGTCATTCAGGAAATTTCCCCCACCTTCGGTCAGAAAAATGTCTCGTTGGATGCCGGGGTGCGGGTGGCGTTCAACACACCTATGGATCCGGTGAATACAGTTGGCGTGTTTAGCATTAAGGCCACAGACGGAACGATTGTTTCCGGGACGGTGACATGGGCGGATGGCGGCGCGCTCTTGCTTTTCACCCCCACACAAAAATTACGCCTGGACACACGTTATACGGTGCGCGTGGGCGAGCGGGCGCGCGCGATTACCAGCGCGCCTTTGCAAAACCCACAACGATGGGGGTTTGAGACTGTGCCTGCCCCGGCGGTGCGTGCGATTACTCCGGCCGCCGGCGCCAAGGGGATTCCGGTTGACGCCCCGGTCCAGCTCGCCTTTGCCGGCGCGATTGCTCCCGAAACGGTGGCGCAAAATATACAAATCGCACCAGAACCGGACTCTGCCGCCATTTATGGCTATTTTGACCGTGCGACAAATACTTACCAGCTTTCCTGGGACAAAGCCCCGCGCACTGAGTATTGCATTACCCTGGTGCCGGGAGTGCTGGATGTGTACGGCAATGCGCTCGGCGCGACCGATCCCACATGTTTTACCACGGGGGATCTCCCCGCACGGATTGACCCGGTGAACGAGTTGGACATGTTGACGCTCGACGCCGCCAACACCGCACAGTTCTATTTCCGGGTGCGCAACCTGAAGCAGGCTGATTTCGTGCTGTCGGAATTGGACGAAGCCGCATTTGTAGGCGCGCGGCACGGCAGTGAGACACCCTTGCGTGAATGGACGGAGACTTTTGCTACCCCGACAAATGAGGAAACCCTCGCGCCAGTGACATTGACGCGGCGCGGGACGACTTTGCCAACCGGCTACTATGTTTTGCGTTGGACGGCGCCGCTGTGGGGTGAACGCCGCCTCCATCTGGCCGTTGTAGATCGCCACTTGCTGCTCAAATTGGCGCCGGAAGAAGCGCTCGTCTGGGTGACCGACTTACGCAGCGGCGCCCCCATCAGCCGCACGGCGGTCCGCTTGGTTGACCGGGAGGGCGTCCTCCTCGCGGCCGGCACGACCAACAATGAGGGCCTGGCGCAGATTCCCCTCAGTCCGCGCAGCGACTTGTGGCAGAATGTGGCGGCGATTGTGGGGACGCCGGGCGCGCCCGGTTTTGGCCTTGCGATCACCGCCTGGCAAGCCTCCGCGACGCCATGGGCCTTTGATCTTGCGGTTGATTATGGGCCATTCACGCCTTTCACCACCTTCCTGTATACCGACCGATCCACTTATCGCCCCGGCCAGTCTGTGCAGTTCCGCGGAATTGTGCGGGCCGGTGATGTTACTGCCTATCAGCTTCCCAAGGCTAATATGCCACTCGGCGTGCTGTTGCGGGATCCCCGTGGAAATCGCGTGTATTCGGAAACACTTACCCTTTCGCAATGGGGGTCGTTTGCCGGAAAAGTACTCCTGCCCGACAATGCTGTGCTGGGAACGCATACCTTGCTCGTCACGACCCCAGGAGTTGCGTACCCCTTGCAAACCTTGACCTTTACGGTGGCGGCGTATCGCGCGCCGGAATTTGAGGTGGCGGTGAAGCCGGAGTTCGCCGAGATTCTTCAGGGCGAGGTGGCGCGTGGGTTGGTGCAAGCAGTGTATCGTTCCGGCAGCCCGGTGGCTAACGCCTCTTTACATTGGACGGTGCGCGCGACGCCTTACCCCGCGGCTGCGTCGGTCTCCCAGGTTGTTGCTGAGGGCGAGGCTACCACCGACGTCCAGGGAAAATTTCTTATTGAATTGCCGACTTCCTTGCCTGTCGCCTCCGGGTCCCAGCGATGGAGTTTTGTGGCAACATTGACGGATGCCCGTGGTTTATCGGTAAGCGGTGCCGGGGAAATGGTAGTGCATGCAGCCGGTGTTTACTTGGGGATTGAGCCAGAGCGACGTGTCGTCCCGTCCGGCAGTCGCGCTGTATTCGCAGTGCGCGCCTGGGATTGGGCCGGGGCTCCGTTATCCGGGCAAAAAGCCTCCGTGACCTTGCTCTCTCGCACATGGGTTCCGCTGGCGTCTCCCGCTTCTTTCTCTGAAGCGGATTGGGTCTATACCGATACCGTGCTCTCGACGCTGGACGTGACGATGGCTGAGGACGGGCAGGCTCAGGCTGAGTTCCGGCCGGCGAAAGGCGGCGTCTATGTGGCGCGTGTGGAAGCGGTGGATACCGATGGTCATCTGACCCAAGCTGAAACCTTGCTTTGGGTCAGCGGAGATACTGTGATTCAAGGGCCGTCTGCCCAAGATCGTGTGACGCCCGTGGCCGATCGCGCCCATTATCAGGCCGAGGATACCGCCCGCATTTTGCTACCGCTTCCCTTTGAAGGGAGCTATCGGGTCTTGATGACGGTGGAACGCGACAAAATTTTGCATGTCGCACAATTCACTTTTGAGACGCCCAATCCGATAATTGAATTGACTGTACCGGCAGCGTACGCTCCCAACGTAGTCGTTTCCTTTGTGGCTATTCGCGCTGTGGATGACCTTCACCCGGTCCCCGATGTGCGCGTGGGCTACATTCACCTCCCGGTCGCCGCGCCGCAATCACAGCTCAATGTTACAGTGACGCCGGATCGTCAATCGCCTTACACGCCAGGGGAGTCGGTGGTGTTTACTGTCCGCACAACCGATGCGGGGGGCGCACCCGTGGCCGCTGAAATTGGGCTGATGGCGGTAGATGCGGGGGCGCGGCGGTCTGCGAGGGCCGTGCCGCAAATTTGGGGAACCTTCTATGGCGCGCGCGGTTTGCAAATGGCGACGGGTGACTCGCTGCTGGTGTTGTTTGATCGTGGGATGTTGGCCCTTGAGCCGTTGACGGCGGATGCGGAATTGCTTGTCGCTAAACGCCTGGATGCAGGCGCGGGCGTGGGCGCGACACCTGACGCCTCGGAAATCCCGGCAGTCTTCCCAGACACGCTGCTTTGGGAAACGCAGCTCCAGACCGATGCGTCTGGTGAAGTACAGGTTTCCTGGACATTGCCCGATTCGTTGACGCCGTGGGAGATCCGGGCCTATGCGGTGACGGCGGATACCCAGGTAGGACAGGCGCAAATGACGGTGCCGGTTGCTCGTCTGCTGTCGGTTCGCCCGGAGACTTCGCGCTTCATGGTGCCGGGAGATCGGCCTCAAGTGGCAGCCGTGGTCTATAATCACAGTGCGCAAAATCTGGATGTTATGGTCACATTGAACGCCGAGGAGGCTGTCGTGGAGAGTGCGCCCGCGCAGAGCGTCGCCATTCCGGCCGGCGGGCAGGCGCGGGTTGCCTGGCAGTTGTCCGTGCCGCAAACTGCGTCCGGGGCGGTGTCGCTGCTGTTTTCCGCTCAGAGTGGGGCGTATACCGACACTGCGCGGCCTACAGTTGACGGCGTCCAGGGGATTCCACTCTACCGTTACGTGACGCCGGAAACTGATGGCATCCGGGGGACGCTAACCGAGTCCGGAACGCGCCTTGCGACGCTTCTGATCCCCGAAGGGGCCGGTCCGGCCACATCCCTAGAGATGCGGGTAGATCACTCGCCTGTCTCTGCGTTGTTGGATGGGCAGGCCTATCTGGACAGATACCCCTATGAAACCACGGATGCTTTGCTCAATCATTTCTCGCCACATCTCGCGGTTTATCAGGCCCTCCAGGCATTAGATATTGCCTCTCCTGACTCGGCCACCCAGTGGCGAGCGATCGCGCCGGTGATGCTGGAACGTCTGTATGCGCGTCAGAATCTCGACGGCGGATGGGGTTGGTGGCAGGGAGAGAGCGATCTGGTTTTGACCGCCGAAGTGGTGATGGGGTTCGCGCGTGCGCGCGCGAACGGTTTTACCATCCATCCAGAAGCGCTGGACCAGGCTTTAATTTTTTTGAAGGACGCGCTGCCGACAGACATGCAGAGCGCCGCGCCGCCTGCGCGCTATATCTTGGTGCTTTACGCTATGGCTGAGGCCGGATATGCCTGGCCTAGTGGAACTGCGGGCGCTTTGTATACTGTTCGAGATGATCTGGATGTTGTAGGTAAAGCCTACTTGACGTTGGCTTTGGGCCGCATTGACCCCGCCGATCCCCGTTTAGCCACCTTGCTGACGGCATTGCGCGCCGCTGCGTTGATTTCGCCAGGGGGGGCGCATTGGGAAATTGCGGCTTCCTCTCCCTATTGGGAGACTGATACGCAGGCGACGGCGGTGGCGCTCACCGCTTTGGCGCGCTTTGCGCCGGACGACCCCTTGCTGCCCCAGGCTGTGCGGTGGTTGTTGCGCGCGCGTGAGGACGCTCACTGGGCGACGCCGTATGAGACGAGTTGGGCGCTGGTGGCTTTGGCCGAGGCGGCGCAGGCCACCGGGGATTGGCAGGCGGATTATGCGTGGGGCGCGGCTCTGAATGGCAGTCATTTGACGGCGACTGTGATCGGCCCGGCGCCGGCGCCGGCCTGGACGCTATCGGCGAGGATATCCGGCGGCGCCGGTTTGCCGGTGTTGCAGCCGGGGACTCCGGCCGTGGTGGAGATTTCGCGCACGGTGGGGAGCGGTCAATTATATTATGCCACTTCCCTGGCGCTTTCCTGGCCGGCCGATAAGGTGCCTGCGGAGAGTCGCGGTATGACTGTCCGCCGCGAGTATTGTGCGGTGGATGGCGCGCCGACCGGGATGCCGACGCTATGCCGCCCGGTGCAGCAGGTGTACGTTGGCGACTTGCTTGAGGTGCGCTTGACCTTAACGCTGCCGCAGGTGCGCCATTTCGTGATGTTGGCAGATCGTTATCCGGCCGGTTTCGCGCCGTTGGCGGTCATACAGACCGCACTGCCTGTCACGCCGGTATCCCTGACAAGCTCGATGACACCGACTTTGACTGGCGCGTGGCGCGATCCGTTTGAGCATTACGAATTGACCGATGAACAGGCCATTTTCTTTGCGCGCGCCCTTCTGGCGGGGACGTATCAGGTCATTTACCGCCTGCGAGCCGTTTTGCCGGGGGTGTATCAGACTATGCCGGCCACTGCGCGCGCGGTGTATTTCCCCGAACTCTGGGGGCGTAGCGAGGGTGGGGTCTTGGGCGTGTTGCCGGCCCAAGGAGACTGAGCATGGTAGAGGAGCCGCTTACAACAGAAGTGATCGCCGAGATGATTTACGCAGCGCCGGCGCTCGATTTGGAAGCCGCGCATCTTTTCATCAACCGCGAATTGAGCCTGTTGCGCTTCAATGCGCGCGTGCTGGCAGAGGGCTTGGACGAACATCGCCATCCCCTGCTGGAGCGGGTTAAATTCCTTTCCATTTTTTCTAATAATATGGATGAATTTTTTATGACGCGCGTCTCCGGCTTGTGCCGGCAGGTGGCGTCAGGGGTGGTAGAGGCGCCCCCCGATGGGATGTCCCCGGCGGAGCAGTTGGCCGCGATCCGGCTTGAATTGTTGCCGGTGCTGATCGCGCAAATGCAATGCTGGTGTGCGGATATTGTCCCCAAATTACAGGCCGCCGGGATCAACATCCTCAACTATGATCAGTTGCGGGGCAACCAGCGCAAACTGCTGCGCCGTCACTTTGAGCGAGAGATTTTTCCGGTGCTGACACCCCTGGCGTTTGATCCGGGACACCCTTTTCCGCATATCTCGAACCTCAGCATCAATTTAGCTGTGGTCATCAATGACCCCATCCATGGACAACGGTTTGCCCGCTTGAAGATTCCGGGAACATTCCCGCGTTTGTTGCGTATCCCCGAAGAGGCGCAAGCCGAAAGTTACGAAACCCTGGGCTTGAAGGCGGTCGTGGCCGACAATTTTGTCTGGATCGAAGAAGTCGTCATCGCTAACCTGGACAAGCTGTTCCCCGGCCTCGAAGTGGTCGCTGCTTACCCGTTCCGTGTCACGCGCGACGCTGACCTGGAGATTGAGGAAGACGAGGCCGCGGATTTGTTGGAGGCCATTGAGGAGAGTGTGGGGATGCGGCAGTTTGGTCTGGCTGTGCGCCTGGAAGTGGACAAGAATATGCCAGAACAAATCCGCGATATATTGGTGGCTAACCTCAGTCTGGCATCCTATTTGGTGTACACGGCGGATGGGCCGATTGGCCTATCGGCGATTATGGAGTTGACCGGCATCAATCGCCCGGATTTGAAAGATTTGCCTTTTATTCCCTATACCTCGCGTGCGTTTTCCGAGGACGAGAATCTTTTTGCTACCATCAAGCGCCGGAAGAATTTTCTGCTTTACCATCCCTATGATAGCTTTGCCCCGGTGGTGGATTTCCTGCGGGCAGCGGCCAACGATCTGCAGGTATTGGCGATCAAGCAGACGTTGTACCGGGTGGGACGCAACTCGCCGGTGGTGGATGCCCTGTTGGAAGCGCGGGAGCATGGCAAGCAAGTGGCGGTGTTGGTGGAGTTAAAGGCGCGCTTTGATGAGGAAAACAACATTGTGTGGGCCAAAGCGTTGGAGCGGGCAGGCGTGCATGTGATTTATGGTTTGATGGGGTTGAAAACGCACGCCAAGATGTGTCTGGTGGTGCGTCGCGAGCCGGAAGGGATGATGCGTTATGTCCACCTGGCGACCGGCAACTATAACGCAGTGACGGCTCGCATTTATACCGACATTGGCTATTTCACCTGTGACCCGGCCATTGGCACCGATGTGTCCGATTTGTTCAATGCCTTGACCGGTTATTCCCGCAAGGATCGGTACGCCAAGCTCATCGTTGCGCCGATGTCCATGCGCGAGCAAATCCTGGAGCGGATTGACCGGGAGATCGCACAACATCAACGGTATGGCAACGGCTACCTGGCGTTTAAGATGAACCAATTGGTGGATAAGGTGTGCATCCAGGCGCTCTATCGGGCATCCCAGGCGGGCGTGCGGGTGGATTTACAGGTACGGGGCGTCTGCTGTATTCGTCCCGGCATCCCTGGCATCAGCGAGTCTATCACAGTGACATCGGTGGTGGGGCGCTTCCTCGAGCACACCCGCATTTTCTACTTCTACAACAATGGGGAGGAAGAAATGCTGTTGGGCAGCGCCGATTTGATGCCGCGCAACCTGGATCGCCGGGTGGAGACGCTGTTCCCGCTGGACGATCCCCTGATGTTGGCCTCCGTGCGCGACAATATTTTGAAGGTACACTTGCGCGACAATATGCAATGTCATCAACTTATGTCGGATGGCGCTTACCGGCGATTACATCCCGAAGAGGGACAAGAAGTATGGAATACCCAGTTGTGGATGTTGCGCCATCGGGGAGTTTGGGACCTGGAGGATTGATAGATGAAAGGACGGTAAAGCCCACCGCGCCGGGGAACTCCCGGCGCGGTGTTGGTTTATGTCTAAAGCTGCGCGACGGCGTCTATCAGCGCCTGCGTCACGACCTCAATGGCCTGATAGCCGTTGAGGTCCTTCAAAATCCCTTTGGCGCGGTAGTAATCAATGAGGGGGCTGGTCTGATTCCAATAGACTGTCAGCCGGTTGCGGACGGTTTCCGGTTTGTCGTCGTCGCGCTGGTAGAGATGTTCGCCGTGGCATTTCCCGTGGGGGCACGTTTCAAAAGGCTTGAACATCTTGTGGAACGGTTCCTGGCACTCGCGGCAGATCAATCGCCCGCTCAGGCGGCTGACGATCTCCTCGTCGGGCACCTGGATGTTGAGCACCAGGTTGATCTGCACGCCCTTTTCGGTCAGCGCCTTATCCAACGCGGCGGCCTGGGCGAGGGTGCGCGGAAACCCGTCGAGCAGCGCGCCCCCGGCGCAGTCGGGCTGTGACAGCCGATCCAGCACCATCGCAATCGTGATGTCGTCGGGCACCAACTCACCCTTGTCCATAAACGCCTTGGCCTGAAGTCCCAGCGGGGTGGCGTTCTTGAGATTGTAACGGAACAAATCGCCACTGGCGACGTGCGGCAGTCCTTGATTTTCCCCCAGTACACTGGCTTGCGTGCCCTTGCCGGAGCCGGGTGGGCCGAGCAGGATAATGTATTTTGGATTTGCGGTCATTGGTCTCTCCTTAAAAATGGTTGAAGAATACTGAAAACGGCTTTATTTTACAGTATACTGATAGCTTTGGCAATTTGTCGGAAAAAGTCCGAGGTTTGGAACTGTTCCCAGAGGGTGGGGAAGGCCGCTACCTTCTCTTGAATCTCTTGCTGGCGGCTGGCGTGATACCGCGCCACGTCGGGGGCGACGAGGGGGGGGGAATTGACCGGCGCACGGGGCGTTGCCGGCGCCTCCAACGTGCCCCACATCCAAAAGTGGTTCAGCCGGTTGCAGGCGATCACGGCGTCTTGTAAATCGCCCAGGTAATCTTGCAGAGATTTGAGTTGCTCGATGGGCGCGGCGATTTCCGGCCCCACAATTCCCTGGAAAAATTCCAGTGTGTAGCGCAGGTACTTGATGGCGATACGGAGTTGGTGGTAGCGCGCCAGGGGAACGTCGGGACCGCGCAGCCACTCATCGTAGGCGCGTACCTCACCTAGCCGCCGGTAAATGATCTCCGGCGCGACGTGGCTAAGACGGTGTGGGGCGATTTGTGTGGTGGAATGAAACTGCCAGGGTTCCTTGAGGGGGTGCTCCAGCAGTTCCTCCAAAGCTGTTTTGAACTTGGTATAGGCGGCGCCCTCCAGATACACTTCCAGCGCGGCGCGCACGCGTTGGTGGGCCTGTTCCCAGGCCTGCCACAGGGGCGTCAAGTCGGGGCGGGAATCGGGCGGCTGCGCCTCGACATACGCCGTTAATTTTTCGTGGTACACATCCAGGTCGCGGACGGCGCCCAGTATGTGGGCGGTGCGCTTGAGCCGCTTCAGGTGCGGGGAGAGGCCGTCCATGTCCAGGTAATCCCGATAGATGCGGAACGCCGCGCGCATCCGCCGGGTGGCGACGCGCATATCGTGCAGGGCTTCAATGTTGGTTCCCAGGCGCGTCTCGGCTTCTTGCGCCACCATGCACTGGAAGTGAAAGCGCAGTGTTTTCCGCGCCGCCTCGGTCATGGTATCATCCGGTCGGATACCGATGGTTGCTTTGCTGCCCGGAGTATTCGTGACGCCAATCCCGGCAAAGTGCAGCCCTCGCTCGAATTTTGACGATAGCTGCGGTTCCAGGTGGTACGTATCTTGCAGGAAAGTCACCATAGCCGCCAGGTCTGCTTCGCTGCCGTCGGGCTGAAGCTCGATCTCTAGCTCCATATAGGATTGCGTGTGTTTTCCGTGCGCCTGCTCGACCGTGTCCAGACTGAACTCGGCGACCCGTCGTTCCCCTTGCTGCACGGAACGTTTCTGACGGATTTGCCGCAGTCGGAGTAATTCCTGCCAGGGCGCATCCTGGATAAAGCTGAGAACCTGTGCCTGCACCGGACTGGCGGGCCATTGTTGCGGCGGCAGCGGATTGGGGATGGGCGTCTCGAGTTCTTCGCGCCGGTGGGTGGCGGATTGCGCTGCTCCCAGCGATTTCAAAGTGACGGTATACTCTTCCCCAATTTGACGGATGCGGCACGCATAACCAGCGCCCATAATGCGCCGATCGGGCGTATCCCAATACGTGTCTTGCACTATCTGGGTGACGCCTTCCTGGATCGCAAAACGCTCTATCCGGCGTATAGACTGTAGGATCAGGTAAGTATCCGGGTTGGGAATGCGAAATTTCGCCTCAATTTCCATCATATCGGGTCTCTCTGTGGAAGTTGATTGCATTGTAGGTGAGTTTGGAGGGTTGACAAATTGCTGACTCGCGAGGTTGCTATGTGGTTGGGGGACGTCGCCTTGACCGGCGACCCGGCGCAAGACGTGCCGGCGGTGTTGACTGCGCGCGGCTATCCACAGACAGCAGCGCATTGTGCGCACGTCGCGGCTGAAGCCAAAGCTCTGGCAGAGCGGTTTGCCGCCGATGGTCGGGCGGCGGAATGGGCCGGGTGGCTTCACGACGTGGGGGCGCTCATTCCCCTGGAGCAGCGGGTGGCGTTGGCGCGGGCCTGGGGGATCGGCGTCTTGCCAGAGGAGGCGCGCTTGCCCATGATTCTGCATCAAAAGCTGGCCGTGCCGTTGGCGCGTGAGGGCTTTGGGGTGCGGGAGGTTGCTGTGTTAAGCGCGATTGGCTGCCACACCACACTCAAATCTGACGCGGCGTTGTTGGACAAGGTGGTGTTTCTTGCGGACAAAATTGCCTGGGATCAGGAGGGGCCGCCGCCCTATCTGGCATCGCTGCGCGCCGCGTTGACCCATTCACTGGATGCGGCGGTGTGCGTCTATTTGAACTATCTCTGGGAACGCCGCGCCACATTGCCGGTAGTGCATCCCTGGCTTGTGGCAGCCTACCGGCAACTGTGTGGCGTGGCGCAGTCTTGGAGTTAGCCTAAGCTCCAGTTTTTTGCAGCACGAAGCTATAATAGAGCGTGGCTTTGTTTTGGAAGCGGCGATAGATGCGTGTTCCCTTACTTCCGGCAAATTCCTGAAACACGTTGATCAACAGACGGGGCACGCCGCGTTTGATTTGCACCAGTTTGCGTTCGTGATCGGCATTCAGCGCGGCGACGACGTTTTCTGTGATGTCAGTGCGGCGGACGCACTGCATACCGGTCTGCTCCAGTTGTTGGTGGAGCGTGTCCCAATCTTCCTGATCCCGGAAATCGGCGAACAGGAAATGCCCGCCAGGGCGCAGGATGCGGCGCACTTCGGCCAGGAACGTGTCCATGTTGGGGTAACAATGCGAGGACTCCACGTTGACCACGGCGTCGAAGCTGGCATCATCGAAGGGCAGATTGCCGGCGTCGCCGGGGACGAAACTCAACCCCTCCATGATGTGGGTACGGTTGCACAGGGACACGGCTTTGGGCGAGAAATCCACGCCCACCATCAGTCGGGGATTGAGATAGCGCTTGATGTACGCCGCCCCACCGCCGCGCCCGCTGCCTACTTCCAGCACTTTTGCCCCCAACAGACTGATTGCCCCGGCAACGTGGTGGTACAGTTGAATGCAGAAGCGATTGGGTTCGTCCTCGTGACTTAACGCGGGCGCCGGTGTTGCCGGGTCCAGATGTTCATAGCCATAATTCATAAATGTCCAGTCGCGTTTTTGGTACATACCCGCCATAAACTGGTACATAACCCGCTTTGAGAATTTGTTAAAGCGTGGCGACATTCCGCATAGTTTACTATAGATACTTGCAATCATACTCCCCTTCCCTTCCCTTGGTGATGGACGCTCATTATACCTGATGTAGCGATTCTCGCGATGACCGTTTTTATAGGACTTACGCAAAGATGGCCCCTTTGCACCGCAGAGCACGCTGAGGTCGCTGAGACCCTATAAAAGTCTCTGCGATCTCTGCGTGCTCTGCGGTAAATTCTCACTGGTTGCGCAAGTCCTGTTTAAAAGGTTTTTCGGCGCTGCTTTTTCTTCTTGAGGATCAGGATAAGGCCCAGCCCCACGACAACGCCCATCACGACGGCGGGCACCCAGGGCGGGGTCTCTGGCAGAGGCTCCGGCAGGTGCGCCGGCGGGACTTTGGCTGCGCTCCAATTGACGCCTTTGGAGACGGCGCCGGTAGTGTCCACGTCCGTAAAGTCGGCGCCGGTGACTTCAACGCGCGACAACCTGGCGCCGGTCAACTGCGCGCCGGTCAGGTCGGCGTCCTTGAGATTGAGCCCCGCGATGTTGGCGCCCGTCAGGTTTGCGCCGCACAGCTTACCGCCTTGTAGATTGACTCCCACGAGTTTGGCGTCCATCAGATCGGCCTCGGAGAGATCGGCTTTTTCCAGGTTCGCACCCATGATTCGCGCCGCCGCCATTTTTGCTTTGCTGAACAGCGCCTGCGCCAGGTTGACGCCGGCCAGATTCGCGCCGGTCATCTGGGCCTGGGATAAATCGGCGCCGGCCATCTCCGCGCCGGCGAACAGCCCGCCTGCGAGGTCTGCTGCGCTGAGATTCACCCCGCTCATTTTCAGGCCGGCGAATTTGGCGCCGGGCAGCGCCAGCCCGCTGAGATCGGCGTTGGTCAGGTCGCGCCGCGTCCGCAGGGACTCCAACAGTTGTTCTGCTGTCATTTTGGTTTCTGTTGCTTCACTCATTTGAACGCTCCTTTGTTATACACTTGGGTAAGGGGGCATTTTGAGCACGCGGAGCGTGCTCAAAATGCTCAATGCAATGGCATTCTATACGTGATAATAGCCCAAAAGTCGTAGACGAAAAGCAGGCTTGACAAGCGGTTATAAGGTCTTATAATATTATAAAGATATACCAAACTTTGTCTGATGCTTTATGATTGATCGCAATTCACCTATCCCGTTATACTATCAACTCAAACAATACTTCACGAAGCAAATGGAATCCGGCGCGCTACACTCCGGCGACCGTTTGCCCACCGAGATGGAATTGTGCGAGCAGTTTGACATCAGCCGCGCGCCGGTCCGCCAGGCCTTGTCGGAACTGGCGCGCGAAGGGCTGATCTACCGGCGCGCGGGGCAGGGGACGTTCGTGTCTCCGCGTGCGGGGGCCGGGCTGGAACAGAAGACGACGATCCGGGTGCTGGCTCATTCCGACGTGCGCTGGATGGCCTCTTTGGAAGACGCGGTGCGTTATTGGAACGGGCGTCACTTGGAGCACGAGGTGCGCCTGGATATTGCAATGTATCCCCGCAGCGAATACCACCAGGTTCTGCGGCGGGCTGTGGCGCAGGGCAACGCGCCGGACATTATCCCGTTGGATTATGCCTGGATTACCGATTACGCCCACAATGGCTATATTGCGCCTCTAAACTCTCTGGATTCGTTGTGGGTAGATGAAGTCCTGCAAAACCTGGAACTGCCGGTCATCAAAAACAGCACGGTCAACGGTCTTTTGTACGCGGTGCCGGTCCAGGCGGATATTACCGGGCTGTGGTATCGCAAAGATTGGTTTGCGCAGGAAGGGTTAACGCCGCCGCAGACCTGGGAATCCTGGCTGGCGCTGTTAGATCACTTTTCCGATCCCCAGGTCATGCAACGCCTCGGTCACGACCACGCGGTGGTGTTGCCCGTGGCCGCGGCTGCCGGCGAGGCGACGGTTAACTTGTTGCTGCCCTTCCTGTGGGTGGCCGGCGGCAATGTGGTGAACGATGCAGGCGACCTGATTTTGAATAGCCCCGAAGTGTATGCCGCTTTGAGCTTTCTTCAGGAGATTACGATCAAGCGGCGCGCTTGCCTGCCGGCGGCGCTGCCGACGTTCCGCGTGTGGGATTTGATCCGCCTGTTTGCGCAGAGCCGGGCGCCCATGACTTTGGGTGGGACTTACGAGTGGCCGCGCATCCGGGACGAATGTGATTGGGCGGAAGATGAGACCGCGACGGCGCAATTCCTGGGCTTCCAACTGCTGCCCCGGCCCACTGTAAGCACGCCGCCGATTGGCTCCCTGGGCGGGACGAGTTGGGCCATCCTCCAACAATCTGCGGTGCAGGAGCTATCCCTGGAGATTTTGAAGCTGGCTGCGTCCACCGAGCTTTCCGCCGCTTTTTGTGGGGAGAATCTCCAAATCTCTCCTTATGTCTCGGTTAATCGTGCGTTGAGCACCGGCGCGCATCCGTGGTTGACGATGATCGTGCCGTTGTTGGAAAAGGCCCGCACCCGTCCGTTGCTGCACAACTATCGGCAGGTCTCCTTGTTCTTGCGGCAGATGTTTGAGCAAATCCTGTGGCGGGGGATGGCGGTCGAGGAGACTGTGCAGCGTACCGTTCAGTCGTTAATGTTGTTGTCGAATTAACACCGTGAGATTTTAAGGAGGTGACTACTGGGCAATCTAAACAGTCAAAAAAAAGGTTCGATATGGTTCTAACGAGCCGTAAAATCAGGGTGTTGGAAGTCTATTCAATTTAGTTTAGGAGGAGAACATGAAAAAGATTTTCGCGTTTTTAAGTGTTTTGGTCGTGCTGAGCATGGTGATGGCGGGGTGCGGCACCAAGACCCCGGCGCCCACGCCCCAGGCGACCGCGGTCCCCAAGGCCACGGAGAAACCGGCGGCAGAGCCGACTGAGGAAAAGCCGACCGTCTCCGGGACGATTACGTTGTGGCACGGTTGGAAAGAGGAAGAAACCGCCGAGCTGAACAAGGTGATTGCGGCCTTCCAGGCAAATTATCCGGACGTGAAGTTTGATGTACTGAGTGTACCCTATGACGACTTGCGCGGTAAGTACGAGACGGCGACCGGCACCGGCGGCGGGCCATCCGTGTTGATCGGGTCGGCAGATTGGGGTCCCGCGCTCTACGACGCCGAGTTGGTGGCCGACCTCTCCGGCATGGCGAGCACCGAGTTCCTGCGCACGATCAACGCGGCTGCGATGGGCGCAGTCAAGTATAAGGGCGCCCTCATCGGTCTGCCGCAGACCATCAAGGGCGTGGTGATGTTCCGCAACAAGAGTATCATCGCCGAGGCTCCGGCGACGTTTGACGACCTGGTGGCGGCGGCGAAGGCCGCTACGAAGGGCGACGTGGTGGGCGCAGACCTGGAATACGGGTTCTTCTTCTCGGCGGCGCATCTGAA
>Ga0116144_10003708_pt1 | contig 15001 bp, 12 predicted proteins | sample AD_UKC035_MetaG_FD_89746 | JGI IMG/M metagenome (GOLD analysis project Ga0116144, IMG submission 89746) | Active sludge microbial communities of municipal wastewater-treating anaerobic digesters from USA - AD_UKC035_MetaG | ecosystem: Engineered > Bioreactor > Anaerobic > Digestate | place: USA... | reverse complement strand
GTGCATTGACTCCAGCAAAAAACAAGTCGGGTAATCCATCATTATTGATATCCCCTACTGCAACTCCATTCCCGTTATATCGATATTGATAATGCAGAACAACTTCATCATTATCCACTAATGTATTACTGAATTCTATTCCACTCTGCTGAGGGCTGAGCAAGCGGAATTGCTGTGCTTCATCTGAAGTATTAACTTTTTTGCACGAAACAAAAGCGATAAGTAAAAGAATTGAGGCGATGTTTAGGTTGCTTTTTCGTTTCATCGTCCCTATTGAATTTTAATTTCATCCGCATCCATAAAAACAGGAAATTGTTTTCTCCAAGTGTCAATTAATTTAGCCGACAATATCACCGTTTCGATGCTTTCTTTGTTGGCTTTTGTTTTTGATATCTGTTTGCCCAGTGGATCTATCACTGCACTGTTTCCGGAATGCTCAACACCATTTCCGTCTTTTCCAATTCGGTTCACTCCGGCTACAAAACACTGATTCTCTATGGCACGTGCGATCAACAATTGCGACCATGCTTCGCTTCTACGCTCAGGCCAATTGGCCACATATATCAAAACATCAAATTCCAAGGTGTTGGTTTTCTTGAGGATTCGATTGTAACTCCATGCCGGAAAACGTAAATCATAGCAGATCATCGGTCTTATGTTCCATCCTTTATATTTGATTACAATATTTTTTGTACCGGAGGCATAGTGCTTGTGCTCATTGCCCATTCTAAACAAATGTTTTTTATCGTAAAACATTTTCTTTCCCTTCTCATCAACAAAAACAAAACGATTGTAATACTGATCGTCTTCTTTTATCATAACACTACCACAAACCGCACATTTTTTTAATGAGGCCAATGCCTGCATCCACTCAAATGTATAATGATCCGTTTCTACTGCCAATGACTTTGTATTCATACTAAAACCGGTACTGAACATTTCGGGCAATATGATCAGATCGCTGCTCCCCGCCTTGATCGAATCAATTTTATGACTGAACATATCTAAATTGCTTTGAATATTTTCCCAATTCAATTTTGATTGTATTAGACTAATGCGTAAATCTTTTTTCTTCATGATAAAATCTTAAATCGCACACAATCGCTTTGCAGCTTCTTCTAATTCATGTTCCTCTTTGGCGAAACAAAATCGAAGCAAATACTGATCAGGTGCGTTCTTATAAAATACGCTGACCGGAATACTCGCCACTTTATGTTCACGTGTCAGATGTAAAGCAAATTCGGTGTCTTTGTTTTTGGAAATATTTGAGTAATCCAACAACAAAAAGTATGATCCCGAACAAGGTAAGAGTTTGAATCTCGAACTTTTTAATAAGGAAGAAAAATAATTTCTCTTCGATTCATACATTTTATGAACCTCTGTATAGTTTGATTCGCACTGCATGTATTCGGCCATCGCATGTTGTAAAGGAGTATTAACAGCAAATACTAAGTACTGATGTACTTTTCTGAATTCCTGCATCAAGTTCTTAGGTCCAACTGCATATCCTAGTTTCCAACCTGTGGCGTGAAACGTTTTGCCAAAAGAATAAATCAAAATACTTCGCGAAGCCAAAACAGGATAACGTGCTACACTTTGATGCTCATAACCATCGAATACTATGTGCTCATATACTTCATCGCTTAATACAATTATGTCGGACTGGGAACATATCTTTTCCAGTTGCAACAAGTCGCTTGCCGATAAAACCGAACCGCTGGGGTTATGCGGTGTATTGATTATGATCATACGGGTTTTATGATTCACTCTGTTTTTCACCTCAGCCCATGGAATAGAAAAGTCGCTCTCATTCAAGTTTATGTGTATGGCCACTCCCCCACACATTTCAATGGCAGGAGCATAACTATCGTAAGCCGGATCGAATAATAGAACCTCATCGCCCGCTTTTACAAAGGCTGAAATAGCGGTGAACAATGCTTGAGTAGCGCCAGCAGTAATAGTTATCTCATCACTAGGGTTATAATATAGACTATATGCTTTTTTCATTTTATTAGAAATCATTTCCCTTAATTTCAATACACCCGGCATAGGAGCGTATTGATTCAAGCCTTGTTTCATGTACTTATGACAAAGCGAAATAAGCTCTTCCGAAACAGGAAATCCTGGAAATCCTTGAGATAAATTAATTGCGTTATGCTTTTCTGCTTCAGCCGACATAACAGCAAAAATAGATGTGCTGGCTTTATGTAGCTTCGATTGGACAGCGCCTGAAAATGCATGAACCTCCTGCTTAGTTTCCATGCACCCAAAGGTAAAACAAAGTAAAGTTTTTGCTGCTTGATTTATGATAAAATATTTTTATATTTAATGGATTCATTTAGCGTATAAACTCTTTACCAATTAATGCTATACAACCCTTGAAAAGGAATCAGCGAATCATTGCAGGCTTTATTATTTTATTTGTCTTATTGTGTTCAATGTTTGCAGTTACAATGCATTACATGAAAAACAACCAAGAGCAAAATGAAAAGCACTTGTCGTATCATTATATACTCGATGTTGTTAATCAGTCGCTATATCAATTGAGTAATTTCGAAAACAGTGTAAGTGAGTTGAATAGAGATCAATCACAAGAAGTTTTTTTAGAAATGGCTGACGAGTTCAGAGAGTTGAATGTTACATTTAACGAACTCACGCAAACCTTAAATTCCGATTCCAATTTTCTTCAATTTAATTCTGATACAAAGCTGATCAGTGATTTCAATGCTATTAATGAAGTTGGTTCAGAAGTTATAGACAAAGGTTTTAGTTCGCTTGAAACCTCTCAAAGCCAAGAACTATATTCTAAGATTATTTCACTCAATTTTGATTTGGGTGTATTCCGTTCTGAAATCAATAAGAAGATGATTCAGCAAAAACGAAATGTAATACTCAGTTACGAATCGCAACAAAAAGTAGCTGCATTTTTAATCGGGGTAGCTGTACTAACACTATTATCCTTATTCGTTTACATCTTTTATACCATACGTAACGAAAAACGGAATAACGAAGCAAAGGCTTTAAATCTTCAAATGATTGATCACTCCAACGATGCCATTTTCTTTACCGATCAAAACTTAAAAATTACTTTTTGGAACAAGGGAGCCGAAGCCATGTATGGTTATAGTGCTACTGAAGCCCTAGGATATAAATCATATGATCTACTCAAAAGCCCTCTTAATAAAGCCGAACGTAAAAAGCTCTTAAGTGAATCATTGAAAGAAAAAGGATTTAAAGGAGAAGTTTGTTATTATGATAAATATGGCCAGGAGAAAATTGTCATGGTTTCTAAAACAGCTTTTCGAAATCAACAAAATGCGATTCTGGGATATACCACTGTTCACAATGATATTTCTAAACTGAAAGCCTCTGAAAACCGATTGCGTTTAATCAATATGGATTTGAACAAAATGGTTGAAAAGGAAACTGAGGAACGCATGGATATTCTTGACCGAATGTCGGATGGAGTAGCAGCGCTAAACAATAAATTAGAGTACGTTTATATTAACGATACGGCCTGTAAAATAAAGGGAGTTGAAAGAGATAATATTATCGGAGTGCATTTGCTAAACGCATTTCCCGGTTTTGATCAAACCGAAACCTACCGATTTATACAATTGGCTATGAAGAGTCAGCACTTTCAATCGGTTACAGAATTTTTTCCTCCTTTTAATAAATATATCGAATCGAGAATCTATCCAGGTGAAAAGGGATTATCCATTTTTGTTACCGATGTAAGCAGTCATATTCGATCATTGAAACAAGAAGAAAAAATAGTTCGCCAAGAAACCGATTATAGAAATCTATTTAATCAAGCCCCTGAAGGAATATTTATTGCCGACAGTGATAAAAAACTCATTGACGTAAATCCAAAAGCATGCGAGCTTACCGGATTCCAAAAAAATGAATTGATTGGCAAACATGTGGAGGATTTATTTTTTACAGAAGATCTGATTGATCATCCAATATTATACGATGAATTGATTGCCGGAAATACTATTGTACGACAAAGAAGATTTGCTTGTAAAGGTGGTTTTGAACGTTTTATTGAAATCAGCACGCGTTATTATCCCGATGGAAAATATGTAGGATTTGCTAGGGATATCAGCGAAAGAAAACAAATGCTGGATAAGATTATTCAAAGTGAAAACAGATATAAGTCCATAGTAAACAATGAACCCGAATGTGTAAAGGTATTGTCGAGAGATAATTTGTTGATTGATATGAATCCAAAAGGACTGGAAATGATCGAAGCAGTTTCATTTGAAGAAGTGAAAGGTGCCAATGTGTTGGATCTTGTGGCACCCGAACACAAAGTTGCTTTTGCCAATTTAACGGAACAAGTTTATAATGGACAATCGGGTACTTTAGAGTTTGATATAATTGGTTTAAAAGGGAGTCGAAAAACTATGAGTACACATGCCACTCCTTTATTTGATATCAATGGAGCGGTTAGTTCATATTTAGCTATTACACGTGATGTTACCAACGAAAGATTATTTCAGCAACAAATTGCAACCCTTGCTGAGCGTAATGAAAAAACACTGCAGACCATGCTCGATGGTTTTATTTTGGTTGATGCCCAGGGGCAGATCATTGATGTAAATCCGGCTTATAGTAAAATGATTGGCTACTCTAGAAAAGAACTGCTTCAAATGAACATAAATGAGTTAGAAGGTTCACTGAGTCAACAAGAAATGGATCAAAGAATAGCACAAATAGTAAAAGATCGCGCAATGAGTTTTGAAACATCGCATATAAGAAAAGACTCAAACAAAATTGATTTGCAAGTGAACATTTCGGTGATGGAAGTCAATGAACAACCATTGATTTCGGCATTTGTGAGAGATATTACAGAAAGCAAAAAAGCACAACGGCAATTGAAAGATGCATTTCAAAAAGTACGTAATTTATCTGCCCACCTTCAAAATGCTCGTGAAAATGAGCGTAAGAATCTTGCACGAGATTTACATGACGAAGTGGGACAACAAATCACTTCAATGATGATGGACTTATCGTATATTAAAAACAATATACCCTACGATGAAAAATTGGTTGCAAAGGTTGAAGAGTTGCAAGAAATGGCAACACGTTTTATGAAATCTACGCGAAAAATTTTAGACAACCTGCGCCCGGGGGTATTGCATGAAATGGGTCTGTCAAGCGCTATTGAAAAACTGTCGTCCGACAATGAAGAGAGAAGTGGAATTAAGTTTACATACCATGATGCCTTAGCCGGAAAGAAGCTTAACGAGGATGTTGCTGTAAACATGTACAGAATTGTTCAAGAAGCCATGAATAATATTATTAAACACTCTAAAGCAACTGAAGTACTTTGCTCTACTTCGTTAAAAAACAATCTGCTTACATTAGAGATTAGAGATAATGGCATTGGATTAAGTAATCAGAAAACTTCGGATGATAGTGGCTATGGTTTGATCGGAATTCAAGAGCGAGTAAACTCGGTTGGTGGTAAATTTAAAATAGAAGGATCTAGCGGTAATGGTACAAGCCTAAGAATTTCTGTACCTTTGAGCGCATAATACAGAATATTCATGTTGGACGTACTTATTGTAGATGATAGCTTAGAAATTGGTTCTAGAATCAAAGAATTGGTTTCCGAATGTGAAAATATAAATGTGGTAGGGCAAGCCATCAATGGCAAGCAAGCAATGGAGATGGCGTGGGAACATAAACCCGAAATCATTATTCTTGATCTTAAAATGCCTGTGATTACCGGATTCGATTTATTACCTCACTTTAAAAACAATGCTTTGCCCATTACTGTAATCATGCTAACCAATTATAACGATGCCTTTTTTCGAAAAAGAGCAAAAGATTTGGGTGTAGATTATTTCTTAGACAAATCGACAGAATTTGAAAAAGTAACAGAGATTTTAAAAAACTTTAAAAGTAAAAGAAAACCTCATCCCAGCGCTTAATATTATTCGCTTACGAATGAACAAATTGCAAAAGACGCTGTTGTAAGCACACATGAGCTACTGCCCACATATGTTTCGTTACGAACGCTTTGTTTCACGAGAAGTGAAAATCGGAGACGTTCCTTTGGGTCATCTGAATCCTATACGTGTGCAATCGATGACCACTACCGATACACTCAACACAATAGCCACCGTTGAACAAAGTATTCGAATGATTGAAGCCGGTTGCGAATATGTTCGTATTACTGCTCCAAGTATTAAGGAGGCAAAAAATCTGGCCAATATAAAAGCTGAACTTAAAAAACGTGGATACCAAACACCATTGATAGCCGACATTCATTTTACTCCCAATGCAGCCGAACATGCTGCTCGAATTGTAGAAAAAGTTCGTGTGAATCCGGGCAACTATGCCGACAAAAAAAAGTTTGATTTTATAGAATACAACGATGCTCAGTACCAAGAAGAACTCGATCGAATTCGCGAACGATTCACACCCTTGGTAAAAATCTGTAAAGAGTACGGAACTGCCATGCGCATTGGCACCAATCACGGATCATTGAGCGACCGTATTATGAGTCGCTATGGTGATACTCCGCTCGGAATGGTTGAATCGGCTTTGGAGTTCTTACACATTTGCCGAGACGAGAACTATCACAATATTGTTCTCAGCATGAAAGCCAGCAATCCTTTAGTGATGGTACAGGCGTATCGATTGTTGGTTTCAAAAATGATTGAAGAAAAAATGAATTATCCGTTGCACCTTGGTGTTACCGAAGCAGGCGATGGTGAAGATGGCAGAATAAAATCTGCCGTTGGCATTGGAGCATTGCTCGAGGATGGACTTGGAGATACCATTCGTGTATCGCTAACAGAAGATCCTGAATTTGAAATTCCTGTGGCCTTGAATTTGGTCTCGCGATATGCTCAACGAAAAAAACATCTTGAAATTCCACACGCAGATCAGATCAATACCATTGCAGCACTACCTTATTCTCCTTATGAATTCAACAAACGACCCAGTACTGAAGTACTGAATATTGGAGCTTCTAACACACCAATAGTTGTCTCTGATATATCGGGGTTGAAAAAAATAACTCCTGCATCTCTATTTGCTATGGGCTACCAATATTCTGTTCCCTTAGACAAATGGAATCTAAACGATCAGGCTTGCGATTATTTATTTTCCGGAGATCAAGAAATTTCATTTGAAATTCCTGGAACATTGGGCATCATTCAAAATTATTCTACCTGGAAGAATAACCCTGGCAAAGAAAGACATTACCCATTGCATCAATTCAATAACTTGACAGATGTACAATTTCATCCACAATTGAATTTTGTGCAATGCAATAGCGATCAGATTTTATCGTCTCAATTTCAACTGAGCGAAAATATAAACGGATTGGTGCTCGTACTCAATGCTAATAGCACACATGCTATGGCAGAACTGCGAAGCGCCTTCATTCATTTGAATGAAAAAAACTGCTCTGCTCCGGTAATTTTCCAACGCGATTTTTCCGACCACAACAACGACACATTTACACTCTACGCCTCAACCGATGTAGGGGCATTGTTTCTCGATGGATTGGGCGATGGAGTTTGGCTCAAAGGAAATATGGGTCACGCATTGATCAACCGAACCGCATTTGGCATTTTGCAAGCCACTCGATCGCGCATCAGTAAAACAGAATATATCTCATGCCCTTCGTGTGGAAGAACTTTGTTCGATTTGCAAGAAACAACCGCAAAAATTAGAGCGCGTACCGGTCATTTGAAGGGAGTAAAAATTGGTATCATGGGCTGCATTGTTAACGGACCAGGCGAAATGGCCGATGCCGATTATGGCTATGTTGGAACCGGAGTTGGAAAAATTACTTTGTATAAAGGAAAAGAAGTAGTGCAAAGAAACATTGACGAACACGAAGCCGTGGATGAACTGATTGGGTTGATCAAACAACATGGCGATTGGATCGAAGCGAAAGAAACAAGTGTAGAAAATTATTAGTCGGGTGAAACGAAGAATTGGTATACTAGGGTCAACCGGAAGCATTGGCACACAAGCATTGGAAGTTATTCGCGAACAAAAAGATTTTTTTGAAGTAGAATTACTCACCGCAGGAAGCAACGCTGCATTGCTGATTGAACAAGCGATTGAATTTTTACCCAACACGGTTGTTATTGGGCATCACGAAAAATACACAGAAGTAAAAAACGCCTTATCGTCTTTTCCGATTAAAGTTTTTTGTGGAGAAGAATCAATTGAACAAGCCGTGTGTAGCGATGAGTTGGATATGGTATTGACCGCCATGGTGGGTTTTGCCGGTTTGAAACCAACCATTGCTGCCATCCAATCCGGTAAAGCTATTGCCTTAGCCAATAAAGAAACTTTGGTAGTTGCCGGTGAGTTGATTATGAAAATGGCACGGGAACACAAGGTGCCTATTTTACCGGTTGATTCGGAACACTCTGCCATATTTCAATGTCTGATTGGAGAACAAAACAATCCGATTGAAAAATTAATACTCACTGCATCCGGAGGGCCATTCAGAGGAAAAACTTTGGATGAATTAAAAAAAGTAAGCAAGCAACAAGCATTAAAACATCCCAACTGGAGTATGGGTTCGAAAATAACAATCGATTCGGCCAGTATGATGAATAAAGGATTGGAAGTGATTGAAGCGCATTGGTTGTATGGTGTTGATCTTAAAAATATTGAAGTCATTGTTCATCCGCAATCCATCATTCATTCTATGGTTCAATTCAATGATGGAAGTATAAAAGCACAAATGGGATTGCCCGATATGAAACTACCCATTCAATATGCAATGGCCTATCCACAACGTCTGCCCTCTTCGTTTCCTCGTTTTGATTTTTCTGCTTATCCCAATCTCAGTTTCGAAAGTGTTGACCAAAATGTTTTTCAATGTTTGGCATTGGCTTATCAAGCTTTGCAAAAAGGAGGTAATATGCCTTGTGTTTTGAATGCAGCCAATGAGTTTGCGGTGGATGCTTTTTTAAACGACAAGATTTCTTTTGTTCAAATTCCCGAACTTATTTCATTAGCAATGAACACAATTGCTTTTCAACAAGATTGTGGAATCAATGACTTAATCCAATCGCATCACAATTGCATTGCCCGTTTGGAAGAAGAATGTAAGACCAACGCATAGGCACAATTTTTCACCAAATACTCGTTTATAACCCAATGTTACTCATCTAAGGTAATGTTTATAAATAGATACCTTTGTGAGGCGATACAAAGATAAAATTGTGTCAATTTACTGTACAAAATAACTCTCGATAGATGAATGGATTGATCATGGCCGGCCAATTGATTTTGGGTTTAGGCATTTTAGTTTTTATACACGAATTGGGTCACTTTCTGGCCGCAAGAGCATTTGGAATACGCGTAGAAAAATTTTACCTCTTTTTTGATGCTTGGGGTGTTAAACTATTCAATCTAAAGAAAGGTGAAACAGAGTACGGTGTCGGTTGGTTGCCTTTGGGTGGATATGTAAAAATATCGGGGATGATTGACGAGTCGATGGATGCCGAACAAATGAAATCGGAGCCACAACCCTGGGAATTTAGAAGCAAACCCGCCTGGCAACGTTTGATAGTGATGATAGCCGGTGTGGTCATGAATGTTATTTTGGGTATTGCTATCTACACCGGTAATCTTTTATATTTCAAAAAAGAATACTTGCCCAATGCTGAAGTGAGCAAAGGAATTTACTCCTATGCGCTTGGACAAGAATTGGGATTGCAAAATGGCGATAAGATTGTAGCCATTGACGGTAAATCTTTCGAACGTTTCGAAGAATTATATTCTACCCGCATTTTGTTTGGTGCCACCCTTACGGTAGATCGGGCAGGAGAAACCAAGTATATTGAAGTGCCTGAAAATTTTTACCGAAAAGTAGGCGCCAGCGGACGATGGAATTTTATTGGCACCGGCACTTTGCAACATACCATTATGAGTGTGAGCGAAAACGACAATGCTGCAAAAGCCGGACTAAAAGAAGGCGATCAGATTGTGGCGGTTAACGGAGCCAGTGTACAGTTTAATGACGGACTGCGCGAAATACTCAGCACTAAAAAAGGGGGAAGTGTTCAAGTACAGGTTTTGCGCAGCAATCAAACAATGGATTATACGGTTGACGTAAGCGAAAATGGAACTATTGGTATCGGTTATCAAACTACTTCCTTAGTTGATTCGGCTTATACATTGCAACCCTATACATTTGCCTCTGCTTTATCCTTCGGAACCTCCGATGCGTTTGAAGCTTTGATTTCAAACATAAAAGGGTTGAAGCAAATTTTTGCCGGAAAAGAAAAGGTAAGCGACTCAGTGCAAGGGCCCATTGGTATTGCTACAATATATGGCGCTACATTCGATTGGGCAAGGTTTTGGGCCATTACCGGTTTGTTGAGTATGGTATTGGCTTTGATGAATATATTGCCTATACCCGCATTGGATGGTGGTCACGTACTTTTTCTTTTGATTGAAGTAGTGACACGAAGAAAATTCAGCGACAAGTTTATGGAACGCACTCAAGTAGTAGGAATGGTGATTCTATTGACGCTTATGGTGTTTGTATTGGGTAACGATATTTGGAAACACATATTGAATTAAAATGAAACGCATCGCCTTTCTAATTTTGTTGATTGGTTTTGCTAAGCATTTGCTTGCACAACCAATGGCATCGACCAATGTACTATTGTTTCCCTACGATCCGATCTATTATATGTCGGATGCAGAAAATGATATTCAACAACAATCGGGCGAAAAGGACTTAAAAAAAATACGCAACTATTTTCATGAGCAAAGCTACGACTTTGTGCAGCGCAATTTGTCGCGAAAATATTCGTGCTATGCACCAATGAATGATACCAGCGCAGCAGCTTATCAATTGTTGGTTGAAGTATTTAAACATACCGGTTATGTGATGGCCGATCCGGTGGTGCCCGACACGAGCGAACGAAAAAAACTTTTGAGTCGATTGGCTTTTTTAAAACACAATACCGAGAAAAGCGAAAATGAAGTGAACGATGATATAGATATTGCTGCAGAGTATCACTATATCGAAGATCAAAAATATTTGCAGGCTTCAATTAATAAAAAAGAACTTTTCAAAACCATACAAAACACTTACGGAAGCAACTATTTGGTTTTTCTCAATCAACTCGAAATAAAAACCGATTACATCAATTGCATTGATGCCAGCAATAAGATTTATCCCCGCTTTGTAAAAATGCACTATACCATTTACAATGCACAAGGCGCTGTTGTAGCCGGCAATACCGCCATTGCCGAATTTAAAAGCAGTACAAGCCATTTTGAAACTATTCGTAATATTTGTTTTGAAAGAGTGGCCGAACAAATTTCTGGTGATATAGAAAATATAAACCGAAAAAATAAATCGGAAGAATCTGCCAGCGATTAATCGATATAAACTCTAAACGCCTGTGGTATAATTTGTACGCGACAGGGCAATTGCATTGCATCTTCTCCATCGCATTCGATGAGCATGTTGCTTTCGCTTTTTAGTTCAAGTGAACTGCATTTGTAGTGATGCACTTTTTTATGCTCATAAATTTTTCCATTAAATAATTTTGGAAAACTCAAGACAATGGCTCCCAAATTCATTTTCTCAATTAAAGTAATATCAAACAAACCATCGTTGGGTATGGCCAAAGGGCATTGCAACATACCACCACCATTGCTTTTGCCAATGCCAATGGCTCCGGTAAAGAGTGGTATGCGTAAGGTGTTTTGTGATGCGATGTTGAGGGAACAGGGTATAGATCGATAAACGAAAAGATGACGCAGCAGGGCCACATAGTAAATCCATTTGCCCCGAAAGTTTTTTTGCTTGATGTGGTTTGCTGTTTTTGCTACCAATGCATCAAAAGCAAAACCGGCCATATTGATAAAGTATTTTCTGTGCTGTGGCGCTTCGGTTTTTTCAATGTAACCTACATCGTGTACCATGATTTTTTTTTGTAACATTCTGTTGGCAGCCGATAGGGCCGTATTGCGCAGTTGAAGATGATGGGCAAAATCGTTTCCGGTACCAAAAGGCAATACGGTGAATGCAATTTTGCCCGGAGCAAAATGTGGAGATGAACAAAACGCATTGATGCATTCGTTTAGAGTACCATCGCCACCGGCAATGATAAATTGAGTGCAGTTATTTTCTAACGCTTTGTTTACGAGCAGCGCTATATGACCTTTGTACTCGCTGATAAGCAGGTGGCACTGGTGGTTTTGTTTTTGCAACTGCTCTTGCAATGCAGTGGCCTCTGTTAACGCTTTGCCTTTGCCTGAAACCGGATTGGCGATGCAGGTAAACTGTTCGCGACTCATTCGCTTTTTAAAAATGCTTTGCTGATTTGATTGAGTTCCTGCATCAGATCATCACTCATATCTTCTAAATGTTTCAAGGCTTTGAGATTGTCTTTAAGTTGCGAAACTTTTGAAGCCCCCATGATGGCGGTGCTTACATTTTTGTTTTTTAAACACCAACACAAACTTAAATGGTTCATCGCTATGCCTGCTTGTGCCGCCAGGCTTTCAATTTTTTTACACGCTTCCATTTTTTGCCGGTTACCAAAGGTATCATCGCGCAACCATTCCATTCCTTCTATATTTAAACGTGTGCCCGAACGATATTTTTGATTGTACTTTCCGGTAAGCAGACCACTGGCCAAGGGCGACCAAATAGTAGTTCCCATGCCGCGTTGATTGAACAGTGTGCTGTATTCTTTTTCGAAACGGTGACGATGCAACAAATTGTACTGCGGCTGTTCCATTGAAGGCCCTATTAAATGGTGCGTTTCGGCATAACGCAATGCTTCTTCGATGAGTTGTGCGGGCCACTCGCTTGTGCCCCAATACAAAATTTTTCCTTGCAGAATTAAATTATGCATCATCCAAACAATTTCCTCAACCGGAACGCTGGGGTCGGGACGATGACAAAAGTAGAGATCGAGATATTCTGTTTTCAAGCGTTGCAAGGCTTGATGACAGGCTTCGATGATGTGTTTGCGATGCAGACCTTTTTGGGTGGGCAGTTTACCGACACCAAAAAATACTTTTGAAGAAAGCAGGTATGAATCCCTGGGCCATTGCATTTTTTTTAAGATGGATCCCATGAGTAATTCGGATTTGCCGCGTGCATAGATTTCTGCATTGTCGAAAAAATTGATGCCCGAATCATAGGCAAGTTTCATGCAATCGCTGGCGCTTTTGTTGTTGCTTTGTTTGGCAAAGGTTATCCATGAACCAAAGCTAAGGGCACTAATGGGTAAACCGGTTTTTCCTAAGGTATTGTATAACATTTGTTGATGAAAATTTTACTAAAGATAGTAAAGCTGTTGCTGATAGTTGGCAATGTTTATCTCTTTATGGGTAGTTGATAAATGTTTATGGTTGACGGATCAATTGCAAAATATTTTTTGCAATTTAATTTTCCTTTGTATAAGTTTACTTGTCATTGAACGATAAACAAGTACCCAAAGCTTCGTAAGCCGGTTTAAGCATCATCAGATTTTTTTCTTTTGTACATTCTTTTAAACCCATTATATATGAAGTATTTATTATTACCCCCCCCCCCGCAAGTTTTTATTTGCAAATCGAATTAAATTAATTGTTTGCTCCTTATTTATGTGTGCTACTGTGCATGCACAAAATCTTGAATTGCAATTAAGTCCGTCTGTTTACAATGGAGGATATCACATTAGTTGCTATGATGGAAACGATGGCAGTATAGATTTAACGGTACTCAACGGTACGGCACCTTATACCTTTATATGGAGCAATGAAGCAACTACGGAAGATATAAGTGGCTTGAGCGAAGGGTATTATTCGGTTGAGGTGCGTGATGCTAATGATTGGGTAGGCACTAAGGCCATTAATATTATTCAACCCAGAGAAATTAGTTTAGAGATTATACCGGTATATTATCCGAATGGATATCATATTAGCTGTTATGGTTGTTTTAACGGGCAAGCCTCGGTATTGGTTGATGGTGGTGTGCCTCCTTACCAATATATGTGGAGCAGCGGACACAGTAGCGCCTAAGTGAGCGGACTGGGGCCGGGTGGAGTGGATTTATTGTTAACGGATGCAAATAATTGTGCGGCCGGTGCCGGTACAGAGCTAAGTGAACCTGAAAGAGACGACTGGACCATGCAGGGAAACAGCAGCACCAATGCAGCGATTGACTTTATAGGTACGACTGATAGCAGTGATATAGTGCTGAAAAGTAATAATCATGAACGACTGCGTATAAAAGCAAATGGAGAGGTGTATGTTGATGCACTAAAAGGTAGTGGAGGAATGTTGATAGCCGATACCAATGGCAGGTTAATGAATAACAATGCAATGGTTGCCCCATGTAATGGACCGACAAATATTCCAGCATGGCATTTTACATCTGGACAAAACACACTTTTTACTTGCTCCGATGTGCCGGTGGGAATAGGTACCGGATATTTGTCTGCATTTCCGGCAGGTTATGGTTTGATCGTAGAAGGCAAGGTGGGTGTGCGTGAAGTGCATGTGAGAGCCAATGGACTAACATGGCCCGATTATGTTTTTGAAAAAGATTATAATTTAATGCCATTGGAACAGCTGGAAAGTTATATAGCAAAAAACAAACACTTGCCCGATATGCCTTCGGCTAGCCAAATTGAACAAAACGGAATGAACCTAAGCGAAATAATAACACTGCAACAAAAAAAGATTGAAGAACTGTTTTTATACATTATGGAGTTGGAAAAGAGGATGAATAATAAATAAACTAAGCTATACCTTGATTAAAAATTTAATCTGCATAGCAATAGGCGTTTTAATGACGGGTAGCATTTGGGCACAAAATTATTTTGCCCGAAACTATCACTACATAAACGATTCTGTACCTAATGTTGCGTTTTCGGATGTGTTGATGCATCCGAATGGATTTTTATATATAAAAGCACATTACTTAAAACATAATTTTGAGGCTCCGCACCAAATTATAAAAATGGACACCTTAGGTAATGTGCATTGGGTT
>Ga0116144_10003703_pt1 | contig 15018 bp, 11 predicted proteins | sample AD_UKC035_MetaG_FD_89746 | JGI IMG/M metagenome (GOLD analysis project Ga0116144, IMG submission 89746) | Active sludge microbial communities of municipal wastewater-treating anaerobic digesters from USA - AD_UKC035_MetaG | ecosystem: Engineered > Bioreactor > Anaerobic > Digestate | place: USA... | reverse complement strand
TCGCAGAAGGCTTTTGTATCAGAACTGGCTCCGGAAAATTACAGGGCAACCTGCCTGGGCTCCTTCCAGATGGTAACGGGGATTGCCGCCTTGCCTGCCTCTCTTATGGCAGGAGGACTGTGGGAGAAACTCGGGATGCGCATTCCGTTTTATTTTTCTCTTGTTCTCAAAATTGCTGCAATAGTAATGCTGTTTTTTGTATCTCCTCAGAGAAAATTGCCACGAACACATTTAAAGGTGTAAAATTCAGTGGAGAAAAAAAGGAGGCAAAATGGATGAGAAAATGGTAAACGAAGGGAAAGAGCTTGCATGGCTCTCTTATCTGGGTATCCTGCTTTTTATTCCTCTCCTTGTGAATAAAGACAACGAGTATTCAAAGTTCCATGTGAAGCAGGGAATAGTTCTGCTCGTTTGCATGGTGATATATTCCTCAGGGATGTACATCTTGCACTTTATACCATTCGTCAACTACATGGGGTGGATTATTGCCTATGTCATGTGGTTGTTTTTCCTGATACTGACAATCATGGGAATCGTTAATGCTTTGGCGGGGAAAACAGAACCGCTTCCCTTTATAGGGCAGTTTGCAGAAAAATAAAAATATAATTTTGGGTTGAAAACGGAGGTGTTGGAATGAAGAAGAATGAAGGAGGGAAATTTTTTGTCGGATGGGGACAGGCAGACATAACGCCCGATGAACCTGTATTTGTGGCAGGACAGTTTCCTGCCAGGGTTTCGGAGGGAGTCCTGGACCCTGTTACCGCAACGGCGCTGGTGCTGGAATCAAGGGGAGGCGGGTTTTCCGACTATGCAGTTATGGTAAGCTGCGATTTGGTTAGTATACCGGACGGACTTGTCAATTCCGTTCGCGCAAAGGTCAAAGAAAATATTCCGGGGATAAATACGGAAAGGATTTTTCTCAATGCCACCCATACTCATACCGGACCTGAATGCAGGACGGCTCCGGACGAGTTGAGGTTCGGAGGAGGCAACGTTTCTGCTTTATGCGGTCTGGACCTGCCTGTTATGGACCCCGTAGATTACGTGGATTTTGCAGCCGAACGAATATCCGGTGCAATAAAGCAGGCCTGGGAGAAAAGGGCTCCGGGAGGGGTTTCTTTCGGCCTCGGACATGCAGTTGTGGGGCATAACCGCAGGATTTCTTACGGGGATGGGTCCTCGCGCATGTACGGGAAAACGAACGATGAGAACTTCAGCCACGTGGAGGGATACGAAGACCACAGTCTGAACGTCTTTGGCACATGGAATATTGAAGGGAAATTGACGGGGCTGGTAGTTAACCTGGCATCCCCTTCCCAGGTAAGTGAAAGTTTATACAAGATAAGTGCGGATTACTGGCATGATACAAGAAAGGAGTTGCGCAGGAGATTCGGCAATGAGCTGTTCATACTCCCCCAGTGCAGCGCCGCCGGCGACCAGTCGCCGCATATCCTTTTTGACAAGGCGGCTGAAAAACGCATGTGGGACCTGGCCGGGCGTACACAGAGACAGGATATAGCGGTTCGCATTGCGGACGGGGTGGAATCAATTATCAATTTCATGGGAAAAGAGATCGTTAAGGAACCGGTTTTTTCATTCATGCACAAAAAAGTGGAACTTAGCCGGAATTTTGTCACGGAAAAGGATTTGCATGAAGCTCTGAAAGAAGCGGACAAGTTTTACAGGGAATACGAGAGACTGAAAAACGAGATAGAGAAGGATGCAGAGATGAGAAAAAAGTCAGGAGAACGTCTTAAACGGGACAACCTCAGCACGGATTTTGCTTCCGATGACCAGGTTATGGAGGAGTCCGATGGACGCCTCAGGTGGTACGGGCCCGTTACGATGAATTACAGGCTTTACAGAAGGAACATGGCACTCAAAGAACGCTTTGAGATACAGAAATCAAAACCTCTTGTTCCCGCGGACATCTACCTTGTAAGGGTAGGGGATATGGTTTTTGCGAGCAATCCCTTTGAATGCTACCTGGATTTCGGGATACAGATTAAGTCAAGGAGTAAGGCTCTGCAAACCTTCCTTGTGCAGCTTGCAGGTACGGGCACTTACCTTCCAACCAGACGGTCGGTTGAAGGAGGGGGCTACGGTTCGGTGGCGGCAAGCAATCCCGTGGGGTACGAAGGCGGCAGACAGCTTGTGGAAGCGACCCTGGAAGGTATAAACAGCCTTTTTGAAAAGGATTAAAATAATTGCGGAACTTCCTGTTCTCTTTAGTGTCAAATTACATGAAGGGGGATAAATGAAAAAAAATCATTTAATTGCTATTGCTGCCGCGTTTCTTATGTCAGGATGCGCGGTCTGCAGGGGGCAGGAAACTCCCGATGCCCGTATAATATCCGGCAGTTTCGGGATGATGGAGGTGGTGAAGGCGAACAACAGCTTTGCCCTGGACATTTATAAAAGATACTGCCCGTCAGACACAAATATCTTTTTTTCTCCTTACAGCATTTCCTCTGCTCTTGCCATGACGTACGAGGGAGCCAGGGGGAAGACTGCCGAAGAGATGGCGAAGGTTTTTTATTTTCCGCGGGATGAGAAAAGCAGGAGGGAAGGGTACCTGTTTTTATACGGGGAGATAAACAGGAAAGATAAGAAATATAAGCTCAGCACTGCAAATGCATTATGGGTGCAGAAGGATTATCATTTCCTGAATGAATACATTGGCGTTGTCAAGAAGTATTACGGCGGAAGCGTGAAAAACATGGATTTCAAAACCCGGGCGGAAGAGTCAAGAAAAGAGATAAACAGGTGGGTGGAGAAAGAGACAAACGACAAGATAAAGGACATCATTCCTTCCGGCGCAATCAATGCTATTACGCGGCTTGTTCTAACAAATGCCGTCTATTTCAAGGGGGAATGGGCAAAGCAGTTTGACAGCAAAAAGACCAGGGATGAAGATTTTACTGTTTCTGCAGGAAAAAAGGTAAAGGTTCCCATGATGGAGAGAACGGGGGACGAGGCGGTTTTCCCTTATGCTGAGGACAGCGCGGCCCAAATCCTGGAGATGCCCTATTCCGGAGACGACTTGTCCATGCTCGTTCTCCTGCCGAAAAACGGTGATATGAAAAAGCTGGAAAATTTCCTTTCCGTGAAGAAATTGCAGGAATGGAAGGGTTCCGTGAAGAAGCAGAGGGTGGATGTTTTTTTTCCGAAATTCAAGTTCGAAACCAAGTATTTCATGGCAAAGGACCTTGCGGAGATGGGCATGGCGGAAGCTTTTTCCGGCAGTGCCGATTTTTCGGGTATGACGGGCCAAAAGGACCTTTGCATCAGCCGGGTGATACACCAGGCGTTCGTTGAAGTGAACGAGGAAGGAACCGAAGCTGCAGCCGCCACGGCTGTTATCATGAAACTGACTGCGATGCCTTCTCAACAGCCGCCTGTTCCTGTCTTCAGGGCCGACAGGCCTTTTATATTCATCATACAGCAGAAGGCAACCGGCAACATGCTTTTCATGGGCAGGGTCAGCAATCCACTGGCGTCTTAGTCAATCTTTACGGATGCCGTTTCGGAAGGCTCCGACTCGTTGTCCCAGCTGTCAACCGCCACTACACGGTAGAAGTATTCTTTCCCTTTTTCAAGCCCTGCATCCACAAATAAAGGTTCAACCGTGCTTCCGAACAGGTTTTCCTGTGAAGGATTGAAATTCTTTTTTGTGCTCCTGTACACGTTGTAGTACCTGATTCCCTGCGGTGCAACAGATTCTTTCCATGAGAGTTTCACGGAGGAATTGTCAATAGAATATCCGCGCCACAATAAGGAGGTACTGCTGTCTTTTACGAAATTTTCTGCTTCCGGCATTGCGGGTTTTGACGGTCTTGTCCCGGGTGCGTTTCCCATTGGCGGCGGAATGAAATCAAGGTCGTTTGTGATAAGCATGCTGTCAAAAGCTATGCCCGTATCTCCCGTTTCAAGTTCAATTTCTGCTGTGCCTTTTTTCAATGGAATAGTTCCGGAATCGAGGTTCACCCATTTCCAGTTAAACCCGTCAACAGGAATATTTCCCGCCTGCTGCCCGTTTATTTTTACTGCAAAACTTCCCTTTCCGTGCTCTCCCTGCTTCGGCCAGCCGGTGGTGTAGCTCGAACGCTCAAGTTGAGACATCCCGCGCACCCTGCCCATTATCTTCCACGAGCCCGCGGCAGGGATTTCAATATTGAGCTTTAAAGAGCCTTTCAGTCCTCTGGCAAGCTGTTCTCTGTATATAAATTCCGGGTCAGTGATTGCTACCGCGTACGAATTGGAGGCTCCCGCGGGTTCAAAGAAAGGCACCATGGGTTTTACTATTTTTCCTGTTTCAGGCTGGTAAAAATGCCTGAAAAGCTTCTTGTTGCCCACGGATACCTCGTTGGAGAACATCCTGCTTTCAAGCCCGGAGTGTTCAACGGAGGTCAGTGCGTAGAAACCGTCTTTCTCCGCGGCCAGTGCATAACGTTTATCTGTCACCGGTTTTTTGTTCACTTTGACATAGTTTTTCCCGCTTTCGTCCGAACGGTATATGTTAAACCCTTTTATCTCCGAGCAGTATCGCGGTTTTTCCCACACAAGTGCGCCACCTTCCGCTTTGACGTTTACAGGAGGCTGGGGGTATCGCGCCACTGCAATATATGTGTCTGCAAGCCTTCTTTCAGGGTAATCTGTGCCCGTTCCCGCCAGCATTGTAGAGCAATATACTATCTTGGTGTAATCGGGACTGGGAGCAGGCGCCGGCCATATAACGGGTTTGTCGTAAGCTCCCGGGTTCCTGCGGGTGCTGTACCTTGCCTTGTAATCTGTCACGTTCATCATGGCAACGTTCCAGAGGGTCTCGTTTTCCAGGTCGACCATGACCACCGGAGTATTGGGTTCCACGAAAGACTCAATGATGGCGAAATCCTTGTCTATTCTGAATTCGTGGGGCCATGAAATCCTGTCGGACTTGGGGAAACTGCCTATGAACTTCACGATGTTTTCCATCGCGGATTGGACGATGAACGTGTTGTGCATGTTGCTGTGCATCCCGAGGGAAGCCATGTGGACCAGCGTGCCGTCCTCAAGCCAGACAGCCGCCTTGTCCCCCGGCTTTGGTACGCCCCCGGAAAGGTTCCACCACGTGTCTCCCTGCCATGCGCCTTTGAGGTTATTCCATGATATCTGTTTTGCCCCGGGGTTGGGCACGGCCCTCAGGAGCCCGCGGGTGTCGGTAAGGGAAAGGGGGAGCATCCAGACCTGGTAGGGGTTTTCGTCGGTGAGGAAGGAATTCCTGTTGATTTCGAATGCAAAATAGCGTATGTTGTCACTGCCGAGGGCGTTTACCCACCCCTTGCCTGACTTGCCCCAGACTGAATTCATAGGATATGTTTCAAGTCCGCTTTCTCCAAAAGGGTATACCACGTCGTTTTCAGGTTTTTTTGATATGCTTTTTATTCTGAACGTTTTAAAATTGTTCCCCTCTACGTCGGAAAGTCCAAGCTGTTTTCTGTCATCCGACTGCCACACGAGCACTTCATGGTTTATTTCATGTATGTTGAGACCCTTTGCCGTGGCTTCGGAGGGTATCTGTATTATCTTCCAGCCGGGTTTGGAAGGAAGGGTTATGGTATGTATTTCCCCGGTGGCCAGATTGAGCATTTTTATGAATTCTTTTGTTCTGACAGGGCATATCCAGTCCGAGGGGTCTGTGCCTTCGGGGACACGTTTTTCTTCCCATCCGAAGGGCCATAAAACCTTGTTGTTCCAGTTATCAGGCTTTTTCGTAGAAGGATTGGGATACCTGCAGAAACCGTCTGTCCTGACTATGTCGCCCGGATTCTGCATGCCGGCGTGGAGGTATTTTCCGTTCCTGCTGAAATTGGGATACCCGACATACAGCAGGTGCGCCTTACCTCCCCGGGTCATCATCCAGAGTTCCGTTCCGAGAAGGGTGTCTTTGAATATGACCTTGCCGGGCTGGTGGTAATTGGAGTCTTCATAGATGGCTTCAAGCTTGTGGCGCGGGTCAACGGGAGTTTTTGCCGCCCACTCTTCGGGCAATACGGTGTCTCCGAGCCTGATTATTTCAAGGCTTTTCAGGTAGACCCTGGCTTCGTGTTTTGCCGGGTCAGAATATGTCCATGCTATGCCTGCCTTGACTCTTTTCTTTCCCGTGCCGCTTCCTTCTATGCAGAAAGGAAGCCGGACGTCTTTGAATTCATCTGAAATGCCAACCGGAAGGACAAAGAAAGTTGATGGGTGATCCACGGGCTGGGTGTAAAGTTTGACGGCATAAGAATTAGTTTTTATCCCGGCTTTCAGGACATAGTGGCCCGGGGGAAGCATTACTTCCTTTACCATGCCCTGCCATGACCTTGTAAAATTAAACGACGCGATACCGGTGTTCTTGTCGTAGGTGAAGTTTTCCCATGTTCCCGCTACGGCCCCATTCCATCCGACGGGGTTCCCGTTTACCACCTCGGAAAAGGAAAGCTCTGTTTTCATGTCTCCTGTTCCGGCGGAAGTCCCCGCGCCGTTTGGGAAAGAGGTTCCCGTATGGAGTATCCAGATAAACAGGAAAAGGATGGCGGATAAAGTCCTTAAGGATAACGCTTTCTTTTTCATTCTTCTCCTTTGAGGTTTTCAAAAAAAGAATCAGAATATTTTGCGGAGAGCATGGCAGCTCGCACTGCTTCCTTTTTTCTCATAGTATTTCTGGTGGTATTCTTCGGCAACCCAAAAATCGGAAGCGGGGAGAAGTTTTGTTGCCACGTTATAGCCGAGAGTCTGAAGTTGCCTTATCACGTTTTCGGCAGTTTTCTTCTGCCCTGGAGAGCTGTAGAAAATCGCGGAAAGGTACTGGTTGCCCCTTTCGGGAAACTTCCCTTCTGCCAGCGTGAAGTCGTGCATCTCGAAAAAGAGCTTGAGCAGTTCTTCGTAGGTAGTCATTGAAGGGTCGTAGATTACCTCAACTGCTTCGAAATGTCCGGTTGCACCGGAACATACCTGTTTATAGGACGGGTTTGAAACTGTGCCGCCGGTGTATCCTGATTTTACCGATATTACTCCGGAAGCCTTGCTGAAATGGTATTCAACCCCCCAGAAACACCCTGCTGCAAAAACCGCCTTTCCTGTCTTTCTGTCGGGGATGAATTTTATGGATAATGAATTTACGCAGTGGCGGGTGTCTTTGGGCGTGTATTGTTCGCCCTTGAAGACATGCCCGAGATGTCCGCCGCATTTTGCGCAGACTATCTCGGTTCTTTTTCCGTCGGCATCCAACTGGCGCTTGACCGCTCCCGCGAGTTCATCGTCGAATGCCGGCCATCCGCATCCCGAGTCGAACTTGTCATCTGAGCGGTAAAGCTGAGCGCCGCAGTTGCGGCAGACAAACGTCCCTTTCTCAAAATGGTTCCAGTATTTCCCGCTGAAGGCTTTTTCCGTACCCTTTTCCAGAATTACACGCTTTTCATCTTCATTGAGTGGTTTTTTGTTTGCTTTTTTCATGGTTTTAATAATACCCTGTTTATAGGTGGTTGTCAAAGACAAAAGTTTTTTGTAAAGGAGTTTTCCATGTATAATGTTACAATATAATACTTAGTTACTTAGAGATTTCCAATGTCATGGGAGATAAAGCAAAAACATGGAATATTTATTTAAGCCGCGCAGCGTCGCCGTCATAGGAGCTTCCAGGGATAAGGAAAAGAAAGGATATATTATTCTTAATAATATTGTTTCGGGAGGATATAAAGGCAGGGTTTATCCTGTCAATCCCCGCGGAGGAGAACTGCTCGGTTTGAAGGTCTATGCGGATATTGCTTCCATCGAGGACGAGATAGATGTCGCTGTTATTGTAATTCCGGCTGACTATGTTCCTGAAGCCGTGAAACAGTGCGCAGACAAAAAGGTCAAATACGGGGTTGTTATCACTTCAGGTTTTTCCGAAATCGGCAGGACGAAAGAAGAAAAAGAGATAATTGACTATGCAAACAGTAAAGGGATGCGCATCCTCGGGCCGAACAGCCTGGGGTACTATTCGGCAACCGGATCTCTGAATATGACTTTCGGGCTCCCAAAGGTTTCTCCGGGCAAGATTGCCGTTATTTCACAAAGCGGGGGGTTCGGCATTGCACTGTTGGGCAAGAAAGTGGGTGACGAACTCAAGCTTTCCACTTTTTTTTCAATCGGGAACAAGGCAGACGTTGAGGAATCCGATATACTGGAATACCTTGCCCAAGAACCTGGTACCAAAGCCGTATTGATATACATGGAAGGAGTCAAAAACGGCGAAAGACTGGTAAAGAGTTTAAAGAAGATTACGAAAGAAAAACCGGTAATAATAATAAAAACTGGCAGTTCTATAAAAGGTTCGCAGGCGGCGGCTTCCCATACGGGAGCGCTTGCATGTTCAGACGAGGTTTTTTCCGCCCTGATGAGGCAATGCAATGTTCTCAGGACGGAATCCGTATCGGAGGCTCTTGACTGGGCTTATTTTTTTACCAATGAGCCTTTGCCGCAAGGGGAAAATGTCGTGGTATTTAGTGACGGGGGAGGCATGGGGGTTATGGTCGCCGATGCCCTGGAAAAGCGGAATGTCAGGCTTTATGACTGCCAAAGCGACATGGAAAAGACATTTTCACCCTTGATTGCCAGGTTCGGTTCGTACAAAAACCCGGTTGATATCACGGCCGAGCATAACCACGAGACATACGATGCGGTTATCAAAGCCGCCATAGATAATGAAAATATTCATGCTATCATGGTTTTTCACTGCCATATTCCCTACTGCGATCTCAACAAATTATGCGAGGTCATATATGAACGGTTTCTTGAAAGCAAGGCGGTTTCCAAACCGCTTGCTTTTTCTATTTACGGGAATTACGAGGTTTTGAATGCAATAGATTACCTGAAAGAGAGAAATGTTCCCGTTTTTGACGATTTGATAAGAGCAGTATCCTGTTTTGCCTCATTGTTTCAGTATTCCCGTTCAATGCTTTCGGTGGATTGCAGCGAAAAAGAAGTTTCTCTTCTGCCGGCAGGTGCCTCAAAACGAGTATGCGATATTGCAGGCAGAGCTGTTAAAGATAAGAGGGATTTTATGCTTGCCGGGGAAACGAGGGAAATACTTGATGCTGCCGGCATAGAAATACCGGAGGGAGGTATTGCTTTTGACGCGGAAGATTCTGTCAGGATTGCAGGAGAGACAGGGTATCCGGTGGTTATGAAGATAGTCTCACCCGATATACTTCACAAGAGCGATGCGGGGGGAGTCGTTTTGAATATTCAGGGCCCGGAAGAGGTGAAAAAATCTTTCGACATCATCAGGGCGAACTGTCTCAGGCATAATCCGGGCATGCGTTTCCACGGCATAGAAGTCAGCCGGATGCTTGAACCCGGCGTGGAAGTTATCATAGGGGCGAGAAGGGATGCTTCTTTCGGCCCGATAGTAATGTGCGGCCTGGGAGGGATTTACGTCGAAGTTCTAAAGGATGTTGCTTTCAGGGCGTTTCCTTTAAGCAGGGATGAAATCAAAAGGATGCTCAAAGAGTTGAAAGCATATCCCCTGCTTGAAGGCGCCAGAGGGGGGAAACCAGCAGATATTGAGTCCTTAGTGGACACGGTTTTGAAGGCGGGAGAGATTCTGGCTGGAAACCCTCTTATCACTGACCTGGAGCTTAATCCCGTCTTCGTCTACCCGGGAGGGATCAAAGCAGTTGATGCAAGGATTATGATTCAGGGATAGAGAGGCCATATCATTTACCACAGTTTTTTCTTCTGACTATTCTGCATGAAGGATCTGTCAGGTAGATAGAGAAGAATATTATCACCATTCCCGATGCCATGAATAGCGTGAAGGACTCCTTGAGAAAGGCAATCGCAAGCACGGCAGTTGCAGCGGGAGTTATGTACTGGAGTATACCGAGTTTTCCCGCCTCTATGTATTTAAGCGAATGGTACCACATTGTATAACCCACGCCTGCCGGAATTATTCCCAGGTAGACCCCGGCAAGAAAGACGGGAGGAGTTATCTCCCGTATTGAAATGCCCATGATGATATTGGTCAACAGGAAGAAGAATATGCCTATCGTAAAAGTTATGAACGTTGTAAGAGTCGCCCCGTATTTTTTGGTCGGATATTTGCCTGCAACCGTATAAATTGCCCAGCACAGGGAGCCGGCTATCGCTATCATGTTGCCTTTCAGGGGGTCAGTTCCCCGGGCAATGGATCCTGCATCCGTTCCTTTTATAACCATTACGCAGCCTGCAAATCCAGCCAGGACGGCCATGATTTTCGGAACGGTAATTTTCTCCTTCAGCAGCAGGGATGCTATGAGAAGGATAAACAGGGGGTTGGCGTTCATGAGTATGCTTGACGAAGTTGCAGTCGTGTATTGAAGGGAAGCAAAGACAAAGATATTGAATATGAAAATGCCTATGAAGGAAAGGAAGACGAACGTTTTCCAGTCGTTTCTCATTGCAGCCGGCAGTTCCTTGATCCTTCTGCCCAGAGAGGCAAGCAGAAAGAGCGACGCAAACAGGCATCTCCAGAAACTTATCAGGAAGGGGTGGACAGAACCTTCTCCCATGACTATCCGCCCCACGAAAAATACCGTTCCCCATATGATTGAAGCCGCTATGCCGAAAAGATAACCTTTTATTTTCATTTGCATATTCCCGGAAATACCGACATAAGAGAAGATGCACACTTGCACGTCAACTCTTTCTCTTCCTCTTACACAGTTATCATGTCCTTATGCCGGAATTATAGATATTACTGCGATTTGATTTATAATGGCTAAAATTTTATAATTTAATGTTGTACAAATCAATAATTTCAAAATTTGGGGGAACAGATTGAAAAACGGGAAAGGTCTTAAAAAACTTATCAGGGGGGCTCTCAGGGAGGATATCGGAAAGGGAGATATAACCTTCGATGTATTATTCGAGGAAGATTTTACAGTGACTGCCATCCTGGTTGCAAAGGAAGAAGCTGTGTTGTGCGGCCTGGATGTTTTCAGGGAAGTTTTCCTTTGCCTGTCGGAAAACTGCAGTTTCAGTTTTGGCTTCAAAGACGGAGATATGCTTCCTTCCAATGTTACTGTAGGCAAAATAAAATGTTCTTTGAAAACCATGATGGCGGCTGAAAGAACTGCATTGAACTTTCTTCAGCGCCTTTCAGGCATAGCGACAGAAACCCGCAGGTTTGTCGAAAGGGCAGGCAGGCTGAATGTGTACGATACGAGAAAAACTACGCCCTTATTCAGGGACCTGGAAAAATATGCCGTGAAAACAGGCGGAGGCATAAACCACCGTTTCGGACTTTACGATATGGTTCTTATAAAGGACAACCATATATATGCGGCCATGCAGTATAACAGGGAAAGTGACAGGGCAAAAGCGATATCCGAAATCGTTGGAAAAGCAAAGAGCAAGGTAAAGGGCCGGTACATGGTTGAAGTTGAAGTTGAGAATTTCAGGGAAGCAAGGGAGGCTTTTATTGCAGGCGCCGATATTATAATGTTTGATAATGCTGATGTTGCCGAGCTGAAAAAATTTGTTGAGTTTCTCGGTCCGGAAAGAAAAAAAATAGAGATAGAGTGGTCGGGCAATGTGACATTGAAAAATGTAGGCGGTATAAAGAATCTGCCTGTGGACAGGGTTTCAGTCGGAGCCCTTACTCATTCTGCAGGTTCTGTTGATTTCTCTCTCAAACTGAAAGGCTGACATGTATATAGACACCCATTGCCATATAGATTTTGACGATTTTAACTCTGATAGAAAAAATGTGATAGAAAACGCTGCAGGAGAAGGCGTTTTTGCTGTTATTAATGTGGGAACAGACGTTGATTCAAGCCGGAATTCTCTCGAACTCGCGGATAAATACAGCGTTGTGAAAGCTGCCGTGGGAATACATCCTTCAGAGGTGAAAAATGCGGATTCGGGCAGTATGAAAAAAATAGCGGAGCTTGCAAAACACGACAAAGTTGTAGGAATAGGCGAAACGGGTCTGGATTTTCACTATGCGAGGGATTTTGACAAAAAACAGAAGGATTTTCTTGTCAGGCATATCCAGCTTGCAGGCGCTCTCAAACTGCCTTTGATTGTCCACCAGAGGGACAGCAGGAACGAGCTCATAGAAATATTTGAAAAAGAAAAATTGCCTGAAAAAGTTGTTTTTCACTGTTTTGGAGGAGACAAGGAACTGGCGGAATATTGTTCCCTTAAAGGTTTTTATGTGTCTTTTACGGGTATAATTACTTTTGAAAGGGCGGATGAAGTGAGGAAGGCGTGCCGCGGATATCCCTGCGACAGGATAATGGCAGAAACAGATGCGCCTTTTCTCTCTCCCGTTCCTTACAGGGGCAAGAGAAACGAGCCTTCAAGGGTAAGATACGTAGTTGAGAAAATATCTGTTGTAAGGAATGAGGATTTGAAAACCTGCAGTGAGAAAATATTTTCAAACTCGAGATTTTTTTTTAATGTTTAAAAACAATTTTTTTACCACAGGAGGTATACATGAAAGCATTGTTATTGCTTGGAGGCATGGGAACAAGGTTAAGGCCATTCACGTTTGCAACTCCGAAACCTCTTTTGCCTGTGGCAAACATACCGCTGGTATGGTACCAATTTGCGATTCTTAAAAAATACGGTATTGATGAAGTAGTTCTGGGAGTCGGGTACAAGATTGGAGATTTCAAGAAGGTTATGTCGATAGGCAAAGAGATGGGGTTGAAGATGACTTTGTCCGTTGAAAATAAGCCTCTTGGTACGGGAGGGGGCATAAGAAATGCCCTTAAATTTTTCTCCAGGACAAAAGATCCTTTTCTTGTTTTTAACGGAGATATTCTTGCGGACTTCAACCTTCAAAAAATTATTGATTATCACGCTGAAAAATCTTCTTCTGTTACCATAGGGCTGGTTAAAGTTGCGAACCCTTCCTCATTCGGACTTGTTATTGCAGGTGAAGGGATGAAAGTTCAGAAATTCATTGAAAAACCTTCCCAGCAGGAAGTTGTATCTGATACGGTCAATGCAGGCGTTTATATATTTGATTCTCCCGAACAGATAAAGGAAATACCAGAAGGCAGGGAGATTTCTCTTGAGAGGGAAATTTTCCCGCTTATGGTGGAGCAGGGAAAAGCAGTTTTTGGATATGTCCACTACGGTTACTGGCTTGACATAGGCACTATAGAAAGCTACAGGAAAGCAAATTTCGATATTCTTTCAGGAAAATTTAATCCGGATTACATCCCGAAGATAAATGGTTCGGGCTGTGACGATATAGTGAAGGAGGGTAATTTAGCCCTGGGCAAGAATGCTTTTATAGGAGAAGGCACGGTAATAAAAGGCAACGTTATTATAGGGAACGATTGCTTTGTGGGACCAAACTGCGTATTGCAGGATACTATAATACTGGACAATTCTGCTGTTAAGAACAATTCTGCTGTTATGAATTCGGTTATAGGCAAGGAAGTATATATCGGGGAATATGCAAAAGTAGCCAATACAGTTCTTTCAGACAAGAGCCTTATTCATTCATACACGCAGATGTGCATGTGAAACTAAGGCCATGATGAAAGCAACCATAAAAACTTACGGGTGCAAGGTAAACCAGTATGAAAGCCAGCTGTTGAATGAGAACCTTGAAAAAAGCGGTTATGAACTTTCAGATTACCGGGAAAGTGAAGTTGTTATTGTAAATACCTGCTGTGTGACTGAAAAGGCGGAATCTGAAGCAAGAAGATTTGTCAGGAAAGGACTTCAGGACGGCAAAAGGGTGTGGATTACAGGCTGTGCTGTAAGAAAGGAAAATGATTTTGCCCTGCTTCCGGGGGTGGAAATTTTCGAGGATAAGGAAGTTCTGACCAGGCTGAAACTGGCAGGAATAGAAGGCATCACAAGGTTTTTTCATCATACAAGGGCTTTTGTCAAGATAGAAGACGGTTGTGAGAATTTCTGCTCCTATTGCATAATTCCTTATGTAAGGGGTCCCGTAAGGAGCCGCAATCAAGATGATATTGTCCGCGAAGTTGAAAACCTTGCAGGAAATGGCTATAAAGAGATAGTTTTGACAGGTGTAGATATTGGAGCTTACGGCAGGGATACATTTACCGATATTGTAAAATTGCTTGATGCAATTTCCCGCGTGGAAGGCATAAAAAGGATAAGGATCAGTTCCATGGAGGTTTTTCATCTTAATGTAAATCTTGTTGAATATCTTGCTGGCAACGGCCTGGTATGTCCGCACCTTCATATTCCCCTGCAGAGCGGTTCCGACAGGATACTTGCCTTGATGAAGAGAAGGTACGGCGTATCGGATTATTTACGAAAACTTGATATGATAAGAAAAAAAATTCCACATGTAACTTTTACCACTGACGCTATGGTCGGTTTTCCGGGGGAAAGCGAAGAAGATTTCAATCTGACATGCAGGGCAATTGAAAGGTGCGGTTTTATCAAGGTACATATCTTCAGATATTCCGGCAGAAAGGAGACACCTGCATATTATTTAGGAGGGCAGGTTCCTGAATCCGCCAAGAAGGAAAGAGAGTCTGTTTTGAAGAGGGTTGCGGAAATGGTAAGTTTCAGGATAAAAAAGGATTTTATCGAAAGCCCTGTTGAAATTCTTGTTGAGAGAAAAAAAGGAAATGCATTCCATGGATATTCTCTCAATTACATTCCCGTTTTTTTCAATTCTGCAAAAGAGTTTAAGAACGAAATTGTAAAAGTCAGGGTGAAGGATATAAAGAATGGGAAATTGTTTTGCGTTGCGGGGTAGTAAAAAAGAGTTTCCCTGACAAACCCAAACCTGGGAAAAACCCGGGGCAAGCCCCGGAGTCCCGGGCGTAGATGAAGTGAAAAAATGCTTGAAAATAGAAATTAGAAAATAGACCGCAATCAAGAATAAACATCAATCAAATTTCGATTTTCTATTTTCGATTGCTCTGTAAATATCCGGGAATCGGATATTTACTAAAGGAGGCGTTAAATGGCTATAGTAAAAGCTATTATCGGCGTTCTTCTTATAATAGCCGGAGCTTTTTTCAC
>Ga0116144_10003701_pt1 | contig 15021 bp, 10 predicted proteins | sample AD_UKC035_MetaG_FD_89746 | JGI IMG/M metagenome (GOLD analysis project Ga0116144, IMG submission 89746) | Active sludge microbial communities of municipal wastewater-treating anaerobic digesters from USA - AD_UKC035_MetaG | ecosystem: Engineered > Bioreactor > Anaerobic > Digestate | place: USA... | reverse complement strand
GGAGGAGAGCACCTTTTCGAAAAGGTGCTCTCCTCCGGGGAATACATCCTCGGCAGGGAGGTCAAGTCCTTCGAAGAGGCCTTCGCCGCCTGCGTGGGCACGAGGTACGCCGTTGGCGTCGCGAGCGGAACCGATGCCATAAAGATAGGGGGGCTTGCCCTCGGTCTCACGGAAGGGGACAAGTTCGTCACCACGCCCAACACGTACATCGCCACGGCGATGGCCCTTTCCGAGGGAGGCCTGGTCCCTCGCCTCTGCGACATAGAGGCGGATACCTACAACATGGACCCCGCCGCGCTCGAAGAGCTTCTCGGCAAGGAGAAGGACATAAAACTCTGCGTGCCCGTCCATCTTTACGGACAGCCGTGCAGGATGGACGAGATACGGGATATCTGCGAAAGGCACGGGGTCAGGGTCATGGAAGACGCCTGCCAGGCACACGGCTCCCGGTACAAGGACCGGAACGCGGGAACCATGAGCGACGTGGCCGCCTTCAGTTTCTATCCCACGAAGAACCTCGGCTGCTATGGCGACGGCGGGATCGTCGTCACCGACAGGGAAGACGTCTTCAGAAGAATGCTCATGCTCCGCGCGCACGGCCAGTCGGACAGGCACGTTCACGACATTCAGGGTTTTGTCTCCCGTCTCGACGAACTGCAGGCCGCCCTGCTTTCCGTCAAGCTCCCCCATCTCGACGGCTGGAACGAAGGGCGCAGGCGCAACGCCACGCTGTACGACAGGGGCCTCGAAGGCCTGCCCGTTCGCCGGCCCGTCACGGTACCTCAAGCCTTCCACGTCTATCACCTCTACGTCATCGCCGTTGAAGAGAGGGAGGCATTGAGGGCATACCTGAGCGAAAAGGGCGTGACCACCCTCGTCCACTATCCGACACCCATCCACCTTCAAAAGGTCTACAGTTACCTCGGGTATGGCGAGGGCTCCTTCCCGAAAGCCGAAAAGGCGTCACGGCAGATCATCTCCCTGCCCGTCCACCCCTCGCTTCGGGAAGAAGAGATCGGTTTCGTATGCCGGACGATCGGTGAATTCTACGGAAGATGAAGGTACTTCACCTCTTCAGCGACTGGAAATGGACGGGGCCCGCCGAACCGGTGCTCTCCCTCTGCGAGAACCTCGGGAACGAGGGCGTCGACGTCGTCCTCGCCTGCAGGAAGTCGCCCGCGGATTTTCGCGAAAGGACCGTCGACAGGGAGGCAGGCAAAAGAGGGCTTCGCTGCTATGAGGGTTTGAGGCTCAACAGGTATTTCTCCGCCCGCGACTGGTGGCATGACCTCATCTCCTTCAATCCGTACGTGTTGAAGGAGAAATTCGACATCGTCCATACCCATCTTTCCCATGATTACTACACCGCCGTCACGGCGCTTTCCTTCTCCAGGGCACGGCCCCTCCTCGTGAGGACGGACCACAAGCGGGACGGGCTCCCCGCGAACATCTTCATGGCCTGGGCCATGGCAAGAACGGACGGGCTGGTAACCTACAGCGAAAGGCTCGCCGCGCGCGACAGGGAGAGCTTCGCCTATCCCGGAGAGCGCCTTCGCGTCATCCCGCCGGGGGTCAAGCCTTACGAAGGGCCCTTAAAGGACCTGCGCGCCGAACTCGGGATCGCTCCCGATGAACGGGTCATCGGCGTCATCGGGAGACTCAAGCCCGACCGCGGCTACGATGTCATCCTCAGCGCTTTCGGCATGCTGAGGTCACGTGTGGACAGGGTCAAGCTCGTCATCGTGGGCCGCAGTTCCCAAATAGAAACGAGCGTCATGAAACCACTCAAGGAACTCGGCATCGAGAAAGACGTCGTGATCGCCGGATACCGCATCGACGACTACTTCTCGATGATACACACCTTCGATCTTTACATCATGATGCGCGCGGGAAGCGACGGCAGCGGCCGGGCGCTCAGGGAGGTGCTCAGCATGGGGCGGCCCGCCATCGTGTCAGACAGGGGAATGCTCCCGGACCTCGTGGAGGACGGCAGGACCGGGTACGTGACGACCTGGGACGCGGCGGACCTCGCCGGCAAGATGGAGCTTCTCGTCAGCGACGCCGCCAGACGGCGCGCCTTCGGGGAGAACGCCCGGAACCGCGCCGACAGCGAGTGGAGCTTTCGCCTCCAGGCAAAGGCCATGAAGCAATTCTACGATTTCCTCCTCACCAGTGGCAGGCGCGCGTGACCTCCCTCGCCGGACCCCTCATCGACGCGGAGTGACTGAGGATGAAGATCGGTCTCGCTATATACAATTTCGACCCCAAGAAAGGCGGCGCCGAACGCTACACCTTTGACCTTGCCCGGAGACTTGCCGGCAAAGGTCACGAGATCTGTGTCTTCTGCGGCCGCGGCGTCGAGACGGAAGGTGTCAGGCTCATACGCCTTCGCACGAATTCCTTCCCCCGGTGGCGCCGGAACCTGTCCTTCGCCCTGACGCACAGACAGGCCCTCGACAGGATCCGTCCCGACATCATGCTGGGCTACGGCAACATTCTCGACCTCGACGTTTACCAGAGCCATGGAGGGGTGCAGAGCGTCTGGATGGAAAGGGAGATCGTGAGCTATGGGCCGGGAGGCGCCGGCATGAAAGCGTTCCTTCTGAGGAACAGCCTCAACCAGGCCATCCAGCGCTGGATAGAGGGATACTCCGTGAAAAAACACAGGTTCACGAGGATAGTGGCCATATCCGACATGGTCCGGGACCACATGTCGGCGCACTACGGCATTGACAGGAACACCTTCGACGTCGTCTACAACGGTGTCGACACGGACCGCTTTAAGCCGGCTCCGGAGCGGCCGGCAGGCCCCACGACGATCCTCTTCTGCGCGGGGAACTTCAGGCTCAAGGGACTCTCCCCCCTCATCGCAGCCATGGGAAGGGCGGTGGAAAAGGGAAAGGACGTGCGGCTCACCGTGATGGGCCGGGGGAAGAAGGAGAGGTACCGGGGCCTCATCGACGCGGCGGGCATCGCGGACCGCGTCACCTTCACGGGGGAGCGCTCCGCGCCGGAAGAGGTCTACCGTGAGGCCCACGTGCTCGCACACCCCACCTACTACGACGCCTGCTCGCTGACCACGATGGAGGGCATGGCATCGGGCCTTCCCATCATCACCACCCGGTGGAACGGGGCATGCGCCTTCGTCTCTCCCGACGAGGGCTTCGTCATCGACGAGGCAGACAACATCGAGGCTCTGAGCGCCGCCATCTGCGCCCTAACAGACCCGGTGAGACAGGAAGTCATGGGAAGGAACGCGCGGAAGAAGATGGAGTCCTTCACCATGGAACGCAACGCCGACGAGATGGAGGCAGTGCTCCTGGGGGCATTCGAAGAGAAGGGAAGGCGGTAGACGGTCTTGAAGGAGCAGCCACTCGTATCCATCATCGTGCCCGCGTACAACTATGGGACATATGTGCACAGGGCCATAGGATCGTGCCTGAGACAATCCTCCGGCAACCTCGAGGTCATAGTCATCGATGACGGTTCGACGGACGCAACGGGAGAAATAGTAAGGAAAATCGCTGATCAGAGGGTTGTCTATCATTATCAGGAAAACCAGGGGGTTTCTGCCGCCAGAAACAAGGGGCTCAGGATGGCAAAGGGAGATTTCATCGCCTTTCTGGACGCAGACGATTACCTCACCGACGACTCTGTGGAAACACGGGTCACCGTCATGCTCGAGAACCCCGACATAGATTTCGTAACGACGACCGCCTCATCGGTGGACGATGCCGGCAGGGTATCCTTCCGGCCCTACAGGGGACCGCGTGACATCGTTTCCAGGGAGTTGTGCCAGGCACTTCTCCTCAAACGGATACCCTACACGACATCCGCCGTCCTCGTGAGGGGAAGCCACGCGAGAAAGTTCGAGTTTGCCACGGATCTGAACAACGGCGAGGACCTGGTCTTCTTTTCCAAGGTGTTCTTCGACAGGAAGGGCTGTTTCCTCTCGAAACCGACAGCCGTCACCTTCAGCCATCCGGACAGTCTTCGCCACAACATAGCAAATCTCAGAACGCAGGGTGCGGGCCTCATCGAGGCGATCTTCGACGACCCCTATTTCGCCGGAAGGCTGGAACACATAAGAAGACCCTTCGCCGCCAACCGCTACGTGGAGTTGTTCCGGCGGTTCTACCGTTCCGGGGACGACAAGCTTGCTCGGGAGTACTACCGGAAGGCCCTCGCTCTCGAACCCTCGAGGATATTCAAGATCGACCATCTTTTCAAATTCATCAGAACATGGTTCTGAAAGAAAATAACCAAGGACCGAATCACAATGACCAAAGAAGAAGATAATGACCAATAATTTGGTCATTATCTTCTCTGTATCATTCTCCCCGTCACCCTCTCCCCTCCACTTACAACCTCGAAACGGCCCCGTTCGGCCCCCGACGGCTCCCAGCGAAGGGCGATACCCAGAGACGCGAAATGCTTCAGGTTCTCCCTCCTGTATCCTACGAGGAGAGGTATGTCGTTCCTGTGGAGGACAACCGTGACCTCCTTCGGGCCCTCGATCTCCCCGAGAACGGATCCAAGGGCGTCGCGGAATATGCGTGACTGCACGAGACTGCCAAAAGCGGGATGGTAGAACCCCCCGGCAACCATCTCCCTGACCAGTTCGTTGTCCGTGAGCCCCACGTTGACCACGTCTATACCCTCTTCCAGGGCCCTACGGTAGATCAGCGCCGCCCTCTCGAGGGCCTCGTCGAAGGCAATGGGGGTGAACCCTCCCGTTTCGTGAAGCCTGTACAAGGGCGTGTTCCTGAGGATCACCAGGGGATAGATACGGATGTATTCCGGTCTCAGCCTCACCATGTTCTCCACCGTCTCTTCAATGTCAACCATCGTCTCGCCGGGCAAGCCCACCATGAACTGAAGGGCAAGCCTGAAACCCTCCCCGAGGAGCCTGTCAAAGGCGCGAAAGAGGTCCTTAGCCGTGTGGGCCCTGTTAAGGGCGGCAAGAATGGCGTCGTTGAAGGTGGGAATGCCGAGCTCGATCATGCGGACGCCGTTGCGCTTGAGGATGTCGATCGCGTCGTCCCGGAGCGGAACGGGTTTCGTCGAGAGGCGGAAGCCCTTTACAACATCCTTGTAAGGGGCGAAGAAGGAAAAAAGCCTTTCGAGGTCCGCGGGCTCCATCCCGAAGATGTTGCCCCCGAAGAGGCCCACCTCACAGGCCTCGCGCCTGTCCCTGAGCGCGCCGTCGATCCTCGCCTTGATATCCGCGCCCCCGCTGTCGGTGATGTAGCCCTGATGACAGTAAACGCAACGTTCGTTGCAGCCTGAATGGGGAAGAAACACGGGTATGACCATCGCGCGGACCTCGCCCATATTGTCCACTCTTTTGAGCCAAAAAAGCAAATCGTTATGAACGCGGGCACGACCGGGAAACCGGTATGCCTCGCACCTTGCCGGCTGTCATACTGAAAAGGGTTGCAAAAATGCGTCTTTCACAGCACAATGGATGAACCATGGCGATGGAACGCAAAGGACCGGTGAGACCGCCCACCGAAAAAGGTACCCCGCAGGCTGTTCCCGAGCGGCCGCTGGGCGGTCGCGAGGCCTTCTTTCACCGTGTCCACGAGGAGTTGTTCGGGGGACCTTCCGTACTGTGCGTATCGGCACGTGTTGCGGGACCTCTCGACATCCAGCTCTTGAAACACGCCTGCCATCGCGTCTGGGAGCGTCACCCGGTGCTCAAGGCACGCATCGTTTCCAGGGAAGGAAAACCTTCTTTTCTCTTCAACGTACCTTTTCGCGACATCCCCATCCATTCGTTCTTCGAGCTGGGCAGGACCAATTTCCACACTGTCCTGGAACGCGAAGTGGACACCCTTTTCGATGTTTCAAAACACCTGTGGAGGGTTCTTCTCATAACGGACAAGACCGACCTCAAGCGACACTATCTCCTCTTGTCCCTGCACCATTCGATAAGTGACGGGACCTCCGCGGTCCGCCTGGCCGAGGAGCTGATCTCCTGCTGCACGAGGATCCTCGCCGGCGAGACCCCGCGCACGGACCCTCTTCCCCTCCGTGCGTCCCTCGAGGAGCTTATGGCGTCCGCCGGGGGCACGAGCAGGCAGTCCGGAACGGCCACGGGGAGACCCCCCGGCGAAAGCGGCGGCGGCTCCATGCCCTACCACGAATTCCAGCCTCCAGGCAGGCGGCACACCCGTTTTCGCGTCCACACCATGGAGGTGGCCGAGACGGCCGTCCTGGAAGAGAAGCGCCTCCGCGCCGGGACGAGTATCCACTCCGCTCTCGCGGCGAGCGCTCTTACGGTCATGCGCAAGCACTTCGGTGATGACGTCCGTCTCTCCGTGACCACCCCGGTCAACGCCAGGGGTCTGACCGGGACGGCGATCGGCGACGGCGAGCTCTGGTGCATGGAGACACCCGTCAGCATACACGGTGAAGACATCGGGGGCCGCGACACGTGGCAGATGGCCCGGGATTACAGCGACAAACTGGCCTTCGCAACGGCCGGGGGAATGGCCCTCTCCGCCTGCGCAAACACAGACCCGGCGGAAGAGATCGAAGGGCTGCGTGCGGCCCGGCACTTCCCTCTTTCCTGTCTTCTCCTTGAAGAAGGACGCGTCGGACCGGATCAGAAAAGTCCTTTCGTGGTCGAGAACATGGGCCTTGTCAGCGGACGACAGGCCGCGGACCATATCATGGCCATCTCCGCCGCGACGGCGGGAGACGCCCTCTCCCTGACCTTCGCCTACACATCTCCGCTCCTCAGGGAAAGCTGGGCGGACAGGTTCGTCAGCGAATTCCTGCACAACCTCGAGAGAATGGCAAAATAAAAAAGGACAGGCGGCGGTGGGTTTGAGCAGGGTCAATAGGGCTGGGATCGGACCTGAACGCCAGTTGCGGTCAAGGGGGGTCTCTGGCCCGGCCGAGGTCCGGAGGATCTTCGACGAATGCTAGAGAGGGCTGTGCGCTTCCGTGTCGAGAAGGGTCCGCAGTCTCTCCAGCAGCAGGGAGGGCGCTATCGGCTTGGAGAGAAAGTTACTCCTGCTGTCCACGACACCCCTGTCGAGCACCACGTCCCGGGTGTGACCGCTGACGAAAAGGACCTTGACGGAAGGGTCGAGTTTGCTTATCTCGGAATAGACCTCCATGCCGTTCTTTTTCGGCATTATCACATCGATGATGACAAGTCCGATCCTGTGCCTGTGCTCGGTGAAATGCCGGACCGCCTCGTCCCCGTCAGCGGCACCTATAACCGTGTAGCCATATTCCTTGAGCACCTCCTTCATGAGCTGGAGGGTCTCCCGATCGTCCTCCGCCACGAGGATCGTTTCCGTTCCTGAAGGCATCTTCGATTCCACCTGCCTTGCCTTCTCCCTCTTTACCCGCACCGACGGGAAGTACAGATGGAACGTCGTCCCCTTTCCCGGCTCGCTTTCCACAGTGATGTACCCGTCATGCTGCTTCACGATGCCGTACACCGTCGAAAGCCCCAGTCCCGTGCCCTTGCCCGCCTCCTTCGTTGTGAAGAAAGGCTCGAATATATGCTCCTTGACGTTCTCGTCCATGCCGTGGCCCGTATCGGTCACGCTAACACGCCCGTAGGTTCCCACCTTGCCGTAACCGTGCTTGTGGATAAAGGCCTTGTCGATTGACGCATGGGCGGTGGAGATGGTCAGGACGCGGTTGTCCGTCATGGCGTCGCGGGCATTCGTGGCAAGGTTCATGAGGATCTGCTCGATCTGCGTCCGGTCTGCCATTATGGTGACCTCCCTGGCCGAGGTCTGCACGTGAAGCTCGATGTCCTCGCTGAGAAGCCTTTCGAGAAGCCTCTGCACCCCCGTTATGATCTCGTTGACGCCGTTGGGTTCAAGGTTCACCGCCTGTTTTCTGCTGAAGGCCAGGAGACTGTTCGTGAGGTTCGCCGCCCTCTTTGCCGACGAGAGGACATGGTCCACGTAGACGCGCAGCGGGTTGTCCTTCTCCATTTTGACCTGGAGGAGGTTGCCGTATCCGATGAGGGCGGTGAGAAGATTGTTGAAATCGTGGGCGACACCCCCGGCCAGCGTGCCGATGGCCTCCATTTTCTGGGAATGCCGCAGCTGGGACTCGAGGTTCTTGCGGCGGGTGATGTCTCTGACAGTCCCCTCAAAGTAGTGGGTGCCATTGTCTCTATCGGTCACGATGCGAACGTTCGTCGATGTCCACATCCTGGTCCCGTCCGTGCGGTACCGTTCCGATTCAAAGTTCTCCGCGAATCCCCGGGCCTTCAGGATGGCATTGAGGCGCCGGTAGTCCTCGGGATCGACGAATGTCTTCCTTGCCCTCAAGTCCCCGTCCCCCGTCATCTGAAGGGGCGAGTCAAATCCGAAGATCCTCGCGAGGGCCGGGTTGGCGCTGATGTAGTGGCCGTCGACGGCGACCTGAAAGATGCCCTCCGCCGCGTTCTCGAAGATATTGCGGTACTTCTCCTCGGCGGCCCTGAGCGCGTCCTCCCGCGCGATGCGGTCTGTGATGTCGTGAAGGATGGCAACGCACCCGCCGATGGGCGCCGCCTCCTCGGAGAGCGAAGCGCGCACCTGTGATACCGTCACCTCCATGGTGAGGGAAGAGCCGTCCTTTTTCACGAATTCCCAGGAAAAGACAGACCTGTTGTTCCCCGCGATGATATCGTCGATGGTCGCGGTAAGGCGGTCGCACGCGTCATCACCCCCTGTGATGATGCGCAGTGTCTTTTTTTCTATCTCGTCCTTTTTCAATTGAAAGAGGCTGCGGAAGGCGCGGTTGCAGGAGATGATCTTCCTGTCCTCATCGAGCATGAATATCGCGTCGGAGAAGCTCTCGACGAGGACCCGGTAGCGCCCGAGAAACTCTTCCGTCTTTCTGGCCTTTGCGATGATGCGCGATAGCTTGCTTACTTCCCTGAGATATTTCCTCCCTCTGTCCTCGGCGATGCCCCTGAAGTAGGCAACGATCTTTTCCTTCAAGACATCCCGTTCCATGGACACTAGGGTTTCCTCGCGAGGATCGTGAGAACCCCCGTCCAGTCGAGGCCTCTCGTTCTTCCCAGCAGCGGTGCGAGTTCCACGCCCGAATAGAAACCGAAAAGGGGGATATTGCGCTCGCTGAGGACCTTCTGCACCTGGCCGGCCTCCTCGACACTCGTGTTGGAGTAGTCCTTTGCCCGGCCCGCGCAATCGATGTACAGGGCAAGAAGGGGTACCTTTCCATCCTTGTCTATCATGTCCACGAGGAGACGGGAATTGTTCAGAGCGGACTCCACCATCCGGCCGGCATCCCGTACCATGAACTGGACCTCGTCACCCTCTTTGAGGTCGGATTCGAACATCATCACCCCTGACCTGTCGGGAATGACGCCCAGAATCAGTCTGTTCACGTACTGGTTCTCCCGATACCTTTCGTATCTCTCTCCACAGTGGACCCCGAGGGTGAGATAATCAAGGGGCCGCTCCTCCTGCCATTCCTCGCTGTCGAAGAGTTCGTTTATCATCTCCACTATAGGTTTGCCGTCTATCTCGTACAGGAGCGGGCCCTGCACCCTCGTCACCCTGCGGTAGACCCCGTCGAGTGGGGCGCAGCCGTGCGTTATCCGATGGTAGACGGAGAGATCGCCGCCCAGCATGAGAGCCACGAGGCTCTGCGATGCCATCGAGGAACCGCGGAACTGGACTGTCCTGTTGAAACCGTAATCACCCAAGAGTCCCGCCCCGATGACGGGAACGGCATCCTCCAGGACCTCTCCGATCCCGGCTATGAGCGGCGTCGATGAATTCATGATCGGGGGAGATCCTTCCTCGGGTGGAACCTTGATCGAATCGTAGAAGACAAGGAGAAGCCTGTCTTCCGGCCCGCGGGCGATAGCGGCGGCGACCTTCCTGCCGGCCTCTCTTTCGTTCTCGTTTACCTGCCCGGCCGAAGCCAGTCTGAAGGCGATGAGGTCCGACTCGAGCACCGCCACCGCTGCCACAGGGTCCCTGTAGGAGAGAAAGTCGTTGGATATCACGCCGATCGCGGACCCTCCGACAACGGGGACGTGGGCTCCCGCAACGCGTCTTATACCGCGGAAGAAAGCCTCGGGTTCGTTTCTGCCGGAGCAGAAGGCGAGGACCAGGTCGGGCCTCGTTACGCCGCCCGACGCCATTGCGCGCCTGACAAGGGCATCTCCGGAAATGGCCCGGCCCCTGCCCCCGTCGCAGGCAATACCTATCCTCGTCATCGTCTCCGTTTCAACCCCTTTGTTTCCCGTGCCGTCCCCCGGGGCGTCACATTCCCCCTCGACACGGGGGCACTACAGTGGCGGTCCGCGGTCCACAGCTGTTACACAAGGCAGATTGTCAGGGAATCGCTTTATTCTATTTACCAGCATTGGATTTAAAAAGGCAAGCAAAAAGGCTCCTCTGCCCGCGGGCTTATTGCCTTGACATTTCACCCCCATCTCTCCTAATCTGTAGCCATGCAAAAACTGGCCATCGGCATGTTCGACTCCGGGGTGGGAGGCATGACCGTCCTCAGGGAGGTCAGGGAACTTCTCCCCCGCGAACACATCATCTATTTCGGAGATACCGCCAGGGTTCCTTACGGGAACAAGTCCTCCCGGATGGTGACGAAATATGCCCTGGAAAGCGCCCTTTTCCTTCTCACGAAGGGCATCAAGCTCCTCATCATCGCCTGCAACACCTCGTCTGCATTCGCGCTCCCGATACTGCAAAGACGGATGCCCGTTCCCGTCATCGGTGTCATCGGGCCCGGCGCCAAAGAGGCGGTGAGAAACACCAGAAACGGGAGGGTCGGGGTCATCGGCACGAGGACCACGATCAAGAGCATGGCCTACGACCGGTCGATCAAGAAGCTCGATCCCGGCATAGAGGTCCACTCCCGGGCGTGCCCCCTCTTCGTTCCCATAGTGGAGGAAGGCCTCGAACATGATGAGATAGCAGGCCTCATGGCCCGAAAGTACCTTGGCGCCCTCAAGGGCTCCGGGATCGATGTCCTCGTCATGGGATGCACCCACTACCCCGTCCTCGAGGACGTCATCAGGAAGACCATGGGTAAGGACGTGAAGATCGTGCACTCCGGAAAGGAAACCGCTAAGGAGGCCCGCGCCATCCTCGAAGAGAAAGACCTCTTCAACAGACGGGGGCGCGGCAAGTGCGAGTACTTTGTCACGGACGCCCCCGAATCGTTCCACGAGATAGGGGGCAGGATCCTCGGTGAGCCGCTGACACACGTGAGGTCCCTGAAGGGCCTCGACTACCGCGATCTCCTTTTCTCTTCATGATCGCCGATGTAGCCCTCCCGATACCCGTCGGCAGGTCCTTCTCCTACAGAGTCCCCGGTGAACTCGCCCCCCATATCTTCGAACTCGGGCGTGTCCTCGTTCCTTTCCGGTACAGGGAGGCCGCCGGCGTCGTCATCGCCCTCAGGGAAGGCGAAGAGGAGGGGCTCAAGTCCGTCGCGGGTGTGCTCGATCTTTTTCCCCTTCTCTCCGACGAGCTTCCGGCATTGCTCCGATGGTCATCGTCATTCTATGTCACGCCCGCAGGGATCGCGTTCAAACACGCCCTCCCCTCCGCGGGAGACCTCGAACGCTTCCTCTCCGTCGAGTCCGCCGGCCTCCCCGAAGTGGACGGTCTGCCCCTCAGGAAGGCCATCAGGAGACTCGGCAGGGCGGGACTCCTGCAACTGTACAGGGAGGGGGCACTCAGTCTTTGCGAGACCCTTACGGGAAAAACCTTTGCCCCGCCCCCCACGGCTCCCCCGGGGTTGGGGGAGATCCAAAGGGAAAAGGCCCTTCTCATCGATTCCGTCGAAGAACGGCTGGCGTACTACAACAGGGTCATACCGGACCACCTGGGGCAGGGCAGGAACGTCCTCGTCCTTGTCCCCGATTACCATGCCGCCGGGGCGTGGTTCGCGAAGAGACTCAGGGAAGCCTATGGTCCCCGTGTTCTGTGGTTCTCCTCCGGTACGCCCGTGAAGCAGAGGATGGAAACCTGGTTCAGGGTCCGTCGCGAGGGCGGGCACGTGGTCCTCGGGAACAAGAACTGCGTCTTTCTCCCTCTTCACGACCTCTCTCTCGTCATCGTCGAGAGATGCGACGATGACGAGTACAAGAACGAGGAGGGGTTGAAGTTCAACGCCGTGCGGGTTGCCGTCGAAAGGGCGCGGCTCAAGGGGGCCTCCATCGTCCTCGGCTGTGCCGCCTCCTCCATCGACGCGATTCATCTCGCCCGGGCAGACGGTTTCCGGATCAGTTGCAATGAATGGCCCACCCGGGGAGGCTATGCGGAAAGAACGACGAACGTCTCCTCCCCTTCGACGGGCGAGATCATCGACCACCTCGGCGCCGAGGCCAGGGAAGCGGCCCGGCAAGGCGGGCGCGTCGCCATCTACACACCGCGCAAGGACCAGGGCTCGTACCTCAAATGCCATGCCTGCAGGGAGACCCTTTCCTGTCCGGACTGCGGGGAAGCCCTCACCTACGACAGCAAGGCGGGCAGCCTCGCCTGTCCCGCCTGCCGGGCCCGGCTGGCCTATGAGGGCATCTGTCCCCAGTGTGGCAGCAGCGCCGTCGGCTTCTCCCGGATAGGAGTACACTTCATCGAGGAACACCTGCGCGCCGCCTTGCCGGACCTCAGCGTCACCCGCATAACGGGAGACTCCCTCAAGAAAGAGATAGCCGCCATCCGCAGACAGCCCCAGGGCGCAGGCTCCGTCCTCGTCGGTACCCAATCCCTCTCCAAGCTCTACAGCCTCTCCATCGACAGACTCCTCCTCGCACAATGGGAGGAACTGCGAAAGATGGGAGGATACAGATCGGAAGAAAGGACCCATCAGGTCCTTCTCAATCTCCTCGACGCCCTCACACCCCGGTCCATCATCTCCTATTCCACCAGAAAAGAGCCCGCTGACCCCCGCGAGTATCTCGATATTTCCTCATTTGCCGAACGGGAACTCAGGAAACGCAGGGATGCTCAGTTCCCGCCATTTGTCCGGGTCTTTCTCCTTGAGGCCCGCGCCAAGACCCCCGCCCGGGCCGACGCCATTCTCAAGAAGGTCCGCACGATCATAGCCGATGGAGCCCTCGAAGGCGCGCTCCTCGGCACCTTACCCCTCGAAAGGCCCCCCTATCACATACGCAAGGTGATACTCAAGGGAGATGAAGACCTCCTCAGGGACACCTTCGAAAAGTTCCACGACATCCCCGGAGTCGACATCGAAGCTGACCCGACCAGCTTCTGAAAGACCGCTTGAGCCGCTTGAGCCGTTTGAGTGGCTTGAGCGAAAAGAACCAAAAAAAAGGAGGCTTTTGGCCTCCCTTTTTTCTGTTCGCGATGCGGAACTACTTCTTGGCCGGAGCCGCGGGCTTCTCAGCCGGCTTCTCGTCCTTCTTCTCTTCCGCTTTCTTCTCTTTCTTCTCTTTGGCCTTTTCCTTCACTGCGCCGGCTTTCGTCACTGCCTTGGCAACGTTCTTGCCGTCTGCCTCGGTGTAGACTACGTTGACTTTGTCGCCAGCCGCGAACTTTGCCATCTTCTTCACCTTGGAAACGTCGAAGGTCATCTCGGTCTCACCCTTGACGACTATTGTCTTCGCCGCCTCGTCCATGGAGACGAAGTCGCCTGCGAACTTCTTCACGCCGGCTTTCTTGGCTTTCTCGGCCACCTTCTCCTTCACGGGCTTGTCCGTCGCTGCGGCCGGTTTGTCTGTCGCGGCTTTCTTATCCTGCGCCATAACGGTCGTAACGAAGGCAACGGTGATCAGGATCGCGAGAACGATCATCAATGCTTTCTTCATGCTATTTTCACCTCCTCCCCTTTTGTTGGTCACATTGAGTTGCATGGGGACTGTGTATGCAGTTGTCGTGCCACTATCGCAACAGATTGATATTAAAGGAAAGAGGTTTGGAGTGTCTTTCGGGGAAGCGGCGATAATCGGAAATATCCGACTCCGGAATGCCCTTTGAATCGGAAATATCCGACTATTCCTTCCTGGGGGACCGGCCCGGGGGGTGCTTGAGTTCGTTCACCCTGGCTTTGTAGTCGTAGAGCCCGAGCTCCTTGAGTTTCGACACGCCGACGAAAAAGGTGTCCCGGCTTATACCCAGGCGCTCCGCTATCTCTTTCGGCTCGAGGAGATGGTCGGACGCTCCGTCTCGGGGATCCAGCTTGGTGAGGTACAGGTAGAGGCGATACTCGGCCGCCGTCAGCTTCGCATTGATAAGCTCGTCGAGCCTCGACGTTATCCCGTCGAAGGCCGCGCGGGGCTGCGAGTAATGCCTCACCTCGGCGGGAACATACTCCGTGCCGATGGTCCCCGCCTCGCACATTATATAGGAACGTTCCAGCACCGATTCCAGTTGGCGGACGTTACCCGGCCAGGAATACTGCATGAGGCACGCGAGGGCCTCGTCGCTCACAGCCTTCCTGCCCCCGTGAATACCGTCGAGCTTCTTCAGGAAATGCTCCACGAGAAGAGGTATGTCAGTCCGCCTTTCCCTGAGCGGCGGCAGTGTAAAGGCGATGACATTGAGCCTGTAATAGAGATCTTCCCTGAACCTTCCTGCCTCGATCTCCTTCTCCAGCTTCTTGTTGGTCGCCGCGATGATGCGCACATCGAGCTTGATCGTCTCTTTTCCGCCGATCCTCCGTATCTCCTTCTCCTGAAGGGCCCTCAAGAGCTTCGCCTGTGTGCTCTGGGTGAGGTCTCCTATCTCGTCGAGAAAGAGGGTGCTGCCGTTGGCCTGCTCGAAGAGCCCTATCTGTCGCGACAGGGCCCCGGTGAATGCGCCTTTCTCGTATCCGAAGAGCTCACTCTCAAGAAGGGACTCCGGTATGGCCGCGCAGTTGATGGCGAAAAAGGGTTTCCCCTTCCTGGGGCTGTTATAGTGAATGCTCTTGGCGAAAAGCTCCTTGCCCGTTCCGCTTTCACCGTGGACGAGAACGGTGGAGTTCGTCGGGGCCACCCTCCTGACGATCTTGTAAAGCTCCTCCATGGCACCGTGCGCGCCGACGATGTTGTCG
>Ga0116144_10003696_pt1 | contig 15037 bp, 28 predicted proteins | sample AD_UKC035_MetaG_FD_89746 | JGI IMG/M metagenome (GOLD analysis project Ga0116144, IMG submission 89746) | Active sludge microbial communities of municipal wastewater-treating anaerobic digesters from USA - AD_UKC035_MetaG | ecosystem: Engineered > Bioreactor > Anaerobic > Digestate | place: USA... | reverse complement strand
CAGGCCGCAGTTTTACATAAGGACCACGGATGTAACCGGAGAGATAAAGCTTCCTGAAGGCGTAGAGATGGTAATGCCCGGGGATAACGTTGAGATGGACGTGAAACTGATATATCCCATAGCGTTGGAGAAAGGGCAGAGATTTGCCGTCAGGGAAGGCGGAAAAACTGTCGGTGCCGGAGCCGTGACAGAGATACTTGAATAAAAAAAATAAAAGAGTTGCATTATTATAAAAAAAAGGGTACAATATTTATTTTATGCATAACTTAAAACAGATGGAAGCTGATATAAGAGAAGAAGGATAACATGGATAACAAGAGAATCCGCATTAAACTGAAATCGTTTGACAATAGACTTCTGGACAAATCTGTCGAAGAAATTGTGGAACTCGCAAAAAGGTCGGGAGTAAAAATTGTTGGGCCCGTTCCACTGCCGACCAAGAAAGAAATTTATACCGTTCTCAGGTCTCCGCATGTAAATAAAAAGAGCAGGGAGCAGTTTGAGATAAGGGTTCACAAGAGGCTTATAGATATCATGGATTCTACGGCCAGGACGGTAGATTCTCTAAGCAAGTTAAATTTGCCTGCAGGCGTGGAAGTTGAAATGAAACTTAGTTGAGGGGAAAAATGAGTATAGGATTAATAGGCAGAAAATTAGGTATGAGCCACATTTTTGACAAGACCGGCTCGATTGTTCCTGTGGCTGTCCTGGAAACGGGGCCATGTTATATAACGGCAATCAAAAGCATGGAGAAAGACGGGTATTCCTCGGTTCAGCTTGGTTATGAAGAAGTTGCAGAGAAAAAATTGAATAAACCTAGGCTGAACGAGCTTAAGAAAAAGAACCTTCCCCTTTGCAGGATTTTAAAAGAATTCAGGGTTAAAGGCGATGGTGAATTGAAAGAGTTTGGAGTCGGGCAGAAACTTACAGTTGAAATATTCAAGGAAGGAGACTATGTCGACGTTACAGGAAAATCAATAGGCAAAGGTTTCCAGGGAGTAATGAAGAGACATAAATTTCATGGTGGACCTGCAACACACGGTTCCATGTCTCACAGGGCACCGGGTTCGATAGGAGGAACAGACCCTGCAAGAGTTTTTAAAGGAAGAAGAATGAGCGGACACATGGGCAACCGGAAAGTTACCGTGCAAAATCTGCAGATAGTCAAAATTATTCCGGAAGAAAATCTTGTTTTCTTAAGGGGTGCTGTGCCCGGATGCGCGCAAAACTATTTAATTATCAGGAAGGCTTTGAAAAAATAACATTCACTCAGGGTTTGCAAAATGAAAAAAATACCGGTCTATGATATGGAAGGCAGTCTTGTTTCAGAGGAATCTATTTCAGAGGACATTATAACGCCTCCTTTGAATAAGGCTGTAATCTATTACTATGTAAAGGCTTATCTCACGAATCAGCGGCAGGGTAATGCCTCCACAAAAACAAGAAGCGAGGTTTCGGGTGGGGGTAAAAAACCCTGGAGGCAGAAAGGTACGGGTCGTGCAAGGGTTGGTTCCACCAGGAATCCGGTCTGGAGACACGGAGGCATAGTTTTTGGTCCCAAGCCAAAGGAGTATTTCCATAAATTGCCCCGTAAGGTTAAAATAAAGGCTTTAAAGGAAGTACTACGGGATAAGTTGAAGGAAGACAGGCTTGTGCTTTTTGTCAGAGGAAAGATTGAACAGCCGAAAACATCCGTTTTCGCCGACTTTATAGAGAAAATAGGTTTTGGGAAAGAGAAAACGCTTTTCATTCTCGACAAAGGCGCTGAAGGCAATAGGAATTTTATAAAGTCCATTAGAAATATAAATTCTGTTGAATATGATTTTTCCGACCAGCTGAATGCATATGAGATACTTAAATCCGACAGATTGATTATAGAAAACGGAACTTTTAATACAATGAAGAAATACCTGGGAGAAGAAAATGGCAGTTGAACATTTCAAGATAGTAAAATTTCCTATTGTTACGGAAAAATCAAACGATGCTATCGCGGGAAACAAGTATGTATTCTGTGTCAACAAGACTTCAAACAAGATAGAGGTCAAGAAAGCCATCGAAAATATTTACAACGTGAAAGTGAAAGACGTGAACATGGTAAGCATGCCCAGAAAGAAAAAAAAATACAAATTCAGAATAGAGGGATACCGTCCCGGATACAAGAAAGCCATAGTTACTCTTAAGGAGGGTGATACAATTGCCATTACGTAAACTTAAACCGGTGACTGCCGGACAAAGGCACGCTTTGCTGCAGGATTTTTCTGAAATTACCAGGTCAAAGCCCGAGAAGAAGCTGGTTGAAGGAATTAAAAAAACGGGCGGAAGAAACAACCAGGGCAGGATTACTACCCGTCACAAGGGCGGAGGCCATAAGAGATTATACCGGATTATAGATTTTAAAGGCAGATTGAATATTGAAGGAAGGGTTGAGAGCATAGAATATGACCCCAACAGGTCAGCGCGTATCGCCCTTATTATATACAGCGACGGTATCAAGAGATATATTATCGCTCCCGACAATATGAAGAAGGGCGATAAAATAAGATGCGGGGAAGAATCTGAAATTAAGCCGGGACACCGTCTTGTTTTGAAAGATATCCCTGAAGGCCTGCAGATATGCAATGTAGAAACGGTTCCACAGAAAGGCGGCAAGCTTGTGAGGTCGGCGGGAACGTTTGCAACATTGATGGTTAAAGGTGACAAGTATGCGCAGGTGAAACTTCCTTCCGGCGAAGTCAGGCTGTTCGACCTTGGCTGCATGGCTACAATAGGACAGGTAAGCAACCCTGAATACAAATATGTTTCCATAGGCAAAGCGGGTAGAAACCGTAATCTTGGCAAGAGGCCTACGGTCCGTGGGATAGCCATGAATCCTGTTGACCATCCGCACGGAGGGGGAGAAGGAAGGAGCAAGGGGCATCTTTCCCAGAGTCCATGGGGTAAGCCTACAAAAGGCTATAAGACCAGAAACAAAAATAAACCATCCGATAAACTCATAGTTCAGAGAAGAAAGAAATAACAGGAGTAACATAGAAAATGAGAAGCAAGAAAAAAGGACCTTTTATCGACCCTAAGTTGCTTGAAAAAATAACTAAAATGAGAGATGCAGGCAAGAAAGAGACGGTTAAAACATGGTCAAGAGCGTCAGTAATTATTCCTGAATTCATAGGTTATACATTTGCGGTTCATAACGGACGTACATTTATAAATGTTTTCGTTTCCGAGAATATGGTGGGTCACAAACTGGGTGAATTTTCTCCCACCCGGACATTCAGGGGTCACGGAACTCACACGGAAAGAACAAGAGAGAAAACATAATAGTTTTTATTTCTGGAGGTATCAATGGAAGCTGTAGCGAAATCTAAGTACGTGAGAAAAAGTCCGAGGAAACTTAAAATAATTTCCGATTTGCTAATAGGTAAGGATGTCAAAGATGCCATTGACATATTGAACAATCTGCCAAACATGGGTACGGAAATTTTAAAGAAAGCAATAAATTCTGCAGTCTCAAATGCAAAACAGAAGACAGAATTTACAGAGAACCTTAAAATTAAGAATATATCAATAGGTGAAGGTCCTTCATTGAAAAGATTCAGAGCCGCTACAATGGGCAGGGCGGTCACAGTAAAAAAAAGAATGAGCCATGTAACTGTTATTCTTGAAGATAAATCAGAACCGGGGGCAAAATAAAATGGGACAAAAGGTTAATCCTATAAGCTTAAGATTGGGCATAGTTGAAGACTGGCGGGGAAGCTGGTTTGCAAATAAGAAAGATTTCAAAGCCATGCTCCAGGAAGATACTGAAATCAGGAAATATCTTGCAAAGAGATTTCCGAGGGGCACAATTGGCGATGTTTACATAGAAAAAATAGCGGAAAAAATAAGGATAAAAATTCATGCCGTAAAGCCGGGTGTTATACTGGGACGAAGGGGTTCGGAAATAAATAGCGTAAGAGACGAACTTTATAAAATTCTCAATAAACAGGTAACAATAGATGTTTTTGAGGTAAATTCACAGGGACAGAGCGCCCAGTTCCTTGCAGACAATATTGCCATGCAGCTTGAAAAAAGGATGCCCCACAGGCAGGTAATAAAAAAAACAATGGCCCTTGCCATGCAGTCAGGAGCCTTGGGTGTGAAAGTAAAGATAAGCGGCAGGATAGGCGGAGCTGAAATTTCCCGTTCGGAGCAATATAAGGAAGGCAAGGTGCCTCTGCATACTCTCAGGGCAAAAATAGGTTATGCCTTGTCGACTGCTTTTTCAAGGTCAGGTACAGTAGGACTCAAGGTATGGGTTTATACTGGTGATGTACTCGGAAAGGAGAATAAAAATGCCGTTGATGCCAAAAAGAATAAAATATAGAAAATCCCAGAGAGGCAGAATGAAGGGTAAGTCGTCGAGAGGCAATATGCTTTTTTACGGTGATTTTGGCTTGCAGATGGTCGCACCCGGATGGGTTACCAATACCCAGATTGAGGCAGCAAGAGTTGCGATTGTCCACCACTTGAAATCAAGGGGGAAAACATGGATAAGAGTGTTCCCCGATAAGCCGGTTTCAAAAAAGCCTGCAGAAACAAGAATGGGAAAAGGGAAAGGAGATGTTTCTCACTGGGTTGCAGTGGTTCTTCCGGGCAGAATTTTGTTTGAAGTTGCAGGCGTTCCGGACGATTTGTCCATGGATGCTTTAAAGAGGGCTTCGCATAAGATACCATACAAGACTAAAATAGTCAGAAGATATGTATCAAAGGTTGGATAAATTTTAATAGAGATTACAAAAATGAAAAAAGAAGATATAAAAAAATGGCGTGAGTCAACTGCGGAAGAGATAATGTTTAAAATCAGGGAATTGGAAGAAGAGTTATACAAGTTTAACCATCAATTGCATATCGGGCAGTTGAAAAATTTCTCTGTCATCAAAAAAACAAGAAGAGATATAAGCGTTTTAAATACCCTTATGGAAGAAAAGCATTCAACAGGAGTGAAAAATGGAGTTGAAAAAAGTAAAAAGGGTTGAAAAATCCGGTAAAGTAATCAGCGCCAAGATGGAAAAAACCAGGGTTGTTCTGATTGTAAGCAGGGTAAAACACCCTTTTTATAACAAGTTTATCAAGAAAACCAGGAAAATCGTTGTGCACGATGAGGCAAACATGACAACCGAAGGGGATACTGTAAAAGTTGTTCAGTGCAGGCCGTTGAGCAAGAATAAGCGGTGGATAATAAGAGAAGTTGTTGAAAAAGGAGAGAGGAATAAAAATGGTGCATCTCATGTCAGTTCTGACGGTAGCAGATAATACGGGCGCAAAAAAGGTTATGATAATAGGTATTGTCGGGAGTTCAAGGAAGAGATATGCCCGTATAGGGGATATTGTGACTGCAAGCGTAAAAGATGCAATTCCTGACGGTGTTGTAAAGAGAAAGGAAAAGGTCAAGGCTGTCATAGTTAGAACTGTTCAGCCTTTGAAAAGACCCGACGGTTCCAGCATAAAGTTTGACAGCAATTCCGTGGTGATTATCGATGCCGACAAAAATCCGAGAGGAACAAGAGTTTTCGGACCTGTTCCCAGAGAACTGCGTGATAACAATTTCACAAAAATAGTTTCATTGGCGCCGGAGGTACTGTAAATGAAATTCAAGCTTAACAAGGGAGACTTTGTCCAGGTCGTAAACGGAAAGGACAGAGGGAAAACAGGAAGAGTAGTAAAAGTTTTTCCCGAAGAAGGCAGAATTCTGGTGGAAGGCATAAATTTTGTAAAACGTCATACCAAGCCGAAATCGGTTGATAAAAAGGGTGGAATAATTCAAATAGAAAAGCCTGTTTCTATTTCCAATGTGATGTATTTTTGCGGGAAATGCAGAAAGCCTGCAAGAATAAGCAGTAAAGTGCTTAAAGACGGTTCAAAAATAAGATATTGCCAGAAATGCAACGAAAACATAGAGGTAAAATAACATGGAGTCGAGATTAAAACAATATTATAAAGAAAGTGCAATACCCGCTTTTATGAGCAAGTTTGGTTTGAAGAATACGAACCAGGTTCCGAAATTGGTTAAGATTGTTTTGAATGTCGGGATAGGCAAAGACAACAAAGATGCTAAAATTCTGGAAAATGCCCAGAAAGAACTTTCCCTTATAACAGGACAGAAGCCTGTTGTTACAAGGGCTAAAAAAGCTATTTCGGGTTTTAATCTTAGAAAAGGGGATATATGCGGAGTTTTCGTAACCCTCAGGGGCGAAAGAATGTATGAATTTATTGACAGGTTTGTGACCGTCGCTCTGCCCCGTGTGAGAGATTTTAACGGGTTATCCGCTTCTTCAACTGACGGAAAGGGAAGTTATACCATAGGAGTTAGGGAGCAGGGCATATTTCCGGAAATCGACTATAATTCCATTTACAAAGTAAAAGGAATGAATATTACTATAGTTACAAATGCTAAGAATAAAGTGGAAACATTGGCACTGCTCAAAGAACTTGGATTGCCTATAAGGGGGGAATAAATTGGCACGCAAATGTTTTTTCGAGAAGACAAAAAAGGAACCTAAATACGAAGTAAGAAGAAAAAACCGATGCTGGAGATGCGGAAGACCGAGGGCGTATTATAGAAAGTTCGGAATTTGCAGGATATGTTTCAGAGACCTTGCATCTAAAGGAGAAATTCCCGGAGTTAGAAAGGCCAGCTGGTAGGAGGCATATATGACTATGACCGATACGATTGCTGATATGATTACAAGAATAAGAAACGGAAACCTTATTTCCAAGTCCGATGTGCTTGTACCTTATAGTATTCTTAAGGAAGATATCCTTAAGGTTTTAAAGGAAAGCAGTTTCATAAAGAATTATGAAGTTGTCTCGGAAGGCAGAAAAAATCTCAAGGTTGAACTTCTTTATCATTCTGCAGGGAGAAAGAGTATTACTGAAATAAAAAGAGTCAGCAAACCCGGTGGCAGAGTTTATGTAAACAAGGACGAGATACCGGTTATCAAGAGTGGCAAAGGCGTCGCAATACTGTCAACTTCCAAAGGCGTTCTCAGCGATAAAAAAGCCAGGGAACAGGGAGTGGGCGGGGAACTGCTTTTTTATGTATGGTGAGAGGTTAAAATGGCAAGATTAGGGAAAAGACCGATTAATGTAACTGAAGGTATCACAGTTTCTGTAGCTGACGGCAAGGTAAAAGTGGAAAGCAGCAAAGGAAAAATGGAACACGAGATATTCCCTTTCCTGGATATTTCTGTTGAAGGGAACAAAGTTTTTGTGAAAAACACCGTTTCGGACAAAGAGAAGAAACTTTTCAGGAAAACGGAGGCTTTTCAGGGATTACTTAGAAAAATTATTATAAATATGATTTGTGGGCTTGATAAGGGATTTGAAAAAGTTCTGGAAATGAACGGAGTTGGATACAAGGCAGAAATTAAAGAAAAAAAATTGTTTCTCTCCGTAGGATTTTCCAATCCTGTCGAAATGAATATTCCAGAAGGAGTATCGGTGGAAATTTTGAAAAACACCATACTGTTCATAAGAGGAAGGGATATTCAGAAGGTAGGCGATTATGCGGCAACTATCAGGAGCGTATACCCCCCCGAACCTTACAAGGGAAAGGGAATAAGATACAGGGGAGAATATGTAAGACATAAAGCCGGCAAAACCGGTGTAGGAGCAACACAATGATACTAACAAAAGAGGAAAGAAGAAAGAAGAGGCATTTAAGCATAAGAAAGAAGATAAGAGGAACGTCTGAAAGCCCGAGGGTTGTTGTATTCAAGAGCAATAAACATATTTATGCTTCTCTTGTTGTAGACGAATCTGATTCAGCAAGGGTCCTGCTTACGGTTTCAAGTCTGTCCGAGGAAGTTAAAAAGGATACATCCGTTAAAATCAAGGGTTACAATATTGAGGGCGCCAAAACAGTCGGAGCCCTTCTCGGAAGCAAATCGAAAGAAATGGGTATCGAGAAAGTCGTGTTTGACAGAAACGGATATATATATGCCGGACGAGTGAAGGCGCTTGCCGAAGCCGCAAGAAAAGGAGGTCTGAAATTTTAATGGAAAAGCACAAGGTTGATGACGCAATACAGGAAAATCAGGTTGTTGTCGAAATCAGAAGGGTTACAAAAGTGACAAAAGGCGGGAAAAACTTGAATTTCCGTGCTCTGGTTGTGGTAGGGGATAGAAACGGTAAGGCGGGGTTCGGAATTGGCAAGGCGGCGGAAGTGCCTGAAGCTATAAGGAAAGCGATAGAAAAAGCCAAAAAAAACATGATAACTATTTCCGTAACAGAAACAACTATACCTTTTGACGTAAGCGCTAAATTCGGGGCTTCTCAGGTAATTTTGAAGCCTGCTTCCAAAGGACATGGAATGGTTGCAGGAAAAACAATGAGGGCTTTTTTGGAAGTCGCCGGAATAAGCGATATTACGAGCAAATGTCTCGGTTCGACAAATCCTTTGAATGTTATAAGCGCTACTGTAAAAGCCTTATCAAAACTTAAAAGCTCTAAAGAGGGAGAAATAAATGAAGTTACATGATATCAAGCCGCCTTTGGGTTCAAAACATCACAGGAAAAGAGTAGGCAGGGGCAATGCCTCTGGTCATGGAGGACAATCTACCCGCGGACATAAAGGCCACAAGTCAAGGAGCGGTTTTTCTCATTCCTATAACTTTGAAGGCGGGCAGATGCCTCTTGCAAGAAGGCTTCCCAAGAGAGGGTTTACGCATATCAAAAAGAGCCCTCATGAAATTGTTAATCTTTCTGATATTGAAAAGAAATTTAACGACGGGGACAAAATTTTTCCTGAAAGTCTGCTAAAGGCAGGCCTGGTGAAGAAAGGTATTAAGGTGAAGATTCTCGGTGACGGAGAGTTGAAGAAAAAAGTGGAGATTAGTGCGCACAGTTTTTCCCTAAAGGCCAAAACCTTGATTGAAAAAGCAGGTGGCAAGGCTTTGATTATAAAGACAGAGACGGATAAAGATACCAGGAAAAAAAGTAAAAGCGAAAAATCATAGCTCCATGCAAAAACGCTCGGCATAAAGCGTAAAGGTGCAAGAAATGATAGAAGGTTTCAGAGATAGTTTTAAAGTGCCGGACCTGAGAAGGAAAATCGTATTTACTATAATTCTTATAACTGTATACCGGCTTGGCTGTTATGTTCCGTCTCCGGGGATAGATGGAAATGCGCTTGCAAAGTTTTTTGAAAATTTCCCCAATACCCTTTTCAGCCTTGCCGACCTTTTTGCAGGAGGAGCGTTGAGCAACGCTACGATATTTGCATTGGGCATAATGCCCTACATCAGCGTTTCCATTATTCTGGAACTTCTGACTTCTGTAATTCCTTATTTTGAAAATCTGAAAAAAAGCGGTGTGGAAGGCAGAAGGAAATTGACTCAGATTACAAGGTTCGGAACTGTGGGATTGTGCATATTCCAGGGGTTTGCCATAAGCATGTGGCTGGAGAATCCTGCCCATTTTGGAGATATAATGGTAGTGCCCAATCCGGGATGGCTTTTCAGGTTTACCACAGTTATCACGCTTACTACCGGAACTATTTTTCTGATGTGGCTCGGAGAACAGATAACCGAGAAGGGCATAGGCAACGGCATATCTCTTATTATTACCGCAAGCATTCTTTCAAGAATGCCTGTTGGGTTTCACAGGGTGGCTGAGCTTGTGAATGCTGGAGAAATAAATTTTATTGCAGTGATAATCATGGCAATATTCATGTTTCTTGTTGTGGCCTTTGCGATAGTGATAAATGAAAGCGAAAGAAGGATTCCTGTCCAATATGCCAAAAGGGTTGTAGGCAGAAGGGTTTACGGAGGGCAGTCAACTTATCTGCCGATTAAACTTAACCAGGGAGGGGTTATACCTCTTATTTTTGCAATGTCGATACTCACGTTCCCAGCGACAATAATGACTTTTTCGCAGAACAGTGTCCTGCAAAACATTGCGCGTTTTATATCCCCAACCGCTGGATTTGGAATGGTTCTTTACGCTATCCTGACAGTATTCTTCTGCTATTTTTATGCGAGCATTATATTTAATCCTGACAATATCGCGGACGACCTTAAAAAATACGGCGGTTTCATACAGGGAATAAGACCCGGAAAATCTACGGCACTGTATCTTGAAAAAATATTGAACAGGCTTACTCTGCCAGGTGCTTTAATGCTTACGGCAATAGCTGTTTTCCCTTATATAATGATGATTTTCTACCGGAAGATACCATACATCGTGGCAAGCTTGTTCGGAGGAGTGGGTCTTCTGATAGTCGTGTCTGTTCTGCTTGAAACGATTCGCCAGATAGAATCCCACCTTCTGGTCAGGCATTACCAGGGATTCATCAAGAAGGCTAAAGGGAGATGATGAGGAATATTCTTATCCTGCTTGGTCCCCCGGGTGCGGGTAAGGGAAGTGTTGGCGGTGAACTTTCAGCTTATCTCAAGGTGCCGATAATAGCTTCGGGAGACCTTCTGAGAGAAAATGTCAGGAAAGCCGTTTCTCTCGGGATGAAGGCAAAGAAGTACATGGATTCAGGGGAATTGGTTCCGGATGATATAGTAATTAAGATGATAGGTCAAAAAATTGCGGAACCGAATTGCAGCAAGGGATTTATCCTTGACGGTTTTCCAAGAACCCTTGCCCAGGCTGAAATGCTGGACGGTATCAAGGTTGAAGGAGATTCATTTAACGTTTTCTATCTTAAGGCGGAAGACGATTTTCTTATAAAGCGCCTTTCTAAACGAAGGGTGTGCGGCAATTGCGGAAAGATATACCATCTCGTAAATCTTCCTCCCAAACGGGAAGGGATATGCGATATATGCGGGGGCAGTCTTGTGCAGAGGAAAGACGATACCGAGGAAGTTATCAGGAAACGTCTTGAAGTTTACAAGGACCTGACAGCTCCGCTTTTAAAATATTACAGGGATAAAGGTTATCTCCATGTAATTGCAGGCGATATCAGTATAGACTACATGATGAATGCAATAAAAAAGATAATGAAATGGTAAAAACCCCCGAAGAGATAGAGAAGATAAGAATTTCCTGCAAAAAGTGCAGGGAAGTGCTTGCAGGGTTGGGAGAATTTTTGAAGGAAGGGATAAGCACATACGAGGTTGACGAGAAGGCAGCGGCAAGTCTCAAATTGGCCGGCGTGGAAGCAGCATTCAAAAATTACAACGGATATCCTGCACACATATGCATTTCCGTGAACGAAGAAGTTGTGCACGGTATTCCTTCAAAAGAAAAAATTCTGAAGGATGGCGATGTAGTTTCCATAGACATAGGGGCTATATATAAGGGCTTTTATTCCGATTATGCGGCAACTTTTCCCATAGGCAAAATATCTGCCCTGCACATGAGACTCATAGAAGTTGCGCGCGAATCTTTCATGGAGGGTTTTGCCAAGGCTCTGCCCGGCATGAGAACCGGAGATATCGGTGCTGCAGTTCAGAAATATGCCGAAGCGAACAAATTTTCTGTTGTAAGAGAATTTGTGGGGCATGGAGTGGGTAAAGACCTGCATGAATTGCCTGAAGTGCCCAATTTCGGAGTGCCAGGCAAGGGGGTCCTGCTTCATGAAAATGAAGTTATAGCAATAGAACCCATGGTCAATGCAGGAAGACCTGATGTGAAAATACTGGAAGACGGCTGGAAGGTCGTTACAGCAGACGGCGGTTATTCGGCTCACTACGAAGAATGCGTATTGATAACAAAGAAGGGGCCTGAATTGCTCGCCTGTTAGAACACAACGATTATGGAAAAAAAAGAAGAAAAAATAAAGGTGCAGGGAAGAATAAACAAGGCTTTGCCCGGAACTTCTTTTCTTGTTGAAATTGAAAACGGACATATAGTTACGGCACATCTTTGCGGCAAAATGCGGATGTACTATATAAAAATAATTCCCGGAGACAAGGTAATTCTGGAGCTTTCTCCCTACGATATGTCGAGAGGAAGAATAATAAAAAGAATATGAAATTTCCTGTTTCCTGAATTCTAATAACATAAGGATGGAAAACAATGAAAGTCAGAGCATCTGTAAAAAAGATTTGTCCTAAGTGTAAAATAATAAAAAGGGAAAGAAAGATAAGGGTTATATGCAGCAATCCACAGGAAGGACCCAAGCATAAACAGGTACAGGGATAACAAATCATAGCCCCTCACCGCGGGGATAATCAAGTGGAGTTCGGGACAAGGAGAAAAAATGGCAAGACTATTAGGTGTTGAAATACCTGACAACAAAAAGGTTATAATTGCCCTTACTTATGTATTTGGCATAGGCAGAAAATCTGCAGAAAACATAGTGAAGCATTCCGGGGTTGAAGGAAATAAGAGGGTAAAAGACCTGAACGAGGAAGAACTGGGTAAGATTGCGGGTTTTATCCAGAAGAATATTACGGTAGAGGGAGATTTAAAAAAAGAAGTTTCCGAAAATATCAGAAGACTGCAGGAGATAAGCTCCTACAGGGGGCATAGGCACAAGATTTCACTTCCGGTTAGAGGACAGAGAACCCGTTCAAATTCAAGAACAAGGAAAGGTCCGAGAAAAACAGTGGGAGTAATAAGAGATAAAACAGCGAGAAAGGCAGTAAAACAGGATATGCAGGAAGGGCCAAAAACAAAACAATAAGGATTAAAAATGGCAGAAAAAAAGACATATGTGAAGAAAAAGAAAAAGTATAGTGAGATTTTAAAGGGAGTAGCCCATATACAGGCGACTTTCAACAATACAATTGTTACCATAACTGATATGCAGGGCAGGGTTCTTTTATGGGGCAGTGCCGGAACAGTTGGTTTCAAAGGTACGAGGAAAGGGACTCCTTTTGCGGCGCAGCTTATTTCAGAAAGCGTTGCCAGGAAAGCACAGACTCAATATAACATGAAAGAGCTTGACGTTTTTGTTAAGGGCCCGGGCCCCGGAAGAGAAACGGCGATAAGAGCCTTGCAGAGCGGAGGCTTGAATATACTTTCAATAAAAGATATAACTCCTATACCTCACAATGGCTGCAGGCCGCCCAGTCGGAGAAAAGTTTAAAGAAGGGAGAATAAAATGGCAAAAACAACTAAACCTTTATGCAAGGAATGCAGGAAAAATGGCATTAAACTTTACTTGAAAGGCAGGAGATGCGAGACAGTCAAATGTCCTGTCGACAAGAGAGAGAAAAGGACAAGAAAATTCGTAAGGCGCAAAAAGATATCCGAGTACGGAATACAGTTGAGGGAAAAAAACAAAGTTAAGATTTATTATGGAGTTCTTGAAAGACAGTTCAAAAGATATTTCGAAACTGCAAAAGCAACACCCGGCGTTACCGGAGAAATACTTCTTCAGTTTCTCGAGAGGCGGCTTGACAACGTTATTTTCAGGGCAAACTGGTTCTATTCGAGAAGAATGTCCAAGCAGGTTATAAACCACGGAGATATTCTGGTTAACGGGAAAAAAGTTGACAGACCGGGATATATGGTTGAAATAGACGATGAGATACAGCTGAAACCCAACAGCAAGTATGTTGCTACGGCAAAAGAAAGCATGGAAGAATACAAGCAGCACATTATTCCCGCTTTTCTTCAGGTTGATAATGAACAGTGTAAAATAAAGGTATTGAGGCATCCCGTGAGGGAAGAGGTGACTCTGCCTATAGAAGAACAGCTTATTATCAATCTTTATTCCAAATAAATAATAAGGGGTGAAAAGATGAAAGATTTTCAATTTCCAGAGAAGTTTGTTTGGGATCAGGAGACATATAGACCGAATTACGGTAAACTCACAATAGAACCTCTTATTAGAGGATACGGCGTAACGGTTGGCAATGCGTTAAGGAGGGTTTTACTTTCTTCCCTCTGGGGAGTTGCAATAACTTCTGTCAAAATTGACGGTGTTTCCCATGAGTTTACCAAACTGGAGGGCGTGAAAGAAGATATGGTTGAAGTCCTGATGAATATAAAGCAGATAAGATTAAGACCCAACATATCGGATTTCCCTCACAAAATCAATGTGCAGGTAGAAGCGAGCGGGCCTGTTACTGCGGCAGACCTTATTACAGACAGCAGCGTGGAAGTTCTCAACGGAAACCTGCATGTCATGACATTAACTCAGAAAAAGAAATTTCTGATGGATATGGAGATTACTGACGGCAGAGGTTATGTTTCAAATGAAAGTATCAAGAGAAGCAAAGGGGCATCGCTGCCTTTGGGAAACATGCTGATTGACGGTATCTATTCTCCGGTGACAAAGGTTACCTTTAATGTTGAAAACATACTTTATAAAACATCCCATGACTACGAAAAACTGATTATTGAGGTTTATACGACCGGGGCTCTTGCTCCTCAGGATGCCATTAAAGAAGCAACGGGAATAATAAATGCCCATTTCAGAGCAATAGAAGACAAGCAGGTTATAGGTGTCAAGGAAATCAAAAAAGATGTTAAGGATGTAAAAACAGGAATAGCAGATGACGATATACATATATCGGAATTCAAATTTTCTACACGGGTCAGCAACGGCCTTAAAAAACTGAAAGTAAATACTCTGCATGAATTGTTGCAGATACCGAGAGAAGAATTTGAAGGAATGAAAAATCTCGGCAAGAAATCAATTGAAGAAATAGATAGCGTACTGGCTGAAAGAGGCTATAAATTAATTTCAAAACCGGAATCAGCACAAGAGGCAAAAAATGAGACATAAAAAAGATATCAGGAAACTCAGCAGGAATAAATCTCAAAGAAAAGCTTTGATAAGGAATATGTCCATCAGTTTTTTTGAACACAAGCAGATAAAAACAACGGAAGCCAAAGCTAAAGAATTGAGGCGTACGGTGGAAAAACTTATAACAGTCGGCAAGAAGAAAGACCTTGCAAGCTTGAGGCATATAAATTCAGTTTTAAATCATTCTCCAAGTCTTTCGAGGGTTAAGGATATTTCAGACAAATACATGGACAGAAACGGTGGTTATACCCAGATAATCAAGCTGGCTCCAAGAAGGGGAGACAGTGCCGAAATGGTTATCATAAAACTGGTGTGATATGAACAAAAATCTCAAATTTCTTGACAGGTTTG
>Ga0116144_10003694_pt1 | contig 15046 bp, 20 predicted proteins | sample AD_UKC035_MetaG_FD_89746 | JGI IMG/M metagenome (GOLD analysis project Ga0116144, IMG submission 89746) | Active sludge microbial communities of municipal wastewater-treating anaerobic digesters from USA - AD_UKC035_MetaG | ecosystem: Engineered > Bioreactor > Anaerobic > Digestate | place: USA... | reverse complement strand
TTGGTGAGCACCAGGCGCGTCAGCGGGTCAAGCGAACCTTGGGGCAGCAAGTCCTGGATGCGGTCCTCGGTTTGCTCCGCCACCCAAGCGTTGATGGTTTGGCGCGCTGCTTCGGTATGCTGCGCGAAATCCAGGAGCCGCAAGCCCGCGCCATAGTTCTCGGCCACGACATCGAGGTACGCCGGGAGAAATTCATAGCCTTGCTGCCCCCACAGCGCGTTGACGACGTTAAGCCGGAAGCCCTCACCGTCCTTGCCCTGCGCCCCCCCGCCCCGTTGCACGAGGGTTTGATCCAGGTCATTGAAGGCCGGATGCAAGGCCGCCTGTTCCAGCGCAAAGTGCAGCGTCTCCGCCATCTGCTGCTCGGTGGTCCCCCGCGCGCCCGCGTAGGTCATGGCCAATGCCTGGGAAATGCTGTAAGGCGAGTAAAAGACGTTATCCCCATTCCCCTCAACCAACTTTACGTACAAATCAAAGGCAAAGGCCGTGTTCCCATCCACCAGCGCCGCGATGTCGTCCACCGGCGCAGCCGCAACGACGCGAGGTTTCTCCGATTGCGCCATCACCACGTCCGCGCCCGATGGCCCCGTAGCCGGTGACTTACACCCAACAACGCCCGCCAACAGACTGATAAGCAAGACAAGCCGGTACAGCGTTTTCATAGTCACATCCTCCCTTGAAAATAAAAGACTGTTTCACGCAAAGGCGCAAAGACGCAAAGTAAAAAAACAAGGGTCTTTAGGATTTCGCCGGATAGTGTGGCGGAGTCCCGAACTTGTTCGGGTTTGCCGCGCAGGCTCCCCTACAAGTTGGGGACTCCGGTGTCCTGACCCGGCAAAGTCCCAAAGAGCCAAAAACAAGAACTTGGCGAGCTTGGCGTCTTTGCGTGATATTTTCATCCAACCGCTGGTGAACGTCAGTTAATGACGAATTCCTGTGTGTGCGTGATAGAGGATGAACGCGCGCGGGCAGGCAAAAGTTCCGTATCCGCACGGCGTGGTTGATCATTTCTAGGGCGAAGGTTGAGCGACGCACCAAAAGACCTGACGCCCTGTGTTCGATCAAAAACAGGGCGTCAGGTCTTAGCGCCGGCAGAGGTGAACGGGCCGTTGGGCTATAGATGATAATCGCCGGCGGCTTCCGGCTGATAGAGAACCCGCTTGATCTGCAACTGCCGGACGCCGTCGGGAACTTGCCATGTGAACGTGTCGCCAACGCGATATCCCAGCATTGCAGTCCCGATGGGGGCCAGGACAGAAATCTTGAGCTGAGCCAGATCGGCATCCTGGGGAAACACCAGCGTGTAGACCATCTCTTCCTGGGTGTCCAGGTCTACCAAATGCACTCTGGAATTCATCGTGACCACGTCCGGGGGAATCTCCGTAGAAGCGACCACCCGGCCCTGAGCAAGTTCCCGCTCCAGGCTCTCCAGGTATTCTTTCCCGCGAGGTTCCATGCGCCGGGCATCGCCGATGAGTTCCTGCAAACGCTTTAGATCATATTCTGTGATATAGATGGTATGCTCTTCCATGAAATTTACTCCTTGTGGCTGGTCAAGACCGTCATGGCCTTATCACAATCTTCCTGCTTGAGATAAAGAATAACGCCATACCCGGCGTGGATGTCGGCAATGCCATACGCCTCGTCCACCTGAATCCCCGCTTGAGACAAGGTTTCATAGATCCCCGCCAGCGCGCCGGCCTCCTCATCCCCTTTAATCAACAAGGCAAAGAAAGGCCCCTCAAGGGCAAGCCCTGACGCCTTAGCGCCCGCCAGCATCCGCGTGCTGTCCTTCGCAAAGAGCGTAAACTGAGTCCGGTCCGGCTGCACCGGCACGGCTTTAAAAGCGTGGAAGTCCACCCCGGCGCCGGCGATGGTCGCCAGCAAAGCCGAGGCGCGCGTAATCTGCCCCGCGACCGTGATGGCATAACCTTCTATTTGCAAAATTTCGAGAGTCATAGAGCCTCCTTTATTCTCCAAAACGAATATTTTTTACGGTCATTTTTCTTATTGAAAAATCTTCAAAGCACCGGTATCCCCCCTTCCCCGTGGGCGCCTGCGCAACCAGCCCCACTTTCACAACAGGGTCAACCGGAAGATTAAAGAAACGCGCCATGTAAAACTGCTGTCCGTCTACTGAATAATGAAATGAAAAAGAGTTATTGACCCTTGTTCCCTGGAGCCAGACAGTATTTCCTTCAATATTACATCCATTGGCGTCGTCTGAAGTCTGATTGGTGACGACGCTGACTACAGCATGAGTATCAAAATCAGTTTTTTCAAAACACAATTTCGCTCAGACTTGATAATCTTTCATCATCATCAACGTGGCAGAGTCATAAGTATCCTTGAAATCGTGGGACACTCTGACTCTAACAACAAAGTCACCCTCAACCTCTGTATAGAAAAAAGGCGCGTTATAGAGAGTCTCCGGGGTTATGCCTGATTGCGATATCGCGCCATTATTACAAAAGAAATCACTCTCCTGTGGCGCTTCCAGCATTAATTTGCCGTCAACAAAGATAGCCTTACTTTGATTTAACCACTTGAAATCACGAAAATCTTTCTCGTCCATCATTCATTCTCCCTTTTGTTGAATTTACCACATTTCAAATTCTCTCGACCGCGCCGACGTCCTCGACGAGGGCTTGCGCCCTAAACCGCACCGGGTCAATACGTCCAATTTAATAAATACCCCATATAGACACCCCATGGGGTTGTTTTTAATTGAGTGTATCCCATGGCTTGATAAAACGCGAACGCTCCGGCCTTATCTGCCGCAAATCCCATGTGTACCCCTGCTACCCCCTTAGTTTTTAGCGAATCCCACAGTGTTTCTGTGAGTTTTCGTCTATAGCCCCGCCCCTGAAACCCAGGCAACACATTCATGTGAAAATGGGCCGGATAGTGCTTCACAATGTCTTCCTCAACGGTCATGGGCTGTTGAATCAACTCAATAAAAGCTCGTTCAGCGGCGCTGTGATAGGCTCCGTTCAGGCGGTACGATTTCCTGACCTGCGGCATCCATGCTTCTTCTAACCACGTCGTAAACCCCGTCGTGTCTTCAACCCCCACGATATATCCCACAGGTCGTAGGATGCCATTGACTTCCGCTTCAACGACATAACAATGGTCAGTTGAATAGGCGAGATAGGGGATAGCATAAAACTGCGCCAGCATATAGGGATCCGAATACAAACCACTGGCATCCTTGCCGCTACACCCCGTCTTCAGGCAAATCTCGCTCAGATACGGGATGTCAAAGAGAGCCGCCCTGCGTATTTCAGCCGTCACTTCTTCCTCCATTCTGCGCGTTTGATGAATTCCATCTTGCGTCTTATAGACAAACGATTTAGAGTTGGCGCCATCAGAGACCCTTCACTCCATCCCGGAACAACACCGGGATTCCGTTCAGGGTGACGTATCCCGTCATTCTGAGAACTCATATCGCCCCCGGCGATATGCCAGAAGTCAGAAACTTGGGCAAGTTTCTGGGTAGCGTTTTTTGCAAAGAACCCGTCATCCTGAGCGCTTTTTGCGAAGGATCTCAGGTGACTCAGGGACAGTGACCGGCGCGATTATGCCAAGTTTAACTCGTTCCTCTATTAGTGGACAAAATTGAGACAAAGTGCGCTACAGATAACTCGCAAAGAAATCCGCGTTCATCTGCGTCCATCTGCGTCCAATTGAAAAAAATCCGTGTTTTTCCGTGTTCTTCCATGTCCCGAATTTAGTGAGTCGCACACACAACACAAAATTTACCCTAACTTTCATTTGAGCGATGACATTCGTATCCCCTAACGGGATTAGCTTTGGATTTATTCTACTCGGATAGGCGAAAAGTGGTACTCGTTTCACAGAATGAGCCAGCCTGATTTTCCCTGAAGCTCCTGATTTCCTCTTTTTTTGACTTTCCCCTCAAGTTCCCTATACTTTTGCTATAGTTTTGCTCTACCTTTCACTCTTCTCAAGACTTTGGTTCTAAAGCACAGAGCGTTGACCTGAAGGCCCGTGTTGCTCGGACAATGTAACCGGCCTTTATATCATCAAAGGAGAGTGCAATGAATACCAGACACGTTTTGTTCGTTAAAGTTCTTGGGATAGTTCTCGTAGTGGCCGTGCTTGGCCTGGCCGTTATCCCGTTACCCACCTATGCCACGATTACCAAGATGTATTACACCACAGAGGATGGAACAGGGAGTGATTACAGCGTCAAACGGGCTAATCCAGACGGCACCGGCATAGAAACCCTCTACACATCCGCAACGGGTACGCCACACGGCATCGCTTTGTATTCTGATATTGGCAAGGTCTACTTCACCGACAATCACAGTGATGTTGCCAAGATACAGCGGATGAACCTGGACGGGACTAGCTCTGAAGATGTCATAACGGGTGTTCGGGCGATTGCTATTGCGGTAGATCGTTATGGCGGGAAAATCTACTACACCACAGAGGACGGGTCAGGGAGTGATTACAGCGTCAAACGAGCTAATGCGGATGGCACGGGAGCGGAGAATTTACATACATCCGCGACCGGCACTCCGCACGGGATCGCACTGGATACCAAGAATAGCAAAGTCTATTTCACGGATAATCACAACAGCGTAGCCAAGATACAGCGAATGAACCTGGATGGCACCAGCCTGGAAGATGTGGTAACAGGCGTGCAGGCGGTTGCCCTCACGCTGGACGTAGATGGCGAGAAAATGTACTACACGACGAATGATGACTACACTGTTAAGCGGGCTAACACCGACGGCACGGGAGTCCAAACCCTCTACACGTCCACAACGGGTACGCCGCACGGTATCACCCTCGACCTCGATAGTGGCAAAGTCTATTTCACGGACAATCACAACACTGTGACCAAGATACACCGGATGAACCTGGACGGCACCGGCCTGGAAGACGTGATGACCGGTGTTAGGGCGGTTGGCATCATCACTGACCCGCCGGTTCCCACAGCGTTGGTGATGGTTGCTCTCAAAGCCCGCTCTCTTTTCTCGCCTGTTGCGTGGCCTTTCACGCTGGCGGCTGTCGTGGGCTTGCTGGTGGTACATTGGAGACGAAAACGGTAAGCCGCGTTGGGAGTCTGTTCAAGCCTTTGGTTCTAAAGCGCAGAGAACGCCTTTCACTTGAGGCGCAATGACCCTGCTGGATTCGATTCAGAAAGATTACGCGCTCATAGACAAAGCCGCCGCAGAGTTCTTGTCCACATTGCCGGGCGAGAATTTCACGCGGGTGATCGCGTTGGCCGCCGAGATAGCCGGGCTACAGCTTTTGCGGGCGACGCAGATGGACTTGTCGCAGTTTCCCCCCGGCAGCGCGTTGCTCGGCGCGGTTTCGGACGAAGCCTATGAGCCGATGCAGCAATTTGTCTATCGGTGGACAATGAGCAATGGCCTGAGCGATACCGGTGAGGTGGACGTTCCCGCAGACGCTACGGGTTATCTACCAGAGGTCGCGCAGCACGAACTCGCGTTCCGGGCGATTTGCGAGCGTCACGACCTGCCCGTTGCTTACTATCCCTACGCTGCCGCTGTCACGGCTTTGAAACTGGTGCTGGCCGGTGAACGGCTGAAGCTCTTGGAACCAAACGTTGGCCTGACAACGATGGTGTACCACGTTATTGTGGGCAGTAAGACCGCGCCCTGTCCAGCAGGCGCAGAGGGATGAGGGGGAGCCGATGAACGTTACGATCCGCCGCGCCGAACCAGAGGATTATGAAGCCCTCTATCGCATTATGGAACATCCCAAAGTGGTATGGGGAACGCTGCAATTGCCCTACCCTTCACGCGAGCAGTGGCGCAAGCGGTTGGCCGAACCGCCAGAGGGACTCTTTAATTTAGTCGCTTGCGTGGAGAGTGGGGAATTGGTGGGGCAAGTAGGACTACACACGTTTCCCAACCGGCCTCGCCGCCGCCACGTCGGGCAGATCGGGATGATGGTACGCGATGACTGGCAAGGGCAGGGCATCGGCACGGCTCTGATGCAAGCCGCGCTGGATTTGGCCGACAACTGGCTGAATCTGAGGCGACTGGAACTGGAAGTGTACGTGGACAACGCGCCCGCTATTCGGCTTTATGAGAACTGCGGCTTTAAGATTGAGGGAACGCTGGTGGACTATGCTTTTCGGGACGGGCGCTATGTAGACACCTACGCAATGGCGCGAATTCGCAAGGGAACACAAGCCGAGGAAAACGTAACGGTATGTTCGCCAGAAACCCGGTGATGGCCTGTTCGGCACGCGGCGGCACGACTGTTCCGCCGATGCGCGTCTACTTGGAGCAGGTTGCCTCGCTAGAGGGCAAAGCGGTGGCTTGCTATGGCGGTGGAGCAGTTGGGCGCACGGTTCGATACATAACGTCTCATTGAGCGATTGAAGGGAGAAGTGGCGATGACGAGAACTATCTTACACGCCATCCTTGGAGTAATGGTGGCCGTTTTCCTGGTCGGATGCGGTGGGCAGTTAGACGAACAATCTCAAAAAAGCCAAGATGGATTGGCTAAATCCACTTTTGAGACCTACTCGAAACTAGCGGGAGCCGAAACCGGCAGCCTGACGATAGCCGTAGAAAACGAAACGCCCGACGCCGCCCTGCTAAAAATCTCAATGGTTGATCATCCAGACGCCTGGAAGACGTTCAAGATTCCGGCCCAAAAGACGACCGCCATTGACCTGGGCGCGATGCAGTATGAGCTTCAATTGATTGATCCTGATACCGGCAGCAGCGTCAGCAACGAATTGTTGGTTTCCAGCAATGAGTCCATTGTCATAACCAGCGCGTCTAGCTCTCCATTCAATCTGTTCATCCCTGATTTGAAATAGCCTATCGGGCAGCAATTAGCCACCGCTGCTTAAGACTTTGGTTCTAAAGCGCAGAGCGTTGACGCCATCAAAAAAGCCCGCATCTTCTCCGATGCGGGCTTTTGCTTTCTCACGGCGATAACCTGGGGGGATAACGCCGATAAAGCACGCTTTACGCGCCATCTTCCTGCGGGCGATTCGCCGCCTCAAACTTCACCATCCACTCCGGCAGTTCGGCAGGCAGGCGAGACCGTAGCACTTCTTCAAACGTGGGCAAGGGCGGCAGGGCCAACTTTTTGGAACTAAAGGCTTGAGCAATTGCCCGTCCCACCGCCAGTTCCGCGCCCTGCACCGCCTGAATTTGAGCATCCCAACGAGAGCGCAGCACGCGCTTGTAAGTGGTCAGCAGCCAGGCCAGCCGATGTTGCCCTACCACGTCCGGCAGACAGTGAAAATGCTCGCCCACAACAAACAACGCTTCTTCGAGGAACGCCGCTAACCCGCTTCCTCGCCCTTGCCCGCCAGTCGCAGGCTGCTGACAATCTGCGTAAAATTTTGAATCGCCTCGGTCAGACTCTCGGTATGCGCCAGGTTTAGCCCTACCGCCTGCACCACTTGATTGATAGTGGGTGGATGCTTTTTGAGCCACTTCACGCCCTCCTGCCCGTCCTCGAATTGCAATAAGGCCGCCATCAGTTCCAGCAGGTCTTCTTCACCCAACGCCGCCAGAAAGAGAAACACCGTCCCGGAAAGATTCCCACTGTCTTCTTTCAAGCTGCTTAGGACTTTCTTTCCTAACTCTTGAGCCGCTTTCTCGGCTTGGGTTCCCACTTTCCCGACCACGCGCAGAATTCGCACGAGGTGCAGGGCATTGGGTTCCTGGATGACAAACTCGCGCTCGGCAATCGTTATGCTGTCCATTGCGGGTTAGTCCAGTTCAAAGATACACCCAAACTGCCCACTGCCCTCGGCTACGTCTTCATCTGCGGACAGGGTAAACGTTACCGGCAACTCGGTGGCCTCACCTCGGCTCATTGACAACTCACTGCCGTCCACTTTGGGCTTTGCTTTGCGGAAGCAGGCCATCCGCAGTTTGCCGGTTTTAGGGTCTTCTTGGATGCAGGCCAGCATCCGCTCGGTGAACGCGCCAGGGGCGTCCAGGTCAAGGACGTGTTGCGCGGCGTTGTCCCCCGCTGCCGGGAAAGCTCGCAATGTCCCGGCTTGCCAGGCGATTGCCAGGTTCGCCAGGGAGGTGTTGAGCAGGGTGGTTTCTGCGCTCATTGTCCAGGTTTCCGGCTCGCCCTCATCTAAGGGCGTGCGCCGCTGGTCAACGGGAATCCCATCGGAAAGCTCGGCTTCACGCCGGATCATCACGCCATCCTCGGTCGTCGCGCCGAAATCCGTCCAGCCTGCTGTCAAGGTATAGGCGGCGTTCATCACGTCCTCAAACCGATCCGGGAAAACCGTCACGGTCTCCGGGTTGGAATATACCAGCCGCGCCGCGCCTTTGTAGATGGTGTTGCGGTCTACGGTGATTGCGTCTATGAGTTGGGTCATTGGTCACTCCTGGGTAAGTCTAAAGTTGAAAGTCCAAAGTTCAGAGTTGAAAGTTCAAAGTCCGAAGTCCTAACCTGGCGTTCTTGGCGGTTGGTTTCTTTGGACTTATGAAGAAAAGGCTACAGCCACGCCAGTTGAACGAGTTGGCGTAGTTCTTCACGGACTTGCGGGGCGGTGGCGGTTCGGGCTTGCGCAACAAACGGCGAAGGATTCGCGCCGGGATGATGGACGTGGTGATAGTGATAGACGCCCGCTCCCTGGGGGCCGCGTTCCCAAAAGAATCTTAGTGGGTAGGTTCCAGAGATAAGGTGGTCTGCCGCGCCGTTGGTGAGAAAAGGCAGCAGGTAGCCGTGTTCGCCTCCGGCATAGAAGGCAACCTCGTACCCGCCCGGCCTGTGGTAAGTGCAGTAAAACAGTCCCTCGGCAAACTTGCCGGTTTTGCGCGGCGCGTGGGCTTTCAATGCTCTGAGCAGCACGCGCCCGGCAGTGTCGGCGTGAGTGCTGGCGGCCTGAGCTACTTTGTCGCCCCGCGCTATCATTCGCCGGAAAACGTCGCTGTAGCCGAATGCGGTGATGCTAAACGCCTCAGCCATTGCCGCCAAACTCCAATGTCATCCGTCCCATTTTGATAAAGTCCACGTCGCCCGCGTCAAACAGATTCGCCGCAGGGGTCTTCGGGTGGCGAGACGCCTCGCTCAAGTCTATAGCCGGTTCGTAGTCCACTTGTTCGTATCCGGCATACGCCCGCTGGCTTTGCAGCACGCGCAAAATCGCTTCGGCGTAGCGGCTGCACAGTTTGTCCACGGTCGTTTCGTCCTCGGCCACGACAAACCAATCCACGTACACGGTAGGGTTTTGGTCTTGAAAGCCCCACCCATACGTAGTCCGCAAGGCCCGTCTGCCGGTGGGCACTACGGCCAGAAACGGGAACGCCGCGCTTGGCAGTTCTAAGACTGTGGGCTTATGACCATAAAAATACGTCGCCACGTCCGGCAGAGGCAACGGGTCTTCGGCCCAACTCGCGGCTACGGTCTCTAACGCCGCCGTCATTCCGGCTTCCAGGCTAGTTTTCACCGCCCTGGCGATGCGCTCATTGTCAAAGGGCATTAAAACCACCCGCGCCTGTAAGCCCGCCCGGTAGGGTCAAGCAGCAGACCTCGGACGCTCACGGCAGGAGTTTCAGGGATGCTTTCGGTTCTCTCGCGGATCGCTTCCTCTGCGGCTTCCCGGTTGCGTTCTATGGCGGCTTTCAATTCGGCTTCCAGATCGCGCAACGCCTGCACTTTATCGTAGTAGGAGAAGTTGGCGTTCTCTTTGCTGTCGGAAAGCCGGTGTTGGTTCATATAGTAGTCAACCGCCGCCGGAATTAGATACAGGGTGGCCTTGTCCGCTATCCAATACTGCGCCACGTCGGGGATAGCGATTTCTTCCGGCACAGAGACGCCCGCGCCATACAGGTCGCGCTTGGCGCGCTCGATTGCGCCGTTCTTGACGCTGGCGTAGTCAATGGCGGAATAGGCCGTCAACGCGGCGTCGGTGATAGGGAAGTTGGCCGTGACCAGCGCCGCGAGGCTCATTTCTTCACCACCTGCGGGTTAAGCGCGCCGGTCTTGCGGCGTGTCCCGCTTTGCTCCAATGACAGCACCACCGTTTGTTCCAGTTGGGCGAATTTGATGTGCATTGCGCGCACTTCCACCGTCAAAGCCTCGGTGCGCGCTTCGGTGCTTTCCAATTGCTTCAGCACGGCGGCGTTAGAGAGGGCGTGGGATTCTTTCATATCCCGCAGGGTGGAGAGCAACTGCTCGTCCCGTTGTTTGAGGAACTCGCGCCATTGGGCTTCCCGGTTGCGCGAGTCTTCTATCCACAGGTCGGTCAACTCGCGCCGTTCCGCAGTGGTTTGTTTGCCCTGTTCCAGCACGAGGTAGATCACCGCGCCCACCAGCGGGATTTGGACGAGCAGTTGCACCCACGAGTCTACCAACGCTTAACTCCACACGATGGCATAGGCGAAAGCGGCAGGGTAATTGATGACCGGCATCCGCGCCGTTTGCACGCGCATATTCTCGGCCACTTGTTCTGCGCTGACGTAGATTTCCGCCAGCATCCCCGGATTGTTGGCGACGACGATTTGATTGCCCTGCACCCGCGCCACCAGCCCGTCGTACATTTCAGCAATGGGCATCCCGTTCACGGTGTAGGGCGCGGTCAACAGCACCTGCCCGTCGTCGAGGAAGTAATGCTTGCTGCGCGCTCCGTCGTCTTCGAGGTAGTAGCCGTTGACGATTTCAATGCCTTGCACGTCCAGCACATCGGCAGCCTCGGTCAGTTGCAGCGGACGGCGGCGGTCTACATCGGAGCCGCTGCTCACGCCCACTTCTTGAATGAGCCACTTGTTGCGCCGCAGCACGCGCCAGGTCTCGCCGTTGAGGTGGAGGATGCACTCGGAGGGAGCCACGCCCAGGTCATCGCCGATCAGCTTTGTCCAGTTGTACACGTCGGTAATCACGTCCGTATCATACCGCCCGTCCGTATCCTGGTGATTCCAGGCTTGCGGCACAACCGGCAGATGGGAGCCGGAGAAAAAGCTGTTTTGCGCGGCTCCGGCAAAGTCGTTGGAAACGCTGATGGTTGCGCCGCCGGGATAGGTGATGGTCAGGGCGTCTTTCGCGGCCTGCCACGCCATCCAGCGCGTGCGGTTGATGTTGCGCCGCCGCAGGGTTACGCCCAGGTCTACCACTGTGCGAGCGGCCATTGCGGACACGGCGTTGTCCGGGCTGCCCAGGTTAACGAGGTCAGCGGCGTTGAGCACGGCTTTTTCCGCGATGGTTAGCAGTTCGATGTACTGCTCTTGCAAATCGCCCTGACCGGAGATGAGTGGGGTGTTGGCGTTGTCGGCTTTGAACGCCGCCAGTCCCGCGCCTGCCACTTCTTTGATTGCCAGCTTCACTTTCCGCCCGTTGAAGGCGCGGATGGGCATAAACGGCACGTCGTAAAGCTCGGTTTCGGGCAGTTTGCGATCAATAATCCGGGTGAGGACGTGCAGTTTCCGCACGTCGCTTGGATGCAGGTATTCTTCAACAGTCATTGTTTACCCCCTGATTTTGCCACAGAGGACGCAGAGGACACAGAGAAAAAAAGAAAATCTCTGCGCGCTCTGCGCCTCTGCGGTGAAAAGTTTCATTTCCATTCGGCGTTGGGAAACGCGGTTTTCAAAGCGCCCAACTCCGTGTGCGGAATGGCGTTCACGCTTTCAATCTCGGCGGTGTTGAACACACATTGCGCCCACAGTCCGCCTACCGGCAGGTTGCCCAACGTCACGTCCAGTCCTTCGATAGCGACGTAGGGTTGGTTCGCCGCGCCAATGGTTTGCCGCCCGTCCGTGGCGGTGGGGTCGTAGGGGCCGTATTTGCCGATTCCCGGCCCGGACGTGATCTCGCACAAGATCGTCCCTGCCGCGAAAACGCGCCGTCCATTGGCGTCCGCCTTCACCGCAGCGGCATACACCACCAGCGTTTCTACCGGCTCTGCTCCGCTGCGATATTTCAGCGGTTGGCGATGCTTCCATTCGTAGTCATAACACTTCGGCCAGGTCATACTCGGTTCTCCTTAAAGTTGAAAGTTCAAAGTTGAAAGTTTTGAGTCTGTGGACTTATGAACATAAGCGCAATCGGCTATGAGATGTGTTTTAAGAAGGCGTCTACCTGCGCTTCGGATACGTCGTCGGATTGGCGGGGCGGGCGTTTGTCGCTGCCGGTTTCGGCAGTGAGGGCGATGCGGGCGGCTTCGGGAAGGGCGTTGACGATGGCGAGGAGGGCGGCGTCCAGGGGGGCGTCGCTGTCGTCTAAGGCCAGCGGCGCTTCACGCAGGGCTTTTTCGACGGCGGCGATGACGACGGGGTAGTGGCGGTAGCCGGGAATCTGTAGGACGTTGGGATGTTCGTCTTTGCCTTCCAGGGCGTTGACCACCCGCGTCACTTCCATCGCCCGCGCCTGCGCCCGCAGTTCGGCGGCTTGGGCGGCAATGGCTTCGCGTTGTTCGGCCAGGGCGTGTAACTCGGCGGCGCTCAGGCCCAACGCCGCCAATGCGCCATATTCCTGCGCGGCCTCGCCGGTGAGGATGATTTCGGGCTGCTGTTCTGCTTGCTTTTCTTCTGGCATACGGTTCTCCTTCCGATAGTGAACTAAAACCCATCGGTCGCTGTCTGCGGCGGGGATGTCGCCAAAAGGCCGCAGGTCAGGCACGAGGGGGTTGTTGGTTAAAAGCACGTGGCGCAAGACCCAGGGGAATTTCTCGCCGGTTTGCGGGTGTACCACGTCCGGTTGCAAATATACCGAGCAGTCCGCGATGCTCCCGTCTTGCACTCCGGCAGCGATTTGCGGGTCGGTCAGTTTGAAGCCGCCATAGAGCGAGCCGTTCAGCGGTTTGAGCTTTTGGATAAAGCCTCGGTTGCTCTCGGCGGGCACCACGCCTCGCGTGTCGGTGTGGTGGGTATCGGCGGGCACGCTGATGAGTTTGGGCAGTCCGGCAGTGAAGGCGCGATAGGCTTCCTGGATGATTTCGGGCGTCACGGCGATGGGGCGGCCTGTGTCCATTTTGAACCACGCGCCGGGTTTGATGATTTCTTTCCACACCAGCCCGTCATCTTCCGCCGCCGCTGCGCCATCGGCCAGCACGGAGTCAAAGACGTGCAGGGCGAGAGGTGAAGCTTGTCTGTCCGGTGGAGGAGTTTCCGCACCGGCGGCATTGATAACGTCCGATTGCTTTGCTTCGGCCACCCACGCTTCGGCTTCTTCCTTGTTCCACTGCACGTTGTTGAACGCGAAGGCCACAATCGTTTGCAGCGCGTCACACCACAACGCCGTAATGCCCACGCCGAAGTATTGATCCAACGCCCGCAGGTCTTGCATATCGGGCATTGTCGTCAGAGGGACGATGATATAGTTCTCCGGGTTCTCGATCACAATCGCCTCCTGAAAAGCAAATCGGGGTGGGCGTCTTAGACGCTCACCCCGATTGCCGCGAGATGGATAGTTCTACGGTTATGATTGTAAGCCTTTACTCATTCAGTGTCAATACCTATGTTTAGACAGTAAGTTTCATAATTGCTCCCACAAGGCTGCCAGGTCTTTCGGGGCAGGCTGAGGAGTTTGAAACAAAAGCGCAGAGGCTTGGATGCTGTGAGGGGGGATGCGCTCGCCAACAGCTAAGGCGCAAACAGGGCAGCCAGCGCCGCGAGCAACGCGGTTTGCGTCGCCGCGTCCAGGTCGCCCAGCGCCGCGCCCAGCCGTGCGCGGTCTACCGTGCGGAGTTGATCCAACACGATGTACCCGACGCGCTGGTCTATCTGGCAGGGGATGCGGAAGGGATAGGGATGGCTTTGGGTGGTCAACGGGGCGATGATGACCGTCTGCAATTGCCGGTTCAATTCATCCGGCGAGATGACGACGGCAGGCCGGGTCTTGCGCAACTCGTGGCCCCGCGTCGAGTCCAGGTCTACCCAATAGACGCCAAAGCGGTGCGGCGTCACCATTCCCAGGACTCCGCATCCCAGACTGTCGGCGTCTCCGGGTCGAGCAGGGCGTCCTCACCGCGCGCGGCCAGTTGCGCGGCGGCGGCTTCCCACCCGGCGCGGGGCTGCGTCGCCGGGCGCACGACGAGCGCGCCATCCACGACTTCCAGCGTCACCTCGTCTTCCAGGTGTAATTGCGTCAACAACGGTTTGGGAATCCGCACGCCACGCGAGTTGCCGATAGGCACCAGGCGCGTGTGCAGCTTGACGGGCGTTAAGGCTTCGGCCATAGCGTTCCTCTTTCCAGTCCAAGATAATTACATTGTAATTATAACGCGGGAGGCGTCAAGTGACAGAATCGGTCGTAATGCCCTTTCGAGCAGTGCCTCATTTCAGACTTGCCCTAGAAAATGCTTGACATTTCAGTATTTGGGTATGGTCGTAATGCCCTTTCGAGCAGTGCCTCATTTCAGACGCCCCGGCGCTAATGTCCACCGCCCCCGATCCGGCATCCGGTCGTAATGCCCTTTCGAGCAGTGCCTCATTTCAGACCAACCTGCGCCGTTGCAGTTCGTCGGCGCGCGCTTGTTGGGTCGTAATGCCCTTTCGAGCAGTGCCTCATTTCAGACCTACTCGAATTGAACAACTGCGAAAAGACTTGATTAGTCGTAATGCCCTTTCGAGCAGTGCCTCATTTCAGACCTTAATTATCAACTTCATTAATGGAATGAAGCAAGGAATTGAGTCGTAATGCCCTTTCGAGCAGTGCCTCATTTCAGACACCTTCTCTGTGACCCCGGACGGCTATCAGGTGGATTTCAGTCGTAATGCCCTTTCGAGCAGTGCCTCATTTCAGACCGAATATCAAGACTACAGCCGTTGTATGACTGCTTTGACAGTCGTAATGCCCTTTCGAGCAGTGCCTCATTTCAGACTTATAGAAGGGGCTACTTTAGGAGCAGATGTTAAAGTTAAGTCGTAATGCCCTTTCGAGCAGTGCCTCATTTCAGACCACTCATGGCCCTGGCTTTTTCGCAAGCCCAATCATTTGCGTCGTAATGCCCTTTCGAGCAGTGCCTCATTTCAGACCAGACTGCGTTGGATGGTATCGTCGCCGCGTACAAAAGCGGGTCGTAATGCCCTTTCGAGCAGTGCCTCATTTCAGACCA
>Ga0116144_10003685_pt1 | contig 15075 bp, 13 predicted proteins | sample AD_UKC035_MetaG_FD_89746 | JGI IMG/M metagenome (GOLD analysis project Ga0116144, IMG submission 89746) | Active sludge microbial communities of municipal wastewater-treating anaerobic digesters from USA - AD_UKC035_MetaG | ecosystem: Engineered > Bioreactor > Anaerobic > Digestate | place: USA... | reverse complement strand
GATCTTCTCTCTTTTCCTTGCCCCTTGATATCTTACATTATATTGCCTATTCGTTGCCTCATCTTCATGTCTAACTCCTTCTCCATTCTATCCACCCCCTTTTTCTACCATTTGAGGTGAATATTTTCGTATAGATTTTTTAATGAGGCAACGATTTCATTTCAATAGATTTTTAATGAGGCAATTCAGAGGCAATTCGGATTATTGACAAAACAGGTGCGGCAATTTAAAATATGTATATGAGAAAAAAAGGGTTTACTTTAATCGAGCTTTCAGCCGTTGCCGCCATAGTGTCGGCATTGTCAGTCGGAACTTACCACGCAGTACAGAAAGGAAAATCATCCCAGTGTCTTAACAACCTCAAGCAAATCTACCAGGCTGTATCAATGTTCACAATGGACAATGGAGTTCTGCCCAATGCAAAATTTTTCCCTTCATCCAGGTCAGACGCTAAAGGAATCCATAATATCCTGGCACAGTACGGGGCAAGGGGAGAAATTCTTTTCTGCCCTTCTATTCCTGCCCAGTTGAATAATTACGGAACAAACTACATATGGAACGATGCTCTTAATAACAGTAGCCCCGACTCTGTACCTGCTTCCACATGGCTGATGACTGAAATGACATCCGTCAGCAGGAATATACCTGCCCCGCACACGGGGGCAGGATTCAACATACTCTATGCTGGAGGAAATGCACAGGCAGGACCGAGAGTGAATTTCCCGGATGTTCCTTCCTTGCCTGGAAAGAAGCCGGTTCAAACGACGGATAAAACTGACGAAATTGTTCCTCATCAGACATTTCCAAGAATGATTATATCATCAGCAGGGGAAGTAAGAGCCGGCGAAAAAATCAAGATAGAGGTATCAATAATGGACCCTGCCGGAAAACCGGTTGCACTGAAAGATACCTCTCTTGAAATAATAACAGAAGCGGAAATGGCAGAAATACCGTCTCCCCTGAAAATACAGGAAAGCAGACAGGTTGCAGACTTTGAATCGGTATTCTACAAAGCCGGAAGAATAACCCTGAAGATATCAGAAGCAAGAACAAGTATAATCGGAATAAAAGAAATTCAAGTGCTTCCGGGAGAACCTTTTGCAATGGAATTCCTGAATTTTCCACAAACGTGGCAATCTGCAAAACCTCAAAAGGTAACCATTGTCTGTTACGATAAATGGAAAAACAAATGCGATTACACGGGCCTTTTTTACATTACAGACAAAACCCTTCAACTGCCTCTCAAACCCATGGATATGATAAAAGGGCAATGGTCCGGAGAGCTGGTTTTCAATAAGGCGCATGAACAGAATATCCTTTATGCGGCAGCCGGAAAAACCATATCTTCCAGTCCAGAATTCAATATACTGCACGCCGAACCTGCAATACTGGAAATTAAAAGCGCCGGAGAAACTTCGGCAGGTGCATCCTGCGAAATAACAGCAGAAATAAAAGACAGTTTCGGCAATATATGCACGGATTTCAAAGGAGATATAGAAATAATTCTTCCCGAAGGAGCAGTTTCAGACAGCAAAACTGTTTCATTCAATTCAGACGATAAAGGCAGAAAAAGTTTCAAGCTGACTTTCTTTTCTGCGGGCGAAAGAATTGTCAAGCTGAGCATGGAAAACTTGAAAACTGAAAAAGAAATATATGTCAACCCGGGACCTTTAAATGAATATAAAATAAGGGAAATAACCACTCAGGAGGCAGGCAAGCCTTTTGACATAGTGGTAAGGGCAACGGATAAATGGGGTAACCAGATAAAGGGATTCTCTCTAAGGGATTCTTCAGGAACCGTAAAATATGTCAGCAGGGATTTCACAGCAGGACTCTGGATGGAAACAGTGATTATAACAAAAGCTGGTCCCCAGGCAATTCACATAGAGGACAGTTACGGAATAAAAGGAAAGTCCAACACTTTTACGGTACTGGCGTCAAACCCCGATAAAATGGAACTGGAAGCGATTCCTCTTTTACTGGATGAAAAAAACAGGTATACGGCTAAAATAATTACACGCGATATTTTTGGAAACGAGATAGGTGATTATAAGGGAGACTTTCTCATAAAATCTTCAGAAGGACTGAAAACCTCTCTCACGGAAAAAATGCCGCCGGAACTGATTATAGAACCCATGAAAACGGGATACCACACTCTTAATATTTCCGACAGGAAGACAAATTTAAAAATTGAAAAATCATTTTTTGTCAGGGCAAAAGAATAATACCATGATATCATGAAAATATCTGTGATAAGCGATACCCACGGAAGCTTACAGGGATGGGAATCTGCACTGCGTCTCATTTCAAAAACCGATGCAACAATCCACTGCGGAGATTTATTTTCTCCCGGGTTCAACCCTCTCCCCGAACAATTCTCGCCAAAAAAACTGCTTCAGGAATTCAATAAGCTTGAAAAACAGTTTCTTGTTGTCAGGGGTAATTGCGACGGAGACTTATACAGCAACATCCTTGCCATACCTGTAGCCGACCCTTTTCTTGTCTATCAGGTTTCCGAAACAAGAATACTGGCAGCCCACGGACATCTCATGACGGAAGAAGAAATTGCACTTCTTGCAGAAAGGTGGAAAATAGACATTTTAATTACTGGCCATACCCACAAATGGAAACTCGAAAAACATGTGAATTTAATATGGCTTAACCCTGGAAGCCCTTCAATACCGAAGGAAGAACCTTCGGCAGCTATTGTTGATACTGATAAACGATTGATAAAAGTCTGCAATCTGGATACTAAAGAAATTCTTGCAGAATCTCCGTTCCTGAAAATTTCTTAATACTTTGCCAAAACATATGCGAAAAAAATACAGGGTTGAGGTAATTTGCGTTGGAAACGAACTCCTTTACGACAGGATAAACACTGATATAAACATACTTTCCGCCATACTGGCAAAAGCCGGTTTTACAATAAAAAAATGCATAACCGTCCCTGACGAAGAAATTGAACTGGCAGACGCCGTTTCTGCCTCTCTTGAAAAAACAGATATCCTGATAATCACAGGGGGTCTCGGACCTACATCTGACGATATTACAAGGGAAACTGTCGGAAAATTGCTAAAACGTCGGCTGATTTTTTCCGAAGAAATATGGAATGGCATAAAAGAAAGGTTTTCAAGAAGGGGACTGGTACCTCCCGAAATAAACAAGAAACAGGCTTACTTTCTTGAAAATTCAGAGATAATGAAGAACCTTGCTGGAACGGCCCCCGGGCTGATAATAAGTGAAGGGAAGAAAAAAATAGTCCTCCTTCCGGGACCGCCCTCTGAACTGCGCCCCATGGCCGAATATTTAGCATCCGAATTGCAGAAGACATATTCTGAACGACCCATTGCAATCTACAGGTATGCCGTTTCAGGCATGTCTGAATCTGCGGTGGAAGAAAAAATCCAGCCTCTGATGAAGACCCTTAAAACCCCGTATACAATACTCGCACATCCTCAGATGATAGAAATACTTATCACCTCGGAATGCCTGCCGGATGTATTTGAAAAAGTAAATGATTTTCTGCAAACCTCATTTGGGGAAAATTACATGGGCATAAACCCGCCTTCCATGCCGGAAATACTGGGAAATATTCTAAAAGAGAAAAAACTTAAAATTTCCATTGCCGAATCCTGTACGGGAGGACTTGCCTCAAAACTGATAACAGACATACCGGGAAGCTCGGAATACTTTCAGGGAGCTTTTATCGCTTATTCCAATGCAGTCAAAAAGAAAGTTCTGAAAGTTCCAAAAACTATCTTAAAGAAATACGGAGCTGTGAGCGAAGAAACGGCGGCAGCCATGGCAAAAGGGGCAAAAAAAGCAGGCAAATCGGATGTTTCCATCAGTTTTACGGGGATAGCAGGTCCTTCGGGAGCTACGGATAAAAAACCTGTGGGGCTTGTTCATATAGGATTGGGACTGCCTGATAACAAATATGAAACTTTCCGGTTCATTTTCACAGGGAACAGAGAGAAAGTGAGAGAACAGGCCGCCTATAAGGGCATTGGCCTGATGATAAAAGAAATGAAAGGATATAATGAGAAAAAATAAATTACTTCTGATTCTTTTTTTTTCGCTTGCGGCGATATATCTGGCTTTAAAAATTATCACTATGCCGCCGGTTTTGAAAACTGCCAGGTTAATTGAAATACCTGAAGGTTCAAATGCCATGGAAATAGCCCGACTGCTTGAAAATAAAAAGATTATAAGGAACGCCGGATGGTTCCTTTATTGGACCAACAGGTACAGGGCCCAGGAAAAACTGAAAGCAGGCATATACGAATTCTCAGGAAGAACGCCTCTGAAACGGGTAATTTCAAAATTGATTAAAGGAGAAATAACACTCGTGAGAGTTTCTATTCCCGAGGGTTGCACAATTAATGACATAGCAGTTATCCTTGAGAAAAAAGATTTGGCTCAAAAAGATGATTTCATAAATTACGCAAGTGAAAAGCAACTGGAAGGATTCCTATTTCCCGATACGTATTTCTTTCCGCATAAAGTTTCTGTGGAAGCCATTTCTTCCACAATGTTCAAAAGATTCAAGGATATTTTTAATGACATTAACGGTGAACCGGTCAACGATTCCAATTTCAAAAAGGTCAAAGAAATCGTAACGGTAGCTTCAATACTGGAAAAGGAAGCCATGCATAAAAATGAAAGAGAGATAATAGCGGGAATAATTTACAAAAGAATAAGAAAGAACATACCCATACAAAGCTGCGCAACAGTTATATATTCCATGGACAAAACGAAAGCAAGATTGTCTCACATGGATTTGAAGATAAAATCCCCCTATAATACTTACATGCACAGGGGACTTCCTCCCGGCCCCATATCCAACCCGGGAAAAGTTTCAATCGAGGCCGCCATAAATCCTAAAAAAACAGACTATATGTTTTTTGTTTCCATGGGTGACGGAAGAAACTATTTTTCGAAAACATACGCCGAGCATAAAAATGCCGTAAACCTTTTTCTAAACTCCAGAACCAGTACAGAAACATCCATGCCGGAAGAAAATATCAATTCAAATACGGACAAATCAATATTTTAATAAATCTGGCATTAATTTTAAGAATCAAATCAATTATCTTATGCGGAAATCGAGACATGTATATCAGGTAGGTACTACTTTTATCATTCTTTCTGAAGAAGCGTAACCTTCCTCGATGAAAATTGAAGCCATCATTGCCACCATTGCTCCGTTATCCATGCAGAGTTTTTTATCGGGAATGAACAATCTTACGCCATTATCTTCAGCCAGTTTGAAAAGTCTTTCCCGAAGATACATGTTCTGTATTACCCCTCCTCCCAGAAGCAGGGATTGCGGTTCATATTGTCTGAAAACTCTTCTGGTTTTCTCACAAAGAATATCACCTACAGCTTTCTGGAACCCTGCACATATATCCGGGACATTATCTGCGATGCCATTTTTTCTGATATGGTATAAAACTGCTGTTTTAAGTCCGCTGAAACTGAAGTCAAGAGAGTTTCTGGAAAGCAAAGGAACCGGAAATTTTATTCTTTTCTCATCTCCTTTCAAAGCTTCCTGTTCCACATTTGGACCTCCCGGAAAGTCAAGATTCAGCATCCTGCCTACCTTGTCATAGGTTTCCCCGCAAGCATCGTCAAGAGTTTTTCCCACTACCCTGAAATCTACGCGGTTTTTCATGTAAAAATATGTTGTATGCCCTCCTGAAATAACAAGTCCTGCAGCAGGAAAACGAATTTCCGGATTGAAAAAATTGGCAGCTATATGGGCATAAAGGTGGTTTACCGCATATATAGGCACATCAATTGCATATGAAAGGGCGCATGCGAAAGAAACGCCTATGAGAAGTGAACCTTTAAGACCGGGATAGTTTGTGACTCCTATTGCATCAATGTCGTTATCAGACAGGCAGCTTTTTTTCAAAACTTTCAGATAAAGGTCGTCTATATATTCAAGATGTGCACGGCTTGCAAGTTCAGGCACCACGCCTCCGTAAACTGAATGTATCTTTTCCTGGCTTGCGATAAGATTTACAGCAAGACAACCGTCTTTTACCAGCCCCACTCCTGTTTCATCGCAGGAAGTCTCTATTCCTAATATAACCATATTTTTTATTCAATTAATTCGGAAACAGGAACAATCTCGACCTGTTCAGTCAGAGAAGGCATGATATTTTTCAAAACCGCCACTGTATTTTTCCTGGCATGTCCTATGCCTATGGCACTGCCCTTCTCTCTTGCACTTTCAACAAGCTCCCATATCTGGTCCTCGATATATTTATGGTCCGACAGGTTATCTATAAAAACATCCCTCTTGCCGCTTTTCACACCCATATCCTTTGCAATCAGGTAGCCGCAGCTTTTTCTTGAAGTCATGCTGTCTATGAAAAAAAGGTTTCTCTCCTTTATTTCTTTAAGCAGAATTTTCATTTTCTCTTCATCAGTTGTAAAAAGGGAACCCATATGGTTATTTATCCCCTTGATATAAGGGTAATAATAATCAATATCGTCATTAAACTGCTCAATCAGCTCCTGGCTGTCCATGCTTGTTTTAAGCAATCCCTTGTCAAATGACTGGGCAGGAGGAGAAGGCTCAAGGGGAAGATGTAGCAAAAGGTCAAAATTCTTATTATCCTTCACGGAGTCAAAGATTTCTTTGCTGTGCTGGGCCTTGGGAAGAAAAGCAAGAGTAAAAGGCTGGTTTATTTTTTCTATCTCTTTAACGATTTCCTTATTCCATCCTACATCATCTATAATCAGGGCAATGCGAGGTTTTTTACCCGAAAAACTTTTACTTTTCTTTTTAGCAGGCTGTTTCTCTTCTGTCTTTTTTTCTTCCTTAATCAGTGCAGGCTCCTCCTTAGTTTCAGGAGGGAGAATCTCTGGTTTTTTTTTCAATTCTTTCCCAATGAAAAGAAGGATTACCAAGATTGCCAGGACAATTGCCAAAATAAGAGGCACAAACCAATTATCCTCTTTTTGACCGTTTTTACTCATTATTGTCAACCAGTTTTTTTAATTCTTCTATGGCTTTGTCAAATTGAACGTCTCCCTCTTCTCCGGGAATAACGGGCTTATCTTCGGAAATTTCGACATTCACATCAGGACCTATCCCTTTTCCTTCTATGCATACGCCTGAAGGCGTATAATAATGGGCTATGGTAAGTTTAAGAGCGGAACCGTCTTTAAGAGAAATGAGGTTCTGGACGGACCCTTTGCCGAAGCTTTTCAAACCGACCGTCAAAACGGTTGAAAGGTTGTCCTTCAAAGCGCCGGTAACAATCTCTGAGGCACTTGCACTTCCATGATTTATAAGAATTACTACGGGTTTGCCCCATATTTCTTTTTTCCTGCTGTAAAACGTGCTTCTGTCTTTCTCCTCTCTTCCCTGGGTATACACTATCAATTTCCCTTTGGGAAGAAACATATCGCTCACTTCAATAGAAGAAGATAGCAATCCACCGGGATTATTTCTCAAGTCAAGTATCAATCCTCTGACGTCCTTTTCATTCATTCCCTGCAGAATATTTAAAAGGTCGGAAGCCGTTCTTTCCTGGAAATCCCTTATCCTGACATACCCGAGACCATCCTCCAGCAACTTTTCTCTGACGGATTTCACCTTTATCACGTCCCTTGTAAGAGTGAATTTCTTAAATTCGCTGAGCCCGGTTCTCATTATACTTACAGATACCTCCGTGCCTTTCTTGCCTCTCAATTTCTGTGCGGCCTCAAATGTCGTGAAACCTTTTGTGGATTCTTCGTTAATTTCCACAATCTTATCTCCCGGCTTTATTCCGGCATTCCACGCGGGGGTATCTTCAATCGGGCTCACAACAGTTATTATTCCATCTTTAAGGGTTATCTCCATACCCACTCCCTGAAACTCTCCTTTGGTTTCGAGCTGAAGTTCTTCTTTCATGGCAGGTTCAAGAAAAGCGCTGTACGGGTCGAGAGAAATCAGCATGCCTTTCAAAGCGCCGTAGATAAGCTTTTGGTCCTGGACATCGTTCACATACTGTTTGCGAACGACTTCCAGGGCATCAATGAAAAGCTCGATATTCCTGTAAACCTCTTCTTCCTTGAGCCGTGCCTGAGAAACCTGTACGTCACTTCCTGTTACAATGGAAAGAAAAATGAGCCCGATGATAACAAGCATAGTCTTTTTCATAAATGCTTCCCCTCGCCTTTTGTATATAACCTGTTTATTTTACCTGCAACTATATTCCTTTTAAAGCCTTTATTAAATTCTCGGTAACAATTCCAGGATTCGCCTTGCCTTTTGTTTCCTTCATAATCTGTCCAACAAGGTAACCCAAGGCCTGTTCTCTGCCGTTCCTGTAGTCTTCCACGGCTTTAGAATTATTTTTTAACACTTCTTCTATTATACCTTCTATAAAATTCTTATCGCTTATCTGCACAAGATTTCTTTCTTTTACTATAGCCTCGGGACATTTGCCAGAAGAAAAACACTCAGAAAGGACTTCCTTTGCAGTAGTTCCCGTTATGCTGTTTTTTTCAATAAGGCCAATTAACTGAGCCATGAACTCAGGAGTTACAGGTGATTTATCTATATCTTTTCGGTTTTCTTTCAACAACGCCATGAGGTCCCCCATAATCCAGTTGGCAGCAATCTTGGGATTCTTTATCATGGAAGCGGTTTTTTCAAAATAATCAGCCGTTTCCTTTTGTGAAGTGAGGGCTTCCGCATCGTATCTCAAAAGGCCGTATTCCCTTACAAGCCTCTCCTGCCTCTGGCAGGGCAGTTCCCCAACTTGCGATCGTATATTTTCGAGCATTTTTTTATCAACATAAACAGGAGTAAGGTCAGGGTCAGGAAAGTATCTGTAGTCATGCGCTTTTTCCTTGCTTCTCATCCCTTCGGTAACCTGCAGTTCATCGTTCCACAAACGTGTTTCCTGAGTAATTTGCATGCCTTTTTTTAGCATTGAAATTTGGCGAAAAGCTTCATAATCAAGGGCTTTCCTGACAGCCTTGAAAGAATTCATGTTTTTTATTTCGGTTTTGACGCCGAGTTCAGTCTCACCTATATCCCTCACCGAAATATTGGCATCGCATCTCAGAGAACCTTCTTCCATGTTGCAATCGCTTATTTCGAGGTATTCGAGTATTTGCTTGATTTTATTGAGAAATTTTTCTGCTTCGGAAGAACTTCTTATATCCGGTTCAGTTACAATCTCAAGCAGAGGAATACCGCTTCTGTTCAGGTCAACAAATGAATACCCGCTCTCCCCCTGTGAATGCATGAGTTTTCCTGCATCTTCTTCCATATGTATTCTTTTAATCCTTATATTCCTGTCGTCAATCATAAGGCGGCCGTTGGAAGAAACGGGCTGTTCGTACTGAGAAACCTGGTAATTTTTTGGAAGGTCGGGATAAAAATAGTTTTTTCGGGCGAATATAGATACTTCGGAAATTTCACAATCCAAAGCTATTGAAGCCTTAAGAGCCGAATCAATGGCTTTCTTGTTAAGCACGGGAAGAACTCCCGGCATTCCAGAACAAACTGGACATACCTGCGTATTTGGTTCTGAACCGAACCTCGTAGAGCATCCGCAGAACATTTTTGATTTTGTTGAAAGCTCAACATGCACTTCAAGACCGATAACCAGCTCATAATTTTCCATGTTTTCTGCTCAAGTAAATTACAGATTAAGAAAATATTGCAACTGCCGTGGGCACTGCAAGTAGTCTTTTCTCTTTGGCCATGGCATGACCTTAAAAGACTTGGCGTCACAGATCTGCAGCAAATAAGTCTGTGGAGACAAGACATGCGCAGAAGAAAGCATATGTCAGCAATTTAATTTGTTTATGCAGAATCGCCTTCTGTCACGCCTGCTTTTATTGTTGCCCTCAGGCATTCTCCAGCATCAAGTTTTAACTGGTCTTTTCTCTTGACTGCCTCCGAGAGAAGAGGCAAACTGGAAAAGGGTTCAAGGGCAATATTGTAAGTCCTGCCGTACCAGGGGTAATTGTAGCTTCCTCTTGCCACTCTCCAGAACCATATGTACTTGAAAACTGATAAGGGAAATTCCATAAAGAATCCCACTTTTGATTTTGTATTTAAAATATCATATCTGCCTTCCTGCAGTTCAGAGAGAAATATCATGTCTGAAACCTTATCTTTTTCCGAAGGACAGATTCTCATATCAAATTCCTTTCCGTCATTGCCTTCGGCCATGGGCCATTCGGTTGTTTTTTGTTTGAGCACTGAAATAGACTTGCTGTCTCCCCTGGCTATTCTCATGGTTGCCTTTTTAATCTTGATTATACTATCAGGAGATATAAAAGGCTTTCCAAAAGCAGGATGGTGCCCCCATATGAAATCCATCTCTTCTTCTCCAAGGTTTGTAATTTTCTCATCAATTGTAACAACCGGGCTGTTTTTCTCAAGGGTTATAGTCTTTTCTATTGAAAAGGGCGTTCTGTAGGTCTCTGTAGAAAACATAAGTGCAATTTTATCTTCCCAGTCTTCAATAACCCTGAACTTCCATGGAATCAGGGAGACCTCTCCGTGAACTCCCAGAACAGCATTTTTATATTCGCATCCGCTCCCGGCATTAGGAAATATTTCCTGCCAGCCTCCAGGATAATAATCAAGGAAATTGCCTGCTTTTCCCTGGGCGGTCACGACAAAAGACGAAGGTTTATAAAAAGGAATGGGGCTTCTCCACATAAAATCCAGGTCTTTGGGCTTATAAAGAAACTCCACTATATCGGTCCCTTTATCCACAAGTATCTCCATCCTGATTAAATCATTTTCCATTATTACGGAAGTCAGCCCGTTCCAGGTAAATTCCATCCATCTGCAACCGTTATTCCTCGACAGCATCTTCAAATCTCCTTGCAAAGGTTTCACTATCCGCGGGTATATACCTTTTTACGGCTGCGAAATGCTGTTTAAAATATGTATTATCAAGAGAAGCAACAGCAACCTGTTTTTGAGAAGAGCTTGCATGTATGAAAAGCCGGTTTCCGATATATATTCCCACATGGTGTATATATCCGCCCCTCTTGAAAAAAACAAGGTCTCCTGCAACCGCCTCGTCAAGACTGACAGAAATGCCTTCTTTGTACTGAAGGCGGGAAGTTCCGGGCAGGCTTAATCCTATATTATCGTAAACAATCATGGTAAGGCCAGAGCAATCAATACCGTTTTTCCCTTTACCTCCGAGCCTGTACGGAGTCCCAAGATAACTGAAAGCGTCTTCAACGATTTTTTCTCTCAGGCTTAACTGCTCATCGGGTTCAGAAACAGAAATTTCGGCTTCGGGAACCTCCTTTTCCTTCTTAATTACAAGTACCTGCCCTTCCTTGAAATCCCTTTCATCCAGCAGGTTGGTCTCTTTCAACTCTTCGACAGTAATGCCAAATTTCTCGGCAATTCCATGCAGGGTCTCCCCTTTTTTCAGGGTGTAATATACCTTTTCCGATACGGTAATAATTGGTTGGGGATTGCCTACCACTGGTAACCTGGGCGGTGATTTACGGGCAACTGCAACCTTCAGATTCTGTCCCACGGCCAGCCTGTCGCTTTTAAGTTTGTTTAACTTTTTTAGCCTTGCCACGCTCACATTGAATTTCCGGCTTATTTTCGACAGGTTGTCTCCTTTTTTCACTTTATAATATTTTGTTTCGTATGATGAAGAGGTATTTTTGGCGGTTGTTTTCGTTTTCTTGGCCGAGGTACTTGAAGCTTTTCTTATGGCAATCCTCTGTTTGGGATATAAAACGGAAGTTTTCATGCTGTTGAGGGATTTTATGGAAGCAATACTTACGTTATATTTTCTGGAAATAGATGAGAGAGTCTCGCCCTTTTTCACTATATGGTAGTGAGATACAGTTCCGGGAAATAGCCGTATAACGCTAAAAAGAAAAAAATAAGCCATGCAATATCTTAATTTTTTCATTTTTCCTCCGTTTCGGAATTTACAGGAAATATTTTTGCTATTTCCCTTTTCTTTTTTTCGAAATACTCATCTATCCTGCATTTCAAGCCTTCCATATTTTCAATTGTATGCAATCTTTCTTCAAGCTTCTCCTGCTCTTCTATTATCAGCCTCAATGCATCTGCTATGGGGTCGGGCAATTTGTTATGGTCCAGGTCAAATTTTTCCCTTCTTTTTTCTCCTACAACCCTACCCGGAACACCCACAACTGTTGCACAGGCCGGTACGGGCTTTATGACAACAGAACCGGCCCCTATCTTTGCACCTTCACCTATTTCTATCGATCCCAGGACAGTAGCCCCTGCCCCCACAACCACGTTATCTCCAAGGGTGGGATGTCTTTTTTTCTTCTCCATAGACGTTCCCCCCAAAACAACTCCCTGGTAAAGCAATACGTCGTTTCCTATCTCGGCAGTTTCTCCTATTACCACCCCCATTCCGTGGTCTATAAAAAACCTCTTTCCTATTTTTGCTCCGGGATGTATCTCAATACCCGTAAGAGTCCTGCAGATATTGGATACAATTCTCGCAAGAGTTTTTTCCCCTTTCTTCCATAAGCAATGAGATATTCTGTAGAAAAACAGGGCATGCAGTCCGGGATATGCAATAATAACCTCGAAAAGATTTCTTGCAGCGGGGTCTCTTTCAAAAACTGTTCTTATGTCTTCCTTTATTTTTCCGAACATTATTTCCGTTATCCCCTAAAAAGACAGCAATGATGGATTTTCAATTATGCTCTTAAGATAGGCATAGAAAAGCCCTCCGTATGAACCGTCGATAACCCTGTGGTCAAAAGAAAAAGAAATATCCATGACAGACTTTATTTCTATGCGGTCAGAAACAGCTACTGGCTCCTTTCGAATACTGCCCACTCCCATTATTGCAAGACCTGGAGGATTGATTATAGGCAGGAAGTTTTCGACTCCGTACATCCCGAGATTGGAAATGACAAATCTTGCTCCCCTGAACTCGTTCTCGGAAAGTTTGTTGTCTCTTGCCTTTGCAGCGAGAATTTTTCTTTCTTCTGACAATTCTGTTATCTCCTTATTGCCGCAATTCCTCAAAACAGGCACAACAAGGCCTTCTTTTACAGAAATAGCCAACCCTATGTCTATACTTTTGTAAATTCTTATTTCGTCATTTTCGAGAGAGCCGTTTAAAAGAGGGTATTTCTGCAGGGCCCTTGCTGTGAGGAAAACAATAAAATCTGTATAAGTAAAGTTTATATTTTCTTTATTCCTGATTTCTTTTATTCTTGCTATCTCATCAACAAAAACTTTTCCCTGCAGGTAATAGTGGGGTATATTCCTCTTGCTTTCAGACAATCTTTTCGAGATTATTCTTCTCAAGGGAGTCCACGGCACTATTTCATATTCATCAGGGAATTTTCCGGCTTTGTCTCCACCTTTCGACTTCTGATTCTCAATATATTCGACAACATCCTTTTTCTCAACCCTGCCGCCAGGTCCGGAACCGGGGATTAGCGAGATATCTATATTTGAATTTGCTGCCGTCTTTCTTGCAAGAGGGGAAGCCTTTATCCTTTCCGTTTCTGCGCCAGCTTCTCTTCCGCTTCGTTCAAATACGGCTTTGTCTTCCACTTCGGTCGCATCTTCAGGGAGAACCTTCTCTCCTTCCTTTACATTCTCTTTTTTCTCATCCGGCAAAGCTTCATCAGGCTTATCAGATATGTACCCGATAACAGAAGTAACCTTGATGGGGTCGTCAGAAGGTTTGAACAGTTTCTTGCGCAGGTATCCTTCATGGATCGCCTCCACTTCGAAATTAGTTTTATCGCTCATTACCTCGAACAAAACCTCTCCCTTTTCAACCTTGTCTCCTTCCTCTTTTTTCCATGAAGCAAGGTATCCTTCCTCCATTGTCTCGCCGAGCTTGGGCATTATCACTTCTTTTATCATTTTCTTTGCACCCCTCCCATATTTCCCGGGTTTTTATTTATTTACGATTTTTCTCACGGCTTCGCATATCCTTTGGGTATCAGGAATGGCGAGTTTTTCAAGAACAGGACTTTTCGGCATGGGAACATCTGCTCCGGCAACCCTTACCACCGGAGTATCCAGCCAGTCAAAAGCATCTTCCATTATCTTCATTCCTATTTCCGCTCCCGTGCCGCCGGTTTTGCAATCCTCTTCAACGATGATAACTCTGTTGGTTTTCTTGACTGAATTTACTATCGTCTCCATATCAAGGGGAAGCAGAGTCCTTAAATCCACTATTTCCACTTCAATGCCCTCCTTTGCAAGAATTCCAGCGGCTTCCATGCAAAAATAGAACATTCTCGAATATGTAAGTATGGTTACATCGCTTCCCTTCCTTTTCACCTGGGCAACACCTATGGGAATAGTATATTCCCCCTCATCAACTTCACCTTTTACATTATACAACATTTTGTGTTCTATAAAAACCACAGGATTATCCTCTCTTATGGAACTTTTCAACAGGCCCTTTGCGTCATGGGGAGTTGACGGCATTACAACCTTGATACCCGGAATATGTATAAGCCATGATTCAAGACTCTGCGAATGATGGGCTCCGAGGGTCCTTCCTGCCCCTCCCTCGGTTCTCAGGGTAAAGGGAACCTTGCACTTGCCGCCGAACATATATCTTATCTTGGCAACCTGGTTATTGAGCTGCTCCAGGCAGAGCCCTATAAAATCTATGTACATAATCTCGGCGACAGGTCTCATACCCGTCAGGGCAGCGCCCAGGCCCACTCCGACTATCGCATTTTCAGAAATCGGCGTGTCGAGAACCCTTTCATCTCCGTATTTTTTCCACAGGTCTGCGGTAACCCCGTATGCTCCGCCGTAAACGGCAATATCTTCCCCGAGAAGAAAAACACTGCTATCCCTTTCCATTTCTTCTTTCAGAGCCTCGTTCAAAGCCTGCCTGTATGTAATCTCCCTCATTGTTGCTCCTCTTATTTGGCGCCTTTTATATTTTTTTCCAGCTTGTCGTTTTTACTTTACAAATTTTATTTTTTATCTGGTGTCATACGTATAGGTCCGTATAAAGTTCCCCGGGCTCGGGAAAAGGACTCTTCATGGCAAAGTCCACAGCTTCTTCAATTCTTTTTGTAACATCCTCTTCGGTC
>Ga0116144_10003684_pt1 | contig 15078 bp, 17 predicted proteins | sample AD_UKC035_MetaG_FD_89746 | JGI IMG/M metagenome (GOLD analysis project Ga0116144, IMG submission 89746) | Active sludge microbial communities of municipal wastewater-treating anaerobic digesters from USA - AD_UKC035_MetaG | ecosystem: Engineered > Bioreactor > Anaerobic > Digestate | place: USA... | reverse complement strand
CTTGTCTGATAGGTGGCCACCTTGCCCGCCGCCAGTGCCCAGATCCATGAAATTCTGCATGGTTCGAGCTTATACAGAAAGTACTCGGCCTTATCAGTTGCTGCTACGGCCTCGTTATACGTGGTCACGCTGCCTCCAGGAAGGTGTAGTTGCTTTCCCACCGATCTAGCCACACGTGCTGGTACCGAAGCCGCGGTTCATTGAAAGTTCCGTATACGCTTTTTACCACTCGGCCCACTTCCGTATCTGGTTCAAGGCATACAACTGTCTTCCCAGTCACTCCGAAGCTCTTCGCCAGGTTTCGAAACTCCAGCAGTGCCTCAATATCGGTAAGCTCCTTGAACTGGAACTCCACCAGCCGCACCCGATCCCCACGCCTGCCAAAGGTGGCTGCGCCGACCCGAGACTTTGTGCTGTAGTCGATTTCCGAAATTCGGTAGCCCCAAGTCATATTTACGATTGGTTCAACCACTTCGCCCAGCCCCATTTCACCGCATTGCAGATAGCCATCCGAGTTTGTGATATCCGTAATGGTGACCTTCCATCTGCGAAACCGCTGAGAGCCCAAAGTGAAAAACCGCACATTGCACGGATGGTCCGGCAACTCCGACGATGACAGGTAACCCCCATAACCGTACTCGCCACATGGTCCCTCCCCTAGTCCGTAAACGGCCTCCCAGGCATTAAACGTCTCGGTGTAATCGGGTGCATCGGTCCAGTTATTCACGTTCCACAGTTCCACCTTTATTGTGGCGTTGATTGTAAAATTAGAATTCACCCACCAGATGCCGGAGGCGTAGACATAGTCACTCATGATTCCCCGGATATAGCAGGTGGTGGCCCCGTCGCTTCGCCATACCATGCTTGGCTGTCCATCAATGAGGTATTTGACAGGAAGCGTTGTCACTTCGCTTTCTGCTTCAAGCGTGGTGGCGTCTTCGATATGGTTGTTTTTAAACACGCGCAGGTTAATCATGCAGCCACTCCGCTTTCGTAGACCACGATTTCACCATTCCGCGATCTGGCCAGGATCTCCTCGACCACATAATTCACCAAATCATCGACCGTCATAGTCTGCCCCTCGACCGTGGGCACGATATTGATTTTCAGTTCCTTGTCAGTAAATTCGATACTCTCAACCTCCTCTAAGCCGGTAACCGTTTCTTCTATGGCAGGCTCGACATTAAGCCCGAGCTGGTCCTTGATTTGCCCGAGCATGTCGTATACTGATCCGAATGCGCTTTCCATCGAACCGACATTGGTTATCGTCTGCTCAAGAGCAGGCCCCATGATAGCCTGGAAGGCCGCGGAGTCGAACGTCCCTCCAGCCCAGGCGGTTTCCATCGCGGTTCCGATTGCCTCGGTAAATGGTGCAAGAGCAGACTTGTACACCTCGCTTTGAATAAAGGCATCGATCACCGATTGCACGATGGTGTCATAAATGCTCTGATAAATTGCCTGCTCGAAAGCAGCCCATCCCTCTTCCGAAGTGGCAGCACCAAAGCCTGCCTGAAATCCGGAGGATAGCGCATTGGCGTATAGGTTGGTTTGAGTTTCAGCCGCTTTCAGTGCCTCAATGTAGGTCTCTAGTGCTGTGGGGATCTCGTCGGCGAACATCGCAGCGATCTGTTCCGACTCATAGCGGACACGGTCCATGGCCTCCGTATCGCCTTCGAGAGCAGCCTTTAGATCCCGGTAGTAGATGATCAGAGCTTCGACCTCATATCCTTGCAGGTCTTCAGCCGTGGCAAGCATAGTGACCGTTGCCTCAAGCTCGGCAGCCCAAAACTGGTTTTCCTCTATTGCCTCCCTGGAATCCTGCATCACCTGGTACCAGAAGAGCATTTTGTCCGATCCGACCTCGACGGTATCAAGCAACTGGTTCAGCGCGCAGTCGTATATCGTGGTTGCCTGCTCCAAGGGATTCATGCCGAGGTTTTCGAGGGTTTTCGTCACTTCGGTGATATCGACCAGCCCGCTTTCGAATTTGGTCATCACATCCGAGATGATCAGCTCTTGCAGTGCATAATAGAAATCTATCAGGGCTTGGCCTGCTGCTTGAGCATCAGGACCCCACTCCTCCATCTTAGCGGCAGTCGTTTCAATAACGCTTTGATACTCGTAAAGAGCCGCTGCCGTTTCAGCCGTTGCCTTTCCCTGCTCATCGAGATCATTGGCAACGGCCACAGTCATATTGTCCCACTGTGCAAGTGTGGCCTTGTAATCCTCCTCACTCATCTGGTCCGCAAGCGCCGTATGTTTCCAACCAGCATATTGCGTTTTTGCCATTTCCTCGCTTAGTTCTTCCAAAGGCAGGTATTCGCCATTCTTCAGCCAACCCGCCTGCTGCGTCATGGTGAGCGATCCACCTGGCCCGGTCACGCAATTCATCATGTCCGCAAAAGCCTGACTCCACAGCATTCCTCTCTCATCGCGCTTCTGCTCATCATCGTCACCGAAAAGCCCGCCGATGGCTTCGCCTAACGCAGCCCCGATCACGGTTCCAATAACCGGCATGGCATAAGAGCCGATAGTGGCCCCGACCACTCCGCTTACCGCAGATGTCACGGCCGCACCGATGCTGGAGCTTAGCAGCGCTGTACCGCCAACGTATCCGACCGTTGCACCAATAGAAGAAGGTAGCCCCCCCTGGCCGCCAAAGAGCTGTGGGATATAATTCCCCGCCATGGCTGCTATCCCAAGCTCACCTAACCCTATCTCCCAACCTCCAAGAGCATCTGGCAACATAAAGCTGCCGAGTGACGATAGACCAGGAATGCTTGTTAAGCCGGAGCCGCTTCCACTGGTTACCATTCCCGCCATGCTAGGAACGGCTCCAGTCACGCCAGGCATTGGGATGCCGAATAAGGACATGACAGGCCCGAGAATCGATTGCAGCCCTTGCATCTGAAGGATCATGGTAGCGACCATTTCCGCTATCGCTTTCATTGCAAGGCCTTTTAGCCGGTCCCACAGGCTGCCCCACCAATCTTCGAGATCCTCTCCTTGGCCGACCAGCTCATCCATAAAGCTCCCGAGGCCTTCAACCATGTCAGCATATGCCTTGGCGAAATCCTCCTGCTGCTTCTGAATCAGCTCCTGCTGCTTTTCACAGTCCCGCTCAGCCTGCTCCTGCTTCTTGTCGATTTCCCTCTGGTGAGCTTCCCGATCCTGTTCATAGAGGTTTGCGACGTCATCATTCAACTCGATGGTTCGCGCCGCAACCCATTGGTTGTAAAGCTCAACGGCCTCTTTCTTGCCACCGGCACCATCGATTTTGGCCTTCATATTATCGAGATCGCGCTGGTACTCGATTTCCAGCTTTTTGACCTGCTCCTCGACTCTCTCCACTGTAGAGAGCTGAATTTCCTCCTCCATCTGTTTGACGGCATCACGCAGATCCGTGGCCATTCTCTCTCGTTCTTTTACTTCCTTCTTTTTTGCATCAACGTTTCGTTCAGCAACATTCTTGGTGACCTTCGCAATCTCCTCTTCGATATTGATTTGAGACTGCATGGCAGGCATCACCTGCTTTTCCTGCGTGGCTGTTATGGCCTTTAGCCCTTCGACACCAGACTTTGAGAGGTTCTCCATGGAGGCGGCAGCCTGGCGCACCTGCGCAGCCATGCCCTCGAAGTTTTTCCCGACTTTTGGCAGCTTCTCCAACCATCCGAGCAGATCGGCGATCTTGTTCATCAGGTAGCCGATGGATTCACCCACAACGACCTTGAGTACCTGCGCAAAGCCGAGGAACATATCGATTACCGCCTGCAGCACGGGAATGAGGAAATTCTGGAGAACGGGAATGAGGAGATCTTTGATGGTGTTCCACAGCCGCTTGCACTGATTCTCGAAGCTCTCGCCACGCAAGGCAGCCTCACCCTGGTACTCGGCAGTCTGCTTCATCATCTCGGCGTAGCGGAAGGTTACCTTTTCGGTATCGGTCAGCTTTTCCCATAGGTTCTTGAGCTGGCCGTCGAAGGCCATGGTCTTCATGTAGGTATCGTTCAGCGTCAGCCCGAGGTATTCAGACGATTCAGCCTCCCCGCGCATCGCGGCTTCGAGCCTGGTCATCGTCGCTTCAAGATCGAGGCCTCGGGAGGCGGCAATATCTGTGGCCCGAGAAATCATGTTGATGTATTCCGCGCCTTCAATGCCGTAGCGTTTCATGCCGGAGGCAAATCTGGCCATGCTATCCATGACCTCATCGACGCTGAAGAGGTTTCTGGTCGCAGCAGAGATGTTCTTCGCTTCCCCGATCATCGCATCGGCGGTTGACCCGAAAATGGTGCCCATGTCTCGCACCGCCTTATCATGGGCATTGTAGATATCAATGACCTCCTTGAAGCTGTAGACCGCCGCAACGATTCCCATCCAACTGGTCTGGAATGCCTGCCAGGCCGAGGTGAGTGCCCCGGCCCCGGAGGTTCCCTTGCGGACAAAATTCTCCAGCTCGCCGCTGACGACTCTCAGAGACCCATCATCCTGAACCTTTACGACTATGGCGACTTCATTGCCGAGAGTTGTCATTGGTTTCCTTAGATTGCTTGTCCTTGAACTTCGCCTTGATCAGTGCCTGGTGGAACGTAACGAGTTTCCTCAGCATGTCCTCTCGGTTTGTAACCCGCCGGATATCGAACACAAACCGAATGGCTTCAAAATTCAACCTGATCCGCTTGGAGAACGGCTCTCCGACATGCTCGTTTTTGAGCAGGTCATAGATTTCGATAACATCAACATTGGTGGGGTTAAGCCGTGGTACTTTCGTACAGTCCTCGCAAGAAATGCTTACGCCACGCTGTTCGGCGATCAGTTCGCAATCATCGCAGGTGAGGCGATTATCATCGACGAGCCAGATGGCGTATCTCACGAGTTTTTTAAGTCGTCTTCCATCGCCTCCTCTTCCACAGTGCCGGTGATAAGCGTCATCTGCTTAATGAAGGTGGATATCTCAGGGCAATAGTCCATCACATACTTTCGATTCTCCGTGGTACAGGGAAACTCCTGGCCATTCTTGGTAAGCCCTCTCCAGTTTTCGATCATCCAATCATTGAGAAGCTCTTCCAGCTTGTCATCATCAACATCTTCCATCATCTGGTGCCTCTTCCACTTGCGCACCGTCGCCAGCTTCCGCAGCTCCCGCAGTTTCTTCGGTGCCAATGGTCGAAGACAAAATTCGATAGGACCCTTAAAGTGGTGCCAAACACCTTCACTGCCTGCTACGAATTTCCCAATATCCAATCCCGCTTCCATGAACTCTCCTATGGCTTAAGTGAATACAACGCTGATCTCATCATCACCCGAGGACCCAAGGGCCGCGCCAGAGATCTTCCACTTGACCTCGTCATTGCCGCCAGCATCGATTGGTGGAATGTTGAACTCGGCGTAGGGAAGATTGATGGTGCAGATCGAACCAGCCGTAGAACCGATAGTAAGCACGAGAGCTTTGGAGACGTACTGAAGCGCATCGCCGTAGTACCTCAGATAATCCTTATCCAAATACAGGTTCAGGTCGAAGGTCACGGCCCGGTCTCCCAAGCTATACCCGGCAGCGATGGTACGCCCGTACTCATCGGTCCTCAGCTTCATGTTATTGTTGAGCGTTACCGTGCCATCGACGATGTAGACCGTAACCCCGCCAATGGTGAAAGATCCGATGCAGCCGGGAACAGGTGATCCGGCGATAGTGGGTGTCAGCAGATAAGGAGTAACGGCAGCCGCATCAGCCTGTGCGCCAGCAACGCCTGGCGTAATGGTGAGCGTATCAGCTGAGATTCCAGTAATTTCATGTGGTCCGGCAGAAGTTCCAATCGAAATCCGGCCTCCGACTGCAAACTTCTTTCCTTCTCCCGCTGCCAGCGTCACCGAGGTGGCCAGGTTCACCAGTGCGCCACTGGTGACGCAGGACCCGGCATAAAATTCGTCAGCATATTCGCCGGAAAATTCCACCTCAGCCTTGCCAGTGCCGGAAACCTTAAATTGCGCTTGGTTGACGATGCAGCCTTTGAAGCCTCGCGCCATATGCGATAACTGCTGGTACATCGAGAGGCTATCGTGCAGGGTAACCCCGCTGGCAAGCGAATAGGTCTGCGAAACGCCAGGGGAGTTGGAGGATGATCCGAACACTGCCTTAAGCAGCACGTCCATGTCAGGCGCAGTCCCTGCGGCCCCTGATGGCACAAGGTATCCTCCGATTCTCCAATCACCGCTCTTCTTGCCGGAAATCCTCGTGAGTGCCGATCTGGACTGCCGCTTGTCGTCGCGGATATCCCGTGCCCGCTTCAGTGTAAATGCCGCGCTGCGATGAGCGAATGCATCCGTGGCAGCAGGCATAGCGAAGGCGCCGAATGTTGATTCAGCTTTCGCAAAGAGACGTTCTTCTCGCCCCAAGGGGATGGTATTGACAGCCATGGCTAGTCCTCCATCATCACAAAGGTTTCTATTTCGTCAGAATCACCCTGGCCGGTATCCTCTTCGCGGACTACCTGCCAGCCGAGCTCTCGTGCCTCATCGTTATCGAATTGCGCTGCGATGGCGTCAGGCACCTGTCGCACTACTCCTGAGTAGAAGTGGCCAACACCATCCATGAACTGCGTGGTCGGCCCATCGAATCGTAGCTTTGCCATGATATGCTCCTCAACTGACTGTTGGTTCCCATCCGTCTCCGAACATTCTCGGATAAGCAATGGCTAGCGCCATCCGGACCCCAAAAAGCGGGAAAGCCTCCCACAGCTCATAACGCTTTGTCCGAAAGAATAACCGTGGTGTAATTCCGTCAGCGATCTCCGTATAAATGTATTCAACCAGGCATTGGAGCTTCGCCGGTCCCCCGTACTCATGACTTACGGTACCGAGCGTCTCATGCGTCGCGCTGGTTTCCGTCGAATCAGAAATGCCAACATGGATCTCGACCTCGAATTCAAGATCTTCACCTTCCTCGCTTTCGTCCTCACTCACGGGAAGCACCGCAATGAATGGCGTTTGCAAGCTACCGGGAGATTCCGCGCCGGTTCCTCCAAAACGCACCAGAGGAACCTTACCGAAAGCGGCGTCGCAGTATGTTTTGATGTCGCTTGATGTGTAGATGGCGTCTCGCAGTGCTTTCGCTACCTGAATCAGATTCATTGGTCATCCTCGATGCGTCGTCTTCCCTTGCGGAGAAATGAAATCAGGTTTTGAAGGCATCATGCTGATCTGCTTATTCTGAAATGACTCGTTGAATCTGGCTTTGAAAATGCCGAGGAACTCCGATTCTCTCTTTCGCCGAACCGGATAGACCCAAGGACGAGGAGGACGCACAAGCGTGGTGGTTTCTCTTTTCAGCGGCAGCCCGAGGGCAAAAAACATGCGCCGCATTCTCGGACTAACCCTGATTGTCTCCGATGCGGTATGCCGCCGCAGAATGGCCCACACCTTTGACTCCGGCCACTTCCTGCTTTCCAGGAATCCGATGGCCACCTCCATGCGTTCCTTGTTCACTCGAAACACAGGCATACTCACCATGCGGGCAAATGGATTGTGCCGCTTTGATACGCGCCGAGGATAATACTCACCCTTCTTTCCCTTGAGTCTTCCTCCGGCCCGTTTCCGCTTTGGTGAGTAGTAGATGCTGCTTTTTGCTAATGTGCCGGTATAAGGGCTGAGTGGCGGCCAACCAAAGTAACTTGCCTCATAGTATTGGCCCTGCTCTTTCAGTTCCCGCCGAATCCACCCACCAAGGTAGTACAGGCCTGATTCTTCGCACCGCGCAATGTGGGCTGACATCCTCTCCTCGAATTTGTCCAGATCGGTGTGAATCTCGGCAATCACCCTCATAGCGGCAAAACCCGGTGTTCATCTCTCGTGCAGATTAAAACGTGGTGCCTTGTTCCTCGTTGCACATCGCGCACAGTATAGGTGTCGGAACCGATAGTGATGGAGTCCCGGTTGACTACAGGCGATTCCACGTCAGCCAGGTCCACCACCACTGATATTTCAGCTCCTCGGAATCCCGCCTCGCTGATTTCCGATTCCATCGCATTGCGTTGGTAGAAGACATGTATGCTTTTCCCATTGCCTTCTGATGGTGTATAGGTCACCTCTGTCCCGTGGCGGCTTAGAGCTTTAGTCATATGCTGTGCAACGAGAGAATGGATATTCATATCGGTTACGCATCAGCCGGAAACGTCGTTGCAGCCAGGTTCTGAACCCAATACACGTAATCGGTGGCACCGATCTCGCAGTCCCATGCGATACGAGCCTGGAAGGCGATTCTTCGGCGCAGATAAGACTCGGTATCAGTTCCCAAGGTCACGTACTCGAAGCGGAGCTTCCATTTGCGGATAAACTGCCGCCTTGGTGCGCCACAGTACCAGGCACTCGTGGACAGGTCATCAAGCTTCGGTGAGGTCCACAGCTTTCCGTTTGGATTGAGATAGTACTTGCCCTCGGGGCCGTAGCTGGATTTCTCGTTCAGAACGCCAGGAACGTAAATGGAATTCAGAACCTGGAGGATCTTGTTTTCAATCGCGCACGGTGCCAGGATGACGACTTCGGACCATGGGATGTTTATTCGTTTACCGCGCATGTTCTTCATGGAAAGCAGCCGAATGCGGGCTGCTTCCAGATCCGTTTCATCGGCAAAGGCATTGTTCTGGACGCAGGTTCCGAGTGGTGCCCGCACTCCAGGAGTATTTGCCGTGGCGCTGAACAGTGCCGTGCCCGTCCCGTTCGGTCGATATACGAATGGTTCGGCAGGAGAGGCCTTAGACCCGTCGTAATCGGTAGCTCTCTTTAAGGTCTGCTCCTCAATCCAATCCGCAGCGATGATGCCTAGCCCGTTAATGCGGCTTACGATATCGCCAATCTCGTTCTCATCGATGAGGTTCTGGTGGATGGTGAGCATCCGGCCATTCTGGCGATGCCGGATCTCCACCTTTTCCTCATCAGCGGAGATTTCCGGAAAATCCTCGGTATCCTTCACCTCGTCGATATTTTTGTCGTGGTTGTGAATAGCCGATACGCTGGTAACCTTCTTGTTGTCATCCATTTCGGTTACCAGGTTCCCGCCGATAGCAGGATAATTGAGATAGGCATCATTCATCGTCTTGATGGTCATCGTGCCGGTAAGCACCGGAAAGGCAGAAGCATAAAGGGCACGAGTGGAACCGCCGACGTCCATGGTGATGGGCATCTGAATATCCGCCGTGTAGGCAAAGAACTGCTTGAGGTCGCGAATGGTGTGCCAGCCGATTTTGCCTGATTCCACAGCCTGCGCAAAGCGATTGTGGAAGGCGACGGGATCGGATTTCAGCGCATCACGCATCTCCCGAAAAGCAGGTTGGTTGTGTCCAACCTGAATACCAGAACTGAAAATCTGTCTCTCCATCGGTTATTCCTCCTTGGGGAAAATGGTATTAGCCCACTACGATTCAACCGTGATGTCAGCATCCGCGCCATTGATACTGGCGAAGCACAGCCAATCTGTCCCGTCCCATACGAGATGCATGAAGTCACCGATATCGGTCACACTCACCAGCTTTCCGGCAGCCTGAGCTGCGCCTTTGATGTAAACCTGGGCAGTGTCAGGCTTAGGATCGAAGCCAAGAACCTGATCAGCCATCGGCGCTATGTATACATGCCAGCCAACCGGCACCGTGCCGTTTGGTGCAGTCAGGGTGACAGCCCCTTGGGCGGCCTTGTTGGTGAAGATTCGCCCGTTATCCTCCAGCTTCAGCGTATAATCAGCCGTCTTTGCGATGGGGATCTTCAACGGAGCAGGCATCGCGATCTTGTTCCAGTAGGAGAATTCAGCATGGAACATCACCTGCGCATAAGACAGGTTGCGCAGCGTGGTGCCGAACTCAGGATAGTTCTCAAATCCGACGATAAACGCTACGGCGTTTCCGTCTGCGTCATAGGTGAGCTTCTGAGAGTCAGAAGCCGTGAGCTTCAGCGCATCTCCAACGGCCGCCGCCCGTGCCGCATCGAGCTGGAACTCGAAGACATCGCCTGGCCGTGGAATGATGAAATCTATGTAGCGTTCGAGGTCTGCCGATTTCTGCTCCTCATACGAAATGGCAAAGGAATAGACAAAGTCCGCAATTGCATTGGCAGGAATGAAGTAGCCTGCGGTTTCATTATAGGTGCAGATTTCGCCTTTCTTGATGACTGCGGTTGCACCGGCTTGCACCTTGCCAGGCATGATAAGGGGTTGCGTGGCCCCGAAGATATTCTTTACCCATGGGGATTTATTGATAGCCATGTACTGTTCCTCCATATCACTATGGTTAATGACTCGTGCGTTACTTAATCACCATTACGCCAGGGGAGTTCACCATTCTGGCGAAAGCATCGTCACTCATCGAATCCAGCATCCGTTTTCCATCCGACACTGCGCTGGAGGTGCCGGTCCCATCACCAGCCGCGCCGGTTGCGGAGTTTGAGGCATCGGAAGAACTGGTGCGGGTATCAAGCAGATAGTTGATGATTTCCGCTTCGGTTCGCCCCTCGAAAATCATGTCGCACACCTTCACCTTGCTATCGGTGGAAATCGCGCCCGCGCGTCCGAGCAACTCTTGCGCCTTTTCCGCAGTAATGCGCATCTGTGGTTTCTGCTGCTCGGCCATAACTGACCGGAGTCCATCGGTGACGAGCTGCGCTATTTTCGCTTGGTCTTCTTTCCGCATTTCTTCGATAATTTGGCGCACCTTTGTTTCATCCATTTCCCTTGCCTCCTGTTGTGAGTGGTTGACCGATTCGATTTCAATTCCCTCAAGAGATCGTGCCGCCTCTCTGCCGATCCCTACATTTGGATCAGCAGGCACAGGAGTGCTGGAGATCTCACGAGGAGTCCATTTCGTTGCGATGTATATGGGAACGTCTTCGCGGCCAACGACTTCTCTCGATGCAAGCCAGTACGCTTCACCCGGTTCCAGCTTCCGGAAGCGTTCGACCGTATAGCCGCAGGAAACCCCGCGCAGGGACTTATTCTTGGTTCGGATCAGCGCGAGGTTACCTTCATCGGTGTCGTCATAGCCAATGGTGGCTGAACCTTTTCCTTCCTTGATTCCGGCATCGATGACTGGTCCGATGATTCTTTCCCGGTTGTGGTTAAAGAGATGAGAGCCGACAGATCGCAGCACACTGAGATCCATGTCCTCCTCACGGTGGGAGAGGATTTCAAAGCCAAACCATCGGCGCACTTCCGCCTCTTCGCTGGAGAAGGTTACCTCCGTCTGCCGTTTCTCTGCGTCCACTGCTCTGGTATCAAGGGGTATGTCACGGTAAAACATCTGATCTGTCATGGCGCGTCCCTCAAACTACCTGCAAGTCACGTTTCTTTCGTTGATTTCCTTCCTCTTTCTCACCCTCTTCTTTTTCAGCTTCCTGCTTTGGCATGGTCGTTGACCCTGCCTGCCCTTGTGGCACAGGAAAGCTGATGCCGTACTTCTGTTCGGCTTGTTGCATCCGCACGAGTTCCTTGGCACGCGCTTCAACCGTTTCATCGAAATCGCGGCCCTGACTCGCGCAGATCTCCGAAAGTGTCGTCATGGTATAGTTGAGTTCGATGGTCTTGCCTTGGACCTCACTAACCGGATCAACCCAACTCCAGCCTGGTGGTATCCAGGCTGAGACCAGAAAATCGCGCCGCCGCTTATCGTAGAGAACAGCCCCATCAGCTCCCATGAGGCCTTGCACAACCAGATCTGCCGCCACGTTCTCCCATACTGGTTGGCAGAAGCGTTTGATCAGATGGGATTGCATGATTTTCATGGGCAGATAGAACTGCTGAAGCACGGTGCGGGAATTGGAGTAATTCATCCCGTCCCATTTTTGAGCGAAAACCTCGGGAGGGATATCAAGCGCATTCGCTGGTCCTCGCAGCAGGTGATTGACCAGGGAATCCATCGCCTCGTTTGGTCGGTTCGGCTTATGAATATCGACTTCCTCACCCGGCAGCATGTAATGCCACTTCAACGGGGCGAACTCATGAAGCCGTTCGCTCGTTCCCGTATCTTCATCAGCCTCGGTGGTACCGCTGGTGTAATTTCCTTGCCACTCATCTGGTGCCGGAGTCTTGACGATGCCCGTCATGCAGGCATCTTCCAGAGCGGCCAGGATCTCCGCTTCCCGGTAGCGGTCCAGATCCTGAAAGTCCTTCATCCCTGGTGCAAACGGCGGGAACCCTCGGGATTGCTCCGGCCTCATGATGTCAAACAGGTGAAACACCTTGCGGGTACCATTCGGATTAAACGCCGGTATGCGTTCATAGTCCTCAGCCTTGGTTCCCGCTAGAATATGAGTACTGCCCGGATGGCGTTTCATCACCCAATAAAATGCAGGGCAGCCTTCATCGTCATACTCAATGCCGTTTTGTATTTTCGGATTTGCAACCTGGTCAAGCGGAGTCTGTAATCGGTCGATCTCTATCACCTGGAGGCAGAAGGGAACCAGACGGCCCGGACGATTGCTTGAGCGGCCAATCACAAGAGCTTCGCCATCGCGCACCAGGGCACCGATAGTGGTGCGTTGAATTTCAAAGAAGGACTGAATCATCCGGATGTCAGCCTGTTCCATCCATTCCTTGAAGAGCTTCTCGGCCCGATCTGATAGCTGATTGGCGACCGATTCGCGGATTTTTGCGGTCGATTCGCCTGGTGCGAAATAGGACTCGTCTGCGCTGATGCGGCTTTGAAAACGGATGCCGAGGCCGACGACATTATTGACGATCCGCTTGATTGGTCCGGAAACGAAAGCATTGTTCATCTCCAGATACCGGATCTGCTGCCGCAGCTCCTTTATGCCCGTGGCGACAAAAGCGTCCACGCTTTTCGAGGTCCCAAGCATGTCGTATCTGGTGCGATCCCCCCCGATAGCTTCCCATTCGCGCAAAGCCGATAGCCGCTGCACCCGACGGCGCACGGCTTCGCTCTGCAACCTGGCAACCTCGCGCCTCGTTCCCCAGGTTGGCGATACCGCACTGATAAGGGAGTCAAGCCACTTCACCATTTACCCCTCCGTGGCTGACCGTAGGACGTGCGGCTTTGCCTGGAACCCGCGTTGTCAAGTCCTTCAAGTTCAAAGGTCAGGGCATAGAGCTTTTTTAGGTCGTCATAGCTTTTGTACGTGATGGTTACCCCGTCGCACGAAAATGACCCCACGCACGGATCACCGGAAGCATGGTTCGCTATAGCGTTTTTGATTGCCGTTCTGACATCGGCCCAGGAGGTGAAATCAGCCATTGTCGACCTCCTCCCATCGGAAACCGCATTCGCGGCATCGATAGACTCGTAAGAAATCCCATCGCTGTTCGGTCAAGATCCGCATGGTGTTACACTCCGGACACGAAAGCATAGGTGAGGAACGGAGCATTCGATCATGGAGAGGAGGCTGCGCGGCATCGCCAGGGATCTGTCGGGGCAGTGCCGGATCAGGAATGGTGATGTCTGCTGCCGGAAGAATCTCCGGTATCAAATTCTTTTGCGCAGCTTTCTTTGCGGATTGTTTCACGCGCATAAAAAAACGATCTCCAGAAGGTCTTAGTTCCTCTGGAGATCATTGTGGCAAGGATTCGAAATCAGTTTTATTGCTGTGGTTGACTCCTGTTGACTCCTATTGACAGAATCTATCAGGAGGAAAGATCAAACTGGTCAGGATCGACCTTGTGCCGGTCCAAGAAGGCCCTGACTGATTCTTCAGGAACACGCAGGTAAGACCCCTTGCGGATGGCCGTCAATTCGCCCTGTTTGATCAGCTCATAGACCCACTGGCGAGAGCAAGTAAGAGCATCCGCTACCTGAGCCACGTAGAGCATTCGACCACCCATGGTACGCTACCTCCTTTTCTTGAACAGATTGTCGGCGTAGTCTCCAAAGAAGCCCGAGGTCTTCGGTTGCTGCGATAACGGTGGAGGTGTTCTCCTTGGCGTTTTGCGTGGAATCGGAAGCCCTCCGGCCCACTGTGGATCAGCGCAGGCCCAGGCATAAACCGAAGCATCGAAATAGTGGTTGTTTCGATGCACCTGCACCCACTCGATTGTGCCCTTTTTGGTGAGCTTCTTTTCTTCCGCTAGAAGTGAGGAGGTGAAATCAGTCGCGGTCTCCGAGTGAAAATGGATCTTGTGCTGATTGGCCGCGCCCTGGCCCTGAAGCTGCCAATAGATCATATCCTTGAAGTAATCGGTATCGATGAGCCACAGCACGATACCACCAGGTATCGGTCGGTTTGAGCCAGGCAGTTTATCCAGCACAGAGTGCTTCACCCGTGCCCCGGTTGAATTAGTGGACATGCCTTTTATGCCCCACGCAATGCGTCTTCCATGGAGTCGCAGCCATTCGTAAATTTCCGCGGTCCTCGACCAAATCTCACTTTCGCCTCGGCCCCCGCCTGTATCAATAGCCGCTCTCCAAATGCGAACAGTTTGTTCGCGTCCGTCAACCTGAAACTCGGCCTCGTGGATCAGTTCTTGTACATCCTCCCACTGTGGGAGGAAGGCATAGTGCACGAGCCACGCCTCTCGCGTTCGGGAGAAGGCCCATACGGTGGCGTAAAAGCCTAACTGTTGAACGTCGATTCCGCAGGTAAGTGCAATTGTGTTTTGGGGCACCACTGCCGGTGGAAGATCGCAGCGAAGCGCAAGCAGATCCTTTTCGGCAGGCGCATCGAGCTTCTGCACGAATGGTTCGGCAAGCGTATTGTTGATGAAACCCTGAAGCTTAAGCGGATCTGATGCTTCGTTTACCCTGATCCATTCCCGCACGAGCTTTGGTATGTCTCCTGACTTTCCAAGCAAGGAGTAGATTCTGTTCACGTGATAACCGACTTTTCGGGCTATGCGTGGTAGCTTGAAGCGAGAAACCATTTCGCCCCGTTCCACTGCCTGGTTCTTTTGAAGCGTTGACCAGATCTCCGCGCAACACCCGCACTGATATCCGGCTTCTTCGATCTGCTCTGGCGTCGCCTTCAGGCCTCCCTGCCATACGACCTGTCCGAGAGGCCTCATGGTATCATCGTCAGCCCGATAGTAGCCATCACGAAAATCCATGCTATGTTCCCGAGACCATCGCAATGGCTGCTTGACGCCACAGAAAGGACATG
>Ga0116144_10003681_pt1 | contig 15083 bp, 13 predicted proteins | sample AD_UKC035_MetaG_FD_89746 | JGI IMG/M metagenome (GOLD analysis project Ga0116144, IMG submission 89746) | Active sludge microbial communities of municipal wastewater-treating anaerobic digesters from USA - AD_UKC035_MetaG | ecosystem: Engineered > Bioreactor > Anaerobic > Digestate | place: USA... | reverse complement strand
CATATTGTTCTGCTCAATGTAGATCAACTTTTCGGTGGTGAGATGTGCTCCTGTGCTTCCGTACACCTCGGCCGATTTTATCCGCCCCAGCGAATCGGTGGTGAGAGAGGCACTTTGGAATATTTTTCCCTCTTTTAAAAACTCAATCCCCTTGGGAAGTCGTGATTCCTCATCGTAGTTGATGATCACGGTTTCTTCACGCCATCCTGCCATATTGGCAAAGTAGCGGTGTGTCTTTTTTGTTAGCCTTTCACCGTTGGTGTACTCCCAAAAGGTTTCTGCGGTTTTGCCTCCGGCGGCATTGTATGATATCGACGAGATGATGCTTCCCTGCGGGTTGAACTCTTTAATTGTTTTAACGGGCAGGGGGTTAACCCCCTTAATGACAACCTCGGATGACTCCTCGATGGTTTTAAAAATTTGCCCACGGCTTACCTCCGAACGGCTCGTTAAAAAGTAGCTTACCAATGGTTGAGCATGGATGGTCAGTGATACAGCTGACAAGATTATGCACAGTGTGTACCTGATCATGATATTTCCCAATTAATTAGTTGATTCAAAGGTACAAATTTTTTAAAGAAAATTTTACAACAAATATGATAAGATACTTTTTACGGGTTGAATTTTTTTAACTGCTTCTCACTAAAGCCTGATATATTTAGCACCAAAACTTGCATAAAAACTCAAATTGTAATTAATAATATGCTGAAATATAGTAAAATAACTTACTTCAGGTGAAAGGAAAATGATTCAATTTTGCATCGCTATGAAACCTTTTTGTTTTGTTGAAGTTGAAAGATGATATAAAAACTAATGTATATTTGTAAATAAAACTATATACTATGAAAAGATTACTATTGTTTGTACTACCTCTTGTTGTCCTGTGGTTTTACGGATGCGATGATGGCAAGGTAAACTTTTTTACCGTTGATCAGGATATACAATTTGGCAAACAGCTAGATTCGGCCATTCTGGCCGATCCGGTGAATTACCCCATCCTCAGTGCCGATGATTACTCGGAAGCGTATGAACATATGTATCGCATTCGCGATAAGATTCTGGAATCGGAAAAGTTTCGCTATGCTCAACGTTTCGATTGGGAAGTTAAGATTATTCACAAGGATGATGTGCTGAATGCCTTTGCCGCACCGGGTGGATATATGTACTTCTACACAGGTCTTATCCGCTTTTTGGACGATGAGTCGCAATTTGCCGGCGTGGTGGGCCACGAGATGGCGCATGCCGATAGGCGCCACTCTACGGAGATGCTCACCAAACAGTATGGTTTTAGCATGTTAGCCGGAATTATTTTAGGCGACAATCCCACCATCATGGAGTCCATTATTGCCGATTTGGCCTTGGGTTTGGGCACCTTAAAGTATAGCCGGAACAACGAGTACGAGGCCGATGAGTATGCCGTTAAGTATCTGTACGATACAGATTATCACCCCCTTGGGGTGGCAGGCTTTTTTCAGAAACTTGAGGGATCACCTACTCCTCCCGAATTCCTCAGTACACACCCTTCGCCCGAAAACAGGATTGAGGCCATTAACAAGGTGTGGCAAAGCCTGGGAGGTAAGGTGGGGCAAACCTTCCCTGAGAGGTATCAGGAGTTTAAAAACTGCCTGCCGCCAATTAACTAGGGTATCATGCTGACCATAGCAGAAAAGGGGCTGTCCGTTTTTCGGTCAGCCCCCTGGCATTATATTGTAAGGTGGAAATGTTTACTGCGGATAGTTTTTTACGATTTGATCGGCAAACTGATCGATGGTTTTCGAGTCGGTAGCTCCGTAAAAGTCGTAGTAGTACTCAATCAGGTATTTCTTAATGTCATCGTCGGCCATTTTTTGCCTTTTTAGAATGGGGATAATGGTGAAAAACTCGTTCTTGAGTTCGTCTTTATCAACGAAAACCAGTGTGAATTTTGTAATCTCCTGACTACGGTTTGTTGACCTTTCGTACTCGTAAACGGCCAGGTTGGAAATCTCGTTGCCCGTAATAAATCCGGCACTACTGGCAACCAGCTTATCTTTCTCCAGCACAAGGGTTTGATCCTGATTGCCAATTTTCTTTGAGATAGGGTTGTTGTCAACGCGATAGTAGAATACAATGAATTTGTCATCGGACAGCGGATACTTCTGCTTGTCTAACTGGATGTCAACGGCATTGCCGATGATTGAGAACTTGTCGTTGCCGAAATACTGCCTAAGGTCGTTCACTTCGGACTGTTTGGGATCGAAGCGTGCAAGCATCAGGTTGCGCATTTTGGTTGGGGTTGCCACCTCTTTGACCGATGCGGTTAACATCCGGTTGTCGAGGTTCCCCTCGGTTTCGGGCAACTTGATAAGAAAACGGTTCATGTTTTCGCCAATGGTAATGGCATAGCTTTCGAGGCTTTCGAACAGAAGGCGATCATCAGGGCTCAAGGCAACGCCGGCAGCGATGGGTTGACCGGTTGATAAATTGGTGATGTTCCCGCTTACCCGGGTAACATGGTACACCTCCTGTGCTTTGGCTCCAAATCCTACAAAGAGAAGGATTATCAAAGTGAGTGAAAATGATTTCATGGCTGTAATTTTTTAAACATTTACAATAATGAGCCATACAACTCTTATACCAAAGTTATTCATTTTTGTTGTTACCAGCAATCTTTTTGCATAATTTTCGTGGTAATGAATGTAGAACAATCGAATATGAGTTTGATATCCATTGGGCAATAATTGTGTTGGGTATTGTTCCGTCAATTATAACGGTATTCCAATGCTTTTTATTCATGTGATAGCCCGGCCTGACACTGTCATACCTCTCGCGTAGCTCCACAGCCTCTTCGGGATGGCACTTAAGATTAACGCTAAGCAGCCCATCGAGGTTAGCCATGGCAAATATTTTGCCTCCCACTTTGAATACAATGGTTACCTCGTCGAATGGGAAGCTCTCCGTGGACCCCTCCAACGAAAGACAGAATTCTCTCAACTCTTCAATGTTCATGGGATTTGGAATTAAAAACTTAAAGCGTTGGATAAAAGGCATCGGCAATATGTTCCAACTCAAATCCGTTGCCCTTACATAGCAGGCTGATGATATCGAATTGCACCTCCTGCTCGTAGCCAAACTGGTTAACATACGCATCGGCTGCCTCAATAATATTCTTCTGTTTACGCCGCTTAACGGCATCTTTGGGCTCTTCCCAGTGGTCGCTCAAGCGGGTTTTCACTTCAAAAACGACAATGGTATTATCCTTTATCGCAACGATGTCCAACTCCTTTTTACCAAAATGCCAATTGGTATGGAGCACTTTGTACCCGTTGCGCAATACCCACTCCAGGGCAAAAATTTCCCCCTCCTTTCCCACCCTTTGGTGGTGAGGTAAATCATCGACTTTACTCATGCTGTAACGTAACAAATAAGGATATTTGCAATATAAAAAAATGTTGTAAAACGCAAGACAATGTATCGATTTTTTTTTCTTATTGCTCTCTCTTTTTTAGTATTATTTGAACCATTCCTGGTAAAAGCCAATGGTTTCGAAGGAAATATACGCGTTGTTTTCGAAACCATTTTCGATACCACCTATTTAACCATTTCAATCAAAGGTGATATGGTGAGGGTGGACGAATACGACAATAACCGGCATCTGGATATTAGCAAAATCATTAACCTTCCCGAAGAGGAGGCCATTGCTATTTCACACTCTCGTAAGCAGTACACAGGGATACCCGTTACGGAGCAGAACGAGAAGGTTTCGAAACCGGTAATGGGGAAGAAAACGGGAAATTACAAGGAGATACACGGCTATAAATGCTACCAGTGGCGGGTTAAGGACGTACAACGTAATACCGAAATCGCTTACTGGGTTGCCGAAGAGAAGTTTGAATTTCTTGAAACGGTTCTAAAGTTTATGGATAATATGGCCTACAGCCTAAGGCTGTATGCAAGTATCCCCGACAGTAATGAGTTTTTCCCACTTTTAACCGAAGAGAGAACCCTGCTGAGAAAGGAAAAGGTGCGCATATCAGTGGTAGAGATTAAGGAGGCGCCCGTTAGCTCAAAGGTTTTCGAGATACCGAAAGGTTACAATTCTGTATCACGCATGTAGTTGTCAAACAGGCATTACCCCTACTTTGACACCAGTTCTGATGATTTGAAAGTGAGTGTTGTTCCTTGCTCATTCACCTGAAGCGTTACCTCCCGACCCATAATTAATGCCAAATTCCGATCGCCATGCCCGGCAGGGAAATCGAAACAAACGGGATAGCCATACTCTTTAACTGCATCCAGAATGATTTCCTGAGCATTTTTCCCAAAGGGTACTTCATTGTCGTGCATATCGTTCATGCCGCCAACCACCAGACCGGCCAGATTCTTCAACTTCCTGCCCATCTTCAGGCTCATAATCATCCTGTCAATGTGGTAGAGATACTCATCCAGGTCCTCAATGAAAAGTATTTTCCCATCGGTTGTGATATCGGCATTGGTTCGGCAGATGCTGTGTATAATCGAAAGGTTCCCGCCGATTAAGCGGCCCTGTGCTTTCTCTTGCCTGTTGAGAGGATGAGGAGGGATGGCATATGTTGGTGCTTCACCGAAAAGCACTTTCCTCATGCTGGTGGTCGATTCGTTGTCGTTACCATCGGATGGGAAGGTATAGGGCATAGCCCCGTGGATGGTTTCAACCATATACCACGAGTTGAGCATCCCGTGAAGCACGGTGATATCGCTGAAACCAATAATCCACTTCGGATTTTGTTGAATTTCTCTTAGATTAATCAGGTCCAACAACCGAATTGTGCCGTAGCCTCCCCTGGCGCAGAGAATAGCCGATACGCCGGGGTTCGATATCATCTCATTCAAATCCGAAGCCCTTTGTATATCTGTACCTGAGAACTGGTGGTATTCGTTGTAGAGGTTTTTTCCGGTAATTACGTTTAGCCCCCAGCTTTTGATAAGGCGGATGGCAGGTTCAATCTGCTCGGGAACAACTTTACGGGCGGGGGCTACTATGCCAACGGTATCGCCCTTTTTGAGAAAAGGTGGGGATATGAACTCCATAAAAGGGAAAAAATATTCTATATTTGTTGCCTTGTTTTACACTGAAAAACTCAACTAAGTTACTATTCATAATGTGATAGGAGGCTTTTTCGAGCAACTTTTTGACAAAAATCATTTAATTGGTTATGAAAGCATACAAACGATACCTGATAACTTCGGCGCTGCCGTATGCCAATGGCCCCATCCACATAGGGCATTTGGCAGGAGTTTATGTTCCGTCGGACATCTATACGCGCTATCTCCGAATGAAGGGTATTGATGTGGTTTCCATATGCGGCTCTGATGAACACGGTGTTCCCATAACCATTAAGGCCAGACAGGAGGGTGTTACGCCACAAGCCATTGTGGATAAGTACCATGCCATCATTAAAAAGTCGTTCGAGGATTTTGGCATAGCCTTCGATATCTATGCCCGTACTTCGTCGCCCGTGCACCATCAAACCTCATCGGAATTCTTTCGCAAGCTTTATGACGATGGCAAATTCATTGAGAGAACCACGGAACAGTATTTCGATCCTGAGGTAGGTCAGTTCTTGGCCGATAGGTACATCACAGGGACATGTCCCCGTTGTTCCAACGAGAATGCCTATGGTGATCAGTGCGAGAAATGCGGAACCAGCCTCAATGCCACCGATCTGATAAATCCTAAATCGACTTTAAGCGGGGTGAAACCCATTTTGAAACCCACCAAGCACTGGTTCCTCCCGTTGGAACAGTATCAGGGTTTTCTTGAAAAATGGATTCTTGAGGGGCATAAGGAGTGGAAGGTGAATGTTTACGGGCAGTGCAAGAGTTGGCTCGATAGCGGGCTTCAGCCTCGCGCCGTAAGCCGCGATTTGGACTGGGGAGTTCCCGTTCCGGTTGAAGGGGCCGAGGGGAAAGTGCTTTACGTGTGGTTCGATGCCCCCATAGGCTACATATCGGCCACCAAGGAACTGACGCCGGAGTGGGAGAAGTATTGGAAAAGTGACGATACACGCATGATTCACTTCATTGGGAAGGACAACATTGTTTTTCACTGCATTATTTTCCCCAGCATGCTTAAGGCCGAGGGGAACTACATACTTCCCGATAACGTTCCGGCCAATGAGTTTCTAAATCTGGAGGGCGACAAGATATCCACATCGAAGAATTGGGCCGTTTGGCTGCACGAGTACCTACAGGAGTTCCCCGGAAAGCAGGATGTGCTGCGCTATACACTGGCTGCCAATATGCCTGAAACCAAGGACAACGATTTTACGTGGCGCGATTTTCAGGCACGCAACAACAACGAGCTGGTGGCCATCCTTGGCAACTTTGCCAACCGGGCACTGGTGCTCACCCATAAGTATTTCCAGGGACAAGTACCGGAGATGGGCCCTCTGACCCAATACGACCGTGAAACCCTGGAGGAACTGCCCAAACTGAAGGAGGCCATTGAAAAGAATTTGGAGAGTTTCCGTTTTCGCGATGCGTTACGCGAGGCCATGAACATAGCCCGCTTGGGCAACAAGTATCTGGCCGATACGGAGCCTTGGAAGTTAATCAAAACGGAACCTCAGCAAGTGGAAACCATTCTCAATATATCGCTGCAAATACTGGCCAATATTGCCATTCTGTCCAATCCATTCCTGCCGTTTACCACCCAAAAGCTAATGGCAATGCTCAATCTCGAGGCGCTGAGGTGGGAAGATGGCGGTAAAAGCCATATTTTGCCCGTAGGGCATAGAGTAAATCAACCGGAGTTGCTATTTGAAAAAATCGAAGGCGAAGCCATTGAAAAACAGCTGGCCAAGTTGGCGGCAACAAAGGAGCAGAATAAAAATAGCAAAAGCATGACTACGCCGCAAAAGGATACCATAACCTACGAAGATTTTTCCAAAATGGATATTCGTATCGGTACTATCCTGAGTGCCGAGATTGTACCCAAAACCCAAAAACTTCTCAAGTTGGAGGTGGATACCGGTATTGACAGGCGCACCGTTGTGTCGGGCATTGCGGAGTATTTCGAGCCCGAAGAGTTGGTGGGAAAACAGGCCGCATTCCTCGTCAATCTCGAGCCAAGGAAGATCAGGGGGGTTGAGTCCAATGGCATGATACTCATGGCACAGGACGAGGGGGGTAAACTACGGCTGGTTATTCCCAACCAGGGGGTAGCCAATGGGTCGGAGGTGAAATAGTTTTTTCCCAAGCAGGGTTTCGTTTGTAATATTATATCCATGGCCCAGTTTCCGTGTCATGGTATCGGAAAGATATTGGTGTCTAACCTGCAAATCAACCTATTTAGCTTGCCATTACTAGAAGTTTCCATGAGCTTAGGGAAAAAATTACTCCAATTATCTGATTTTTAAATTTATTCTTTTTAGCTTTAAGAATTATTACGAAGTTATTGGCTTCGCTTACTTTTCTTATTCATCAAAAACAATAATACATAACAGCTATGGAACGGATAGACGTATTAATCATTGGCGGTGGTGCATCGGGGTTGCAGGCTGCCATTAGTGCTAAAACAAACTACCCCGGTAAATCGGTTGTTGTACTTAGGCAAGAGGAAAAGGTTCTTGTGCCCTGTGGAATACCGTACATCTTTGGTTCGCTTCAAACCAGCGATAAGAATATTCTGCCAGACAAGATGCTCACCGACATCGGGGTAGAGATCAAGGTTGCCAAGGCAACCAGTGTGGATACCAAGGAAAAGGTTTGTGTTCTGGATAACAATTCCAAGCTTTACTTTGATAAGCTGATTTTTGCAACGGGCTCCATACCCACTCTCCCCAAGTGGCTCAAGGGTGGTGATTTGGAAAATGTGTTTGTTATCCCCAAAAACAAGAACTACCTGGACGAGATGCATACCAAGCTAAAAGCGCTGAAAAAGATTGTTACCATCGGTGCCGGTTTTATTGGCGTTGAAATGTCGGACGAGATGTGCAAGGCCGGTTGGGATGTAACGCTTGTGGAGGTTGAGGACTATATACTCAGCAGGGCTTTCGATCAGGAGTTTGGCGACAAGGCAAAAGTATTGCTGGAGTCCAGAGGGGTTAAGGTTATTACGGGCGATGGCGTGAAAGAGATAGTGGGGGCAAACGGCAAGGTTTCCAAGGTTATCCTTTCTTCAGGAAAGAAGCTTGATGCCGATGCGGTAATCCTTTCCATGGGCTATATCCCCAATACGGAGCTGGCCAAAAAGTCGAATATCCCCTTAAATGAGTTTGGCTTTATCAAAACTTGCGAGTATATGCGTGTGGATGGTTGCTCGGCCGATATTTATGCCGTTGGCGACTGCGCAGAAAAGAGGGACTTCCTAACCCGGAAGTTAAACACCACTATGCTTGCCTCAACGGCTTGTGCCGAGGCCAGGGTGGCGGGTATGAACCTATACGAGTTGAGCCCTTGCAAAATTTTCAACGGAACCATTGCCATTTACGATACGGCCATTGGGAACACTGCTCTGGGTACAGCCGGTATTACAGAGTGGAAGGCCAAAGAGGAGAAGTTTAATGTGGTGGTGGGAAGTTTCACGGGAATGGATAAGCACCCCGTGTCACTCGAAGGGATGCACGAGCAAACCGTCAAGCTGCTTGTGGCAGCCGATTGTGGAATGATCATCGGCGGAGAGGTGTATGGGGGGTATAGCGTGGGTGAGTTGACCAATGCCATTGGCTTTTTGATTCAAACCCACACCAATATCAAGACTTTGCTGTCGGCGCAGATTGGAACCCATCCGCTGCTCACCGGATCGCCGGCTGCCTACCCGCTTATCAAAGCGGCAGAAAATGTTGCCAAGAAGCTAAAACGTTAGCCCGGTTGGGTTTTTAATTTGCTATTAGTAGAGGGGTGCAGTAAAACAGGCTGCACCCCTTTTTCTTGTGCAGCGTTTTGCAGTTTGACTTCGTATTGGATAATAGAGTGAAACTATATAGCCACTCATGGTTTGTAGGTCAACATTTTATTAAAAATAAACCCTAAAAGTTAAAACAATGAAAAGGCAAAAACTACTCTCGCTGTTATTACTCTTGGCATGGCCAATATTTATACAGGCTCAGTACTACGGCGATCGTCCCCTGGAGATGACCTTTGAGCAGTCCGATTTTTTCTTCACGCCCCTTTACGTTAACCCCTTAGGCGTGGCAGGCTTTACCGGTTCTTCGCTGCTGCTCTTCGATGATCCCCTGACTGGAATTGAGCGCAACCCTGCCAACCTGTCCCGTTTTGATGGCGACTCAATCCCATCAAACTACCTTTATCTGGATATGAGGAATTCGCGTAGGGTGGTTAACAACAGTTATGGAATTTTCCCTTGCCTTTACGATTATATGCCATCCTGGGGATACTACTATTCAAATGAACGGGCCGAATTATCACCATTGATGAGTGCAGCCTACCTTACCCGGTTGCCGATTTTCAGGAAATCTATAACCTTAGGTGCCACCTATCAGGTAATCACTCAGGGCGAGAGTTACTACGCCATTCCCTTTGACATTTACAGGAATGTGGCCGGAATGGATATGATGGGAACAAACTATGCGGGCATGGAAGGCTACCAAATTACGGATCGCTTTTCGGGATCGGATTACATGTATCACGAGGGTCATGCCATAAACACATTTATGTCGTTCGAACTGAATGACGCCTGGACGCTGGGCGTGAATGTGAGCCGATTTATATTCGACCGCGATGGCAGTTTTGGTAGCGATAACCTCTGGAACTCGCAGGTCAACTACCTGTCGTACTGGAAAAGCTTTGAGGGGAGAACACAGGAGTACAATCATTGGGATTATACTCTGGGATTAATTTACACCACAGGGGCCAACAGGTTTGGCTTAAACGCAGGGTTGCTTACGGGAGATGTTACCCAGCTACTTTCGCGCAATGATGAGTCCATGTCGCAAAGCGGGCAGTCAAATTCGAGTAATTACAGCGATTACCAAAGTTGGTACGTCTCGGACCAATCGTGGAATCACAAGGGGATGAACTATCACGGCGGATTGCAGTGGGATAGAAAAATTAGGGATGATCTATCCTTTAGGTTTATGTACCGATTGGCCAAAGAAGTTCAGGATATCGATCTAAAATCATCCATTGAGAGTGAGTCGAGCAACGAATATCGCTACTCGTCCGGTAACTATACGAGCGAAAGTGAAGGAAACGGTAAAATGCATGATTTCAGAGACGGAGTCGGGGAAAGGGAAATGCTTAGCCATAACGTAAGCTCTGCCCTTACGTGGAGATTTGGATCCGGGCAATCCCTTCGGCTGGGAGCCATTTTTGGATACCATAAACAATTGACTGATACCAAAGAAAGGGCTGATGCTTTTTCGGAATCTTATTACTATTGGTTTTACGATGATGGCAATAATTCGAATGCATCGGAACATTATTACAAGACGGTGGAGGACAAGAGTATAAACTGGAAGTTTTCCTCGCGATTAAGGTCAATACATATTCCCATAGTGTATGAGTCGAAAATTAGTGATCGTATCGAAATCCTTTTGGGGATGAATAGAACCATGAATTTCTGGCTTATTGAGAACTCAACGTTAATCCTGTACGACTATAGAGAAAGGGTAATTAACGAGGTAACCCAAATTGAGCAGAAGACCGGCGAAAGGATAAAAGAGCCTGATGAGCGGTATGGAGTGGTGAACACAAAGTTGCTGGGAGGGGTTACCATTTCGCCCTCAAAAAGGTTTAGCGTACAGCTGCTGGTTGCGCCCGGTTTTGAAAAAAACTCTTTGACAAATGAGTATCGTAGCGGTATACAATTTTGGATGGGAATGAACCTGCATTTGTAAGGGTTAGTTTTTCAAGTTTAATAAATTCAAATCCATAGCATGAAGAGAATAATATTAGGTATTTTGCTACTGAACAGCATGTTGGCCTTGTCGCAAGGTAAGGGAGAACTCTCCCTTTCGGTTACTACGGGCGAAAACGAGATGATAATGTTCCATGCTTTAGACGGAGCGGCCACACATAGGGGTAATGGCTTTTTTTCCCTGAATATGCATTACCGGAAGCCAATCAACAAATGGCTTGATTTTGAAAGCGGATTGGCTTTTGCGCACCATAGGGTTGTTGTTGAACCACTTTCCATATATGATATTCTTCCCATCAAAGATGAAATGTACGTAGCCTCAATACCCATAGGGGTAAAAATTAATTTTCTCAGGTATTTTTTTGTCAATGCCGGAGCATTGGTTGACATGGACTTTACATTGTCTAATCATCTTGACAATCAGAGCGGCATTGGCGCTTCACTGGGTGCTGGTGCGATCTACCGTTTCGACAGTGGCATAGGTATTTTTGCGATGCCCTGCATCAGGATGCATTCGCTTATCCCGTTTACCATGGGGAATTATCATGAAAGGCTTTTGGAATCGGGGATACAAATTGGAATCAGCTACAGGCTTTAATACACGTTCTTTATATAATATGGGGGCAGTTTAATATTAGATCAAATCAATTTGCGTTATCTTTAATAGTTGATTTGATGAAGAATAATGGCATTGAAACATAGCCCGAAGAATGAGTTTTCCGATCTGCAAGTAATCAGCGGTTGCAAAGAGGGTGTGGCCAAGTATGAGGAGTTGCTCTACAGACGCTTCTTCTCATACGCCATGTCCATTGCGGTGAGGTATGTCGGCAACAGTGAGGATGCCATTGAGGTTGTTAACGACAGCTTTCTTAAGGTTTTCGATAATTTGAGTGAGTTCGATACTTCGAAGCCGTTCAAAGCATGGTTTTCAAGGATAGTGGTGAACACGGCCATTGATAGCTATCGGAAAAACCTTAAACACGACCATGCCATTACAGATTTAGAGGATGGCGTACATCAATGGGACGAGAGGGAGCCAATGGCAGATGTCCAATTGGCAGCAGAGGATATACTAAGGATGTTTGATAAGTTACCGCACACCTACAGAGTAATCTTTAACCTGTATGAGATAGAGGGATACTCGCATAATGAAATTGGCGACATGCTGGGAATTGCAGAATCGTCATCCAGGGCGGTACTGACCCGGGCAAAAAGGATGCTTAGAGATCAGTATGAGAGATATAACAAGGTGAAAATGAGTTGCAATGAATAGTTTTGAAAAGGATTTTAGCCGAAAAGTCAAAGAAGCATTTGACGATTACAACGCCGATCATCTGGTCGAAGCGGGATGGCAATCTTTTCAGAAAAAATTGGAAGGGAAAAGAAGGACCGGATTTGTTTTCCCCCTTTGGGCCAAGGCGGCTACTATAGGCATACTGCTTGCTATTGGCAGTTTAATAACATATAGGCTTACCCAAGTGGTTGAAAAAACGCCAATGGCCGAGACCACAGAAGTTGAATTGGAACCCGGCACGTTAAAAGAAGTAATTGAGCCGGCAGAAGAAGATACATTATCTACCGATAAGGCACTTTTTGTTCAAGAACCTCAAGGGGTTGCTTCCATTCGAAAGCAGAGGGCAATACAAACCCATAACACTGATATATCGGATACCTCGGAAACGTTACCCATGGCAACAACCGAAGTCCATAAATCAGAGCACGTCGATACTCTACTGTTGGCCCATACAAACTCGCATGGTGAGAGTGTCCAAGAGGTATCGAATGATGAAGACCACGACCCCATTGCAGTTGCCATTGTTGAGATAGAGGGGGATAATGAGCGTCCTTTGCTTCCCCTTGATCTCCCAGATGCTGGCCACGAGCTTTCAAAGCAGCCGAAAACTAGTTTGGGAGCCCGCTTGTCGGGGATGTACGCAGTTACCAAAACGGCAATTTCCGATTACCCAGGCATTGCCATTGAATTCTATACAAATCATAGAATAACAAACAACCTTTCTATCCAACCCGGGCTTGCCTTGGCAAAACACAGCTACAGCATGGTCGATTTTTCCCCCAAAGCCGATTATCTAACTCCATCAATGGATAATTTCACTGGTAGTACTGACCTCTACAAAACAAACATGGATATTGTGGCCATGGAAATTCCCATAAATATTGTGTTGGATTTAGTAAAACGGCCTTATAATAATATTTTCATTACCATGGGAACAACATCCCTGGTGTATCTAGATCAGCGCTACAGGAGGATGTACAATAATGTCTATGTCAACAATGATATAAACAACGGATTTCCTGAAATCGTTTATCAAGTCGATAGAACGGAAGACCGATTTGATGCTTTTAGCCATACTGACTTCTTTGGTCTTGCTAACCTTTCAATAGGATACTCGTTTTTATTGTTTAACATGGGTGAACTAAGCATAGAACCATTTGTGCAAGTTCCTCTAAAAGAGCTTACAAGCCTTGGAGTGTATATGAGTTTTGGCGGAGTGTCGGCCAACTTTCGGTTTAATCGATAGGAATCGATAGGATACATGTCAATCGTATCTTTTAGCCTTTTCTAATACAATTCCAAAAACTCGTACGAGTTGCCCACATACTTCAGGTATTTCATGAAGTTGTCCATTGAAATCACCAGCGAAGCAGTGTTGAGGTTGGGGTGAAAGCTGATGCGTTCGGCCTGTTGAAGATGATGGTCGATAAAAAGGTGTACGTGGTGGTCCTTGTCGTGAATCAGTCCGAAGGGCGAAACGGAGCCCGGCTCAATGCCCAGATATTTCATCATTCTTTGGGGTGAAGCGAATGTTAGTTTACCCTGCTTGAGTCGTTGCTCCAGATCGTGGATTTTTAGATTCTGAAGGTAATGGAATACCACAAGGTAGTGCCTGTTCCCCTTGTGATTTCGGAAGAAGAGGTTTTTGCAATGGGCAGCCTCAATATCTACCCAGTACTTCGATGCCTCTTCTACGGTGGGGGCTGGTGGATGTTGGTAGTAGTTGAATGGAATATTCAACCTGTTTAAAGTTTGGTAAACTGCGGGATCGCCATTAAGTTTGGTTATATCTACCATTTTTTCAATATCCCTTTAATAAATAAAAAAGATGCAACAGTTTGTGTTCACATGTTGCATCTAAATTTAAGCGTTTTGTCTATTATAACCGGAGTCCCATTAGTACCACATCATCAATCCTGGGCGAATCGCCGTGCCACTCCTCCAGAGTTGTATTGAAAATCTCACGTTGCTCGGCCATAGGCTTTTTGTGTACCTCAAGCATAAGGTCTCTCAGGTTTTTAATCATAAACTTGCGCAGGTCGGGTCCACCAAATTGGTCGGCGTATCCGTCGGAGAAAGTGTAAAGCACATCGCCTTTCTTATACTCCATCACGTTATTGGTGAATGGGATGTCGGAGCGCAGGTGAATGCCGATGGGCATTTTGTCGCCTTTAACCTGGATTACTTCGTTATCGCGTATCAGCACCAATGGGTTGTTTGCCCCTGCAAACTCTAACATCCCGGTTGAAGTATCAATGATATAGAGCGCGATGTCCATACCATCCTTGCTCTCGCCGATTTTCCCCGTTTGGTGCAACGAGGTAATAATCATGCTTCGTAGCTGATCTAAAAACTGCGAAGCGGTGAGGGTATTGTCTTTTGATACAATCTGGGTTAAATATCCCATGCCCAGCATACTCATGAATCCTCCCGGCACCCCATGACCCGTACAGTCGGCAATGGCACAAATCTTTCGATTGCCAACTTGTGTCAACCAGTAAAAGTCGCCGCTCACAATATCACGAGGGAGGAAAAGAATAAAGTAGTCGTCGAAAATTGTGTTAATGGTTTCGACGGGGGTAAGAATGGCTCCTTGTATTCGGCTGGCATAGCTTATGCTGCTCTTAATCTCCTCGTTCTGTTCAAAGATTTTATCGCGCTGGTGCTCAATTTCCTCTTTTTGTGCAACAACCTCTGCCGTTCGTTCGCGAACAATTTGCTCCAGCCTCTCCTTCTCGGCTATCAGCCTGCGAGTGTTCAGCACCACGATTCCCCATATAAACAGGGCCATAAGTACTACGTAGGCAATGTAGGCAACGATAGATCTATACCATGGCGGAGTTATGGAGAAACTGTAGGTAGCAATGCTGCTCTCGTCGCCATAAATGTTCTTAGCCTTCACCCTGAAAGTGTATCGCCCTTCAGAAAGGTTGGTGTAAATGGGCTTTG
>Ga0116144_10003678_pt1 | contig 15088 bp, 18 predicted proteins | sample AD_UKC035_MetaG_FD_89746 | JGI IMG/M metagenome (GOLD analysis project Ga0116144, IMG submission 89746) | Active sludge microbial communities of municipal wastewater-treating anaerobic digesters from USA - AD_UKC035_MetaG | ecosystem: Engineered > Bioreactor > Anaerobic > Digestate | place: USA... | reverse complement strand
GGGTGCAGCGATACGTTGATCAGACTGTATTTTCAAAATTTGCAAATATTGAAAAGTTAGTGACTGTTATCATCCCCTACAATAAGGACAGAGGATATTTACAGGAGGCAATAGGCAGCGTGCCAAAAGATGTGCAGTTATTGTTAAGTCAGGGGGAGGGCAATTGGCCTGAAAATTTTAATAAGGCTTTGCCAAAAGCCACCGGCAGATACATAAGATATTTGCATGAGGATGATATGCTTACAAAGGATTGTATTTATGAATCTGTGACAGCGATAGAAAAGCAAGGAGTGGATTTTATTCACGGCAACGCCATTGAGAAGTCCTCCAAAAGTAATAAAACGTTTCATTATATTCCTAAGATAAAAGTACCTACATTTCGACAGTTATATACAAATAACTGTATTCATAGTGCTACGTTGATGTATAGGAGAGAAGTATTTGATGAATTAGGAGGATTTGACGAAACGCTGAATGCTTCGGAGGAGTTGGAGTTTAATTTAAGATGCTTAAAACACGGGTTAAAAATAGGTTATTGTCCCCGTTTTTTAGCGATTTACCGAAGGCACGATCAGCAGAAGGTAGTTGTACTGCCTTTAATAGAAAAACGCAAGGAAAAGGCTAAAATACTGCAAAAATACAAAGTATGATTATACAAGCACCCATATTAATTACAGGTATTCCGAGAAGTGGAGCTTCGATAGTTGCTGCAATAGTAAACTATTGTGGTGCGTTTGGAGGTGTGATGGCTAAACCAAATCAATCCCCCAATAGGGGAATGTTTGAAAATGTAAGGATAAAGGAAACCGTTGTTAAAAAATATCTTACAGATATTGGTGTAGATGCAAGCGGGCAGTATCCTTTGCCTCATACAAAATATCTTACCATACCGACGGATTGGAAAAACAGAGTAGAGGAATGCATTGTGGAAGAAGGTTATAAAGGTGGTGCTTGGATGTACAAGGATTCTCGTTCTTCTCTATTGTGGCCTATATGGCATTTTGCTTATCCGGATGCAAAATGGGTTATTGTACGCAGGCGTACAGCAGATATAGTACAATCTTGTATTAAGACAGGATTTATGAAAAAGTTCAAAGAGCAAAAATATCAGATGGCAGTAGAGGCAAAAAATGAAGCAGAAGGTTGGCTATGGATGATACATCAATACGAAAATAAGTTTGTTGAAATGATTACGGAAGGTCTGAATTGTAAAGTTATCTGGCCTGAAAGGATGGCACGTGGAGATTACAGACAACTGTATGAATTGTGTGAATGGGTAGGTGTACCTTGGAATGTTGAAGCGTTGGGTTTGATTAATCCTATGTTTTTGAAAGTGATAGCAAAAAGAAAGGAGGGATAAAATGGCAAGAGTTACAGCGGATGACGTGAAATTAATTATGGATAATTGCACGTTGGAGGATACAAAAGTGGATGCATATATAACGGCTGCTGCGGAGTTGGTTGATCAAGTGTTTGCTTCTGATGCAATTATTACAGACACACTATTGACGGAGATAGAGAAATGGTTGACGGCACACATGATAGCTTCATCATCTATGCGTACTGCCAGTGTGGAACGTATTGGACAAGCAGAAATAAGATATACCGGAGTGTGGGGAAAGATGTTAGAATCTACACCATATGGACAAATGGTACTTACTTTGGACATTACAGGGAAGATGGCAAAGATGGGTAAAAGAACTGTAAGTGTATATGCAATTGAAAACTTTGATGATTAAATGCCATGGGATTAGATTCATATATGCAAAGAGTTTGTACCGATACCGCAGTGTATTGGGGCAGTCCACAAGAGGATGGTTATGGAGGTAAGATATATGACACTCCTGTTGATATTTCTTGCTTCTGGGAAGATACAATACAGGTATTTCAAAATACTAATGGAGAAATAGTTATATCCAAAGCCGAGGTATTTGTATTACAGGATGTAGATGAAAATGGAATACTGTATCATGGGAGTCTAAGTGATTTGAGTGAAAGTGAAAAAAGTGATCCTTTAAGTGTGGAAGGTGCTTATTTTATACGTAAATTTGAGAAACTTCCAGCGTTGGGGGGAACAAGTGAGTATATTAGAAAGGTTTATTTAACACCGCAGTAATTATGGCAATAGGTAACATATCAGGTTCAGTCAGTCCTAATACAAGGATAAAGGATTTTGACGTTGTCTTATCCAATCTTAACAGAGAGATCAAGAAGATTGAAGGCAATAGTCTGAGAGGATTGATTTTGGTTTCTGCTTTTATAAGGAATGAAACAGAACATAAACCACCTCTGACACCTGTTGACTTAGGTAATTTGCGGAGCTCCTGGTTCACAGTCACGGCAGAAGGTCGTGGGAAGGAAGATAGACACAATAAACCTTTTGTAGGTCCAAAGCGTGGTGTTTACACATCGGAACATCAATCCACGATCGAGGAGTGCAGAGGGCTTGTAATAGGTAATGAAAAAAGCAAGAAAGGTAAATACTTAATGATGGGGTATAGTGTGAACTATGCTTTGTATGTTCATGAAATGCAAGGAGCTCGTTTTAAAAGACATGGAGCAAATGCAAAATGGTTTCAAACCGCTGTTATGCGTAACAGGGATAAAATACTTGAAATTGTAAGGGAAAATGCAAAAATAGGAAAGTAATGAACCCACCGAGTGTAGATATTGTAGATATGCTGGAAATGTATGGAGATTCTTCAGGTACTGGATTATCCTTCAAAACAAATTTGTTTGTAGGAAAAGAACCTAATAAACCTGATGATTGTGTTACTATATTTGATACACCAGGATTTCCTCCTGCCTTAGGACTTACGGATCAAGGTTATGAGTACCCTTCCGTTGAGATATTGGTGAGGAGTAGGGATTATTTAAGTGGTTGGGATTTGGCAAATAGAATAAAAGATGCCCTTCACGGTCGTAATCATGAGACTTGGAATGGCACTTTATATACAGTTATCTCCTGTGTCAACGGGCCAAACCTGTTAGATTGGGATGATAATGGGAGAGTTCATTTTAGTATTAATTTTAATATTCAAAGACACAATTAAAAAAGGAGGTTAAAATGTCCACAAAAGCTGTTGCAAGTGTTGGAACATATTTTCAGAGATGGAATGGAAGTGCATGGGTCACAATCTCTGAAATAAATTCCATTACGGGACCAGGTATGTCCCGTGACACTATCGAAGTGACTTCTCTGGATTCCACCGGAGGGTATAGGGAGTTTATTGCTTCATTTCGTAATCCTGGAACTGTTACACTCTCAATGAACTTTACAAGGTCTAATTATGACTTGTTTAAGCAGGACTTTGAAAGTGATACAGGAGGTAATTACAGAATTGTACTGCCTGACACTGAATCAACCATTGTAGAGTTTGAAGGTCTGGTAACTGAACTACCGTTGTCTATCCCCACAGGAGATAAGATTACGATGGATGTTACTATACAATTAAGTGGTTCGGTTGAAACAGATTCTGGTGCAAGTGCCGGATTAGGTATGTAAAAATTATTAATTTTGTAATCTAATCAAGATTTATTTTTTAACCATTTAAAAATTACTAATCATGGGAACAGGAAAATTATTAGACAGGAGTTCTTTACTGAAAAAGGAAGAGCTGGAAATCGTTAAAGTTGAATTTGAAAACGGCGATTATGTGTATGTCAAACAAATGACTGGCAGGGAGAGAGATCAATTTGAACAGTCATTGCTTAGAAGTCGTTTTGACAACAAAGGCAGATTAGTGAGTACAGAACAAGCATTGGAAGACTTTCGTGCAAAACTTGCTGTACTGACACTTTGTGATGAAACGGGTAAGTTGCTATTGACTCCAGGTGATTATGCTTTATTAAGTCAAAATATGAGTGCAAAGCACCTTGAGAAGATTGTGAATGAAGCACAGAAATTAAATGCCATTACAGAAGAGGATAAGGAGAGTATGGTAAAAAACTCCGAAGCCGCCCAGGAAGGCGGTTCTTATTCCAACTCTGTAGAGAATTAGGAGTGATTCATCCAGATTATTTGATGGATAGACTTACTTCTGCACAAATAAGTGAATGGGAGGCTTATAGCAGATTAGACCCAATAGGTAGTTGGAGGGATGATTACAGGATGGCTTACATAAGTTCCGTTATAACGAATTTAATGATAAGCGTGTATGGACGAACAAATGCAAAGTTGACTACACCAAATGATTTTATGCCTAATTGGGGCATTGAGGAGGGGAGTGAACAAGAAGTCAAAAAGCAGTCCGTTGAGGAGATGAAACAAATACTATTGAGTATTGCTAATGCACAAAATAAAAAGGTACAGGCAGAAAATGTAAACAAATTCACACCACCGAAAGCATTAAGACAACCCAAAAATAAGAAACAATGAACCTTGGAACGCTGATAGTAACTTTGGGAGCAGACACCAGTGGATTGATGAAGGCTCGTACTGCCATGATAAGATTTCAGAAAGATACTGTTTCTTCTCTGGATACTATGGCACAGAAGTTACGTACCTTTGGTTATCTGGCTACTACACAGTTGACTGTACCAATCGTAGCGGCAGGGAAAACAATGATTGAAACTGCCAAAGACTTTGAATTTGCAATACAAAAAATGGTTGGTTTGGCAGATGTTGCACAGAATGTTGCAAATTCATGGGGAAAGTCTGTATTGGAGATGTCAAAGTTAACAGGAAGGAAACCTAAGGAATTAGCGGAAGGTTTGTATTTTATTGCATCTTCTGGTATTAAAGGAGCAAAGGCTTTGGATGTTTTGCGTGCCTCTGCAATGGCAGCGGCTTCAGGTATGGGGGAAACGCAAGAGATTGCACAAGTGTTAACCTCTGCAATGAATGCTTATGCCAATACCGGTAAATCTGCAACATATTTTACGGATGTTCTTGTGGCAGGTGTAAGAGAAGGTAAAGCAGAGGCATCCGACTTTGCTCGTTCTTTGGGTGCAGTTATTCCTGTGGCATCCAATTTGGGTGTTACTTTTGATCAGGTTGTAGGAGCAATGGCAGCAATGACATTAACAGGTTCTTCCGCTGCAAATGCTTCTAACTATCTGCGTGCCACATTCAACACTCTATTAACTGCGAATAAACAAGGTGCACCTGTATTAAAAGCCATGGGGTTGTCTTATGAACAATTACGTCAGATATTAAAAAAGCCTGACGGACTTGTAGAAGTAATGCAAAAATTGGCGAACATACAAGGAGAGTTTGGAGATGAAGCATTACGTGATGTAATCCCTAATATACGTGCTTTAACGGCTCAAATGAGCCTTACAGGCAGGAATGCTAAATATAATTCAGAAATGATGAATCGGATAACAAATTCTGCCGGTTCATTAGGAAAAGCATTTGCAGCGATAGCAGATACTATTAAACAGAGATATGATCAAGCATTATCCTCTGCCAATGTTTCATTAATATCGTTAGGAAAGTCCATTGCGGAATCCTTCTTGCCTATATTGGAAAAATGGGTTAAGAAATTGGATGGATTAACTGAAAGTTTCAATAAATTAACGGCTGCACAAAAAGAAACAAGAATTGAGATAGCCAAATGGACAGTTTTGATAGGACCAATTGTGCTATTGAGTAGCCTTGCAATTTACACATTTACAGGATTGGCACGTATTACAAAAACACTTGCAAGTGTATTTATATACTTATCCATTGCTACGAAAGGATTAGCAACATCGTTTAAGTTTGAGAGTTTACGGGCATTGATGACAATGGCTCCAGGATTAACACGAGTGCTATTCTCTCTGGGAGGAGCTATTGCAGGAGTAGCTAAATGGCTCACTCCTATCGGTGCGTCCGCCGTAGGTGTAGCAGCAGGTGCTGGATTGCTTGCAAAAACTTTGATTGGATTAAAGAAAAGAACAGAAGAAGCAGCAATAAAGAATAATTCATTTAATACCACATTGGTAGAGATTTCTGGTAACTTGAAGAAAATGAAAGACCTTAGTGAAATTGATTTCTCTACCGCTTCTGTGGAAGAGTTAACCAAAGTATTGAATCAGGCTCAGAAAGGTTATGCGGAAGCAATAAACAATATACGCAATGCTGCTAAATTAGCAGGGGTAACAGTAGATGAACTATTTGCTGGTAAAGGTAAAGCACGAAAATGGCAAGGTTTTGTTGAGATGCAAAGTCAAGCTGCTAAAGGTTTCTTAGACATAGCAAATGCTGCCAATGTAGCATTAGTAGCAAGTGGTAAAGCCTATGAGGAACAAATGAAAGCATTAAAAGAATCAGAAGAAAGCAGGAGAAAAGCTGTACAAGCAGAGGATATAAAGAAAATTAATGATGCCTTTGATGATTTGGCACAAGGGGAAAGGTACATTGCAAGAATGACTGAATTGTTTGGTGTGGAATTTGATGCCACATCAGAAAAGATACAGTTATACAATAAAGTGTTAAGTACGCTGGCGGGCACAACTTTACCTTTGACGGACAAGAGATTGGTTGAGTTGAAGAAGAAATTAGAGGATGTCCGTATGACAGTACCCTTACAGACTGTTAAAATGCCAGAGTTTCCAGGTCTTGATAAACTACATGCAGAGATACAAGCCTTGGATCAAGCATGGAAAGACATGGGAGCGGATATGAATGGTGCATATGATATATTTTATAGGAATGTTAAAAATAGTTATCAGAAGCAATTAGAGGCATTAGCAAGCGAACATGATGTAGGATTGATTTCAGAGAGGGACTATCTGCGGAGAAGACATGCATTGATAATGGCTTCCACAAAGGCAGGCAGTAGGGAAAGACTACGTGAGATGAGGGCGTATAGTAATGAACTTAGGCAATTAAATGTTCAAGATGCACAACTTTATCTTGAATCCGCTGCAACTGCCGTACAGACATTTTCCAACATGCTTCAGGCAGCAAAGGAACGGGAATTAAAAATGGCAGGTAAAAGTGCAAAGAAACGTGAAGAGATAGAAAGAGCATATTTCAAACGTGAAAAGGCATTGGCTATTGCGGAGGCAGTGATTAATGGAGCATTGGCTGTAACAAATATACTGGCACGTGTACCGGCAGGGCCGCTAAATCCTGCCTCATGGGTAGCAATAGGAATAACAAATGCAGCAACGGCAGCACAGATAGGCATCATTGCTGCACAAAGGATGAAGAAAGGGGGTATTGTTCCTCCTGGTTATCCTAATGATTCCTATCCCGCTTTGCTTTCATCAGGTGAAACAGTGCTGCCTCCAAAATCTCTGCAAAATATCTTTGAAGTTAATCCATTTATGGGAAAAGTAGAGTTTGTAATAAGTGATGATGTACTTATAGGATTTCTTGAAAAGGCATACACGAAAAAGAAATTGTATTAAACATGGCATACGGACTTAAATATGTATCTAATTTTTATAACAGGCACAAAACCCTTGTCTCTGTGAAGTTATATAAAAAAGATTACGTTGGGGATAGTGTTGATATCCGTACGCAGGAAGTTTCTTTGGGTTGGAACTATCAAGATGAAAACACTCCTGTTGCTGGTACGGGAGTGAAGATTGTAATTGTAAATGATAAGAATGATTTTGATTATTTTTCTGATATATTGACTGCATATGAGAAGGATTTTAAGTGTGTTGTAGAATATGGAGGAGAGGTTGTATTTGAAGGATATAATACATCGGAGTTAAATGAATTAAGAATAGTGCAATACAATACAATATCTCTCATTTTTGTAAACTATCTTAGAAGGTTAGAGAATTATTATTTACCAGATTTGACAAGTCCAAGTTCGATGAGTAGAGTATTGGACTTGGTAGAGGATGCACTTAATGAAATAGGATTTGAGTACCCTCTGTATGTCAATTCCTCTATTTTTGAACGCCATATGGATGAAAGTGATTCTTTGCATGCTTATTGTTGGTTATGGCACACATGGATAATGAATTATTCATTATATAGCGGACAGGATGAGTATGATGATGCATACACATTTTTAAATAAAATACTCAAGCCTTTTAACACTTTTATTTATTCCTATGGGCAGAGATGGGTAATTGAAAGGTATAGTGATATTGATAAGGTGGGGGATTGGATAGAATATTTACCATATTCTTCAACACCTCTTGTAGGTGCATTTACATCAAGTCTAAAAAAAGAAATAAACAAACAAGATGGAGATTTTATGTATATTGACGTAAGTCAAATATTGAATTTCCAACCTGGATTACAAGAGATAAAGTTAAATCTTAATGAACAAGCATTCGATACACAAGTATTTAATGATTTTGATGCAGATACAATCGTTACAACATCCTCGGAATTTCCTATTGGCATTCCTTTGAGAACATGGTATATCAATGAGAACTGTACTGGTTTTGAAGATGGAGTTGGATGGAGTGACATTAAAAAATATTTTCATTGGCATGGAGGCACTTCTTCTACTTGGCAGTATAGAGGAATGTATTATAGATTTGAAATACAATTTAATGCTGCTGGTAAACCTACCGATTTATCTATTGATTATAGTATAGGATTGGATGGTTATCTTGCATCAAGAAAATATACTATTGCTCGTTTCTACGTAATGGTAGCAAGTGGAATTGGAGCATACAAATTTCTTTATGAAGATGATGCAGACGAGGGGAAACTAAAATTAAGTACTTCTGTAAAAATATTTGAAGTGGAATTTGATGAAAATAATACATCTATCGTATTAGCAATTAGCAAAGTATTACGATTGGCAGATATTTATTCTGATTTAGGTTCTCCCACAACACAAGATTTTATTATAGGTATATTGCCTGATTATTATCAGAATACTTTGGGTACGTGGTATTATGAAATGTATAATTATGTAGGAGATTTTGAAGTGCGTGTCTCACCAGACACAATAAACAATGAGATTACTACCACACTTAATAAAAACTTTTTAAGCAAAGAAGAATATGATTTTGACTTTTTTGATTTGGACAATGTAAATTATGTAAATGGATTAATTACGTACGATGGTATTAATTTAATAAGGACTTCTGAATGGTATGTAGAAGGTGAAGATTCTTCAGGAGCGTATGCTTTGTTGATGGATATATTTGTTAAAGATAAATTTCGTAAGTACAGTACTCCTTTGCATACTCTACGTGCCACTATATCTTGTAATATGTATCTAAAGCCATTTACAATAATTACGGATGACAATTTAAAAGTAAATAGTAATATTATTAAATTTGTATTGTTAGGATATGAATGGGATTTAGTAAATGGAACGTATGATATTGAGGCAGAAGAGTACCCAGATACAGATATAATAATAAGTGAGACATGAGTACTACGGTATATAAAACAAGTCGTTATGTGGACAGATCAAAGAAAAAATCTTTGGTCTCTGCCATTACGGGAGTTTCAGGGGGATGGGGCACACCTACAGGTAATTATCATAATTCCTTATTGGGACTTCAAGGAGGTGAAGCGGACTATTACTATCATCTTGATTCTGCGCAATATACCAATGTTGATGCTATTGTTAGTTTAACGGATGGTTATATTCCTTATAGAAGTGCCTCAACACATGCATTAATAAACAGTCCATTATATACAGATGGAACAAAGATTGGGATTGGAACAATAACCCCTAATGAAACATTTGAAATCAATGGTAACATAAGAGGAAATCAGGATGGAGCTTTACGAATAAGCACATGCTATGGATATGTGGATGTTGGTCCAAAAAATACTGAATGGTGTCATTTTGGAACTGATAGGGATAAGTTTTGGTTTTCGAAATCTGTATATTTAGATAATGGAACATTATCTGCATTTGATACAAATGATTTGCGCTTTCAAACAAATGGAACTACGAGAGTGCAGATAGTTAGTAGTACAGGGGATATGAAAAATCCCAATTTTTCTGAAGGGTTTCAAGGAGACAAATGGAGAATAACAGAAGATGGAGCGGCTGAATTTGAAAGTATGCGTATCAGAGGGGGATTATCAGTATATGAATTAATCATCAATCAGTTGCATTATCAGAATGGGGGACTTGTCATCGGAGCTGGTGCGGGGAAAGTAAAATCAATATATGATTCAACCGTTGGAACTGAAAAGGTTTATTTTGAAACTCCCGAAGGAACAGGCATGAGTCCGTTTTCTGCCGGGGCTATTGTAATGATTCAAATAGTTGATATTAACCGGAGTACAGTTGTCAAAAAAATAGTCAGACAGGTTTCGGCAATACAGGCTGATTATAGATGCGATTTTACCGCAACTTCCGGATGGACGCCTGCAACGGACGATGTTGGAATATTTGAAATAGGTGATGAGGTTGTTGCGATAGGTCATACTTCAACTGCCTCCCTGCAAAATAGTATTTATTTAAGTGCGACCGATGCTGATAATCCATTTATGCGTGTTTACTCCGGAGTGAATGCATATTCAAAATGGAATCTGTCGGACAAATCAACTATCAAAACACAAATAGGAAACCTTGCCTCTTTGGCCTCATGGGATGTTTTTGGTGATGGTTCGTTCGTTATGCCGTCATCTCCAGGATTTGGAATATTTACATCGAACGGCTATTTTTCAGGCGTTATTAATGCAAATTCTGGACTCATTGGAGGATGGACCATTAATTCAAATTATTTGGCAAAAGATACAGGAACAAATAATACAAGTTCTGGAATGTCTCCAACAGATTATCCATTTTACGCAGGAGCAACGTATGCAAATAGAGAATCAGCGCCTTTTAGAATAACACCCACAGGTTCACTTACTGCAACAGGTATAGCAGAATTAGGCACAAATACATTGGAATATGAGGGACGAGCATCAAATGTTGCAATTAAAAATGCTGATATATGGGAAAATAGCTATAATGGTGATAATTCTGCATTACATATAAATAGATTAGGTTATCAAGGAGGCTCTTCCAAATACAGAAATTTAAGAGTTTATGATGGAAAAGGCATTGAGATATTTGCAGTAGAAGGTGCATCACAAATAACTTATGCAATATATTTTAAATCTTTAAAGGATGCTATTTTTAGTTCTGATATTAGAGTTGATGGAACAAGTCAATTTAATGGAGTAGTAAACTTTAATAATATTACAAAATTCAATGCAAATGCTAACTTTAATTATAATATTTATGCTTTATCAAAATTATCGGTTGGTTCATCTTACCCAAATACTTATTCATGTGTAGATTTTTCAGCAGGGAAAAGAGATGGCACTAATCCAGGAGCTATGATATTACCTATAATGACAACGACACAACGTAATGCATTAACTGCTTACCAAGGAATGATATTATATAATTCAACTACCGGACTTATTGATGTATGTACAGCAGCAGGTTGGAGATATTTACAAACAGCAAATTATTAATCAAAAATCAAATATTATGAAAATCAAAATTAATCAGAAATTGCTCGATGTGAAGGATAAAGTGATTATCCTTGAGGGAAACCAACCCCTTACATTAAAGGAGGTTATCGTTCAAACTATGAGTATCCCATTTCAGGGCGATACGGATGTGGTAAAATACCAAAAATACGACCTTTATAAATTGGTAAAAGCAGCAAATGATGAGGTCGAATTAACTATTGAGGATATTGCCTTCATAAAAAAATGGATTGGTACCATCCAGCCACAGTTGATTGCCGGACAATGTCGTGATTTTCTTGAAGAAAAACAAACCAATTAAAAGTAAAAAGCCATGCAGTACTATTTAGCAGTGTTGTTAGGTGGATTCCTTTATATAGGATTTCAATTAAATTCCGCCTTTGTTCTTCCAGATTTTCGTTGGAAGAGTTTTATCCGTACAAATATAATACCAACAATACTAAACCTTGTTATCGGTTGGACTTTGGTATTTATTAAAGATGATTTGGAGAATATTTATCCTATCACAATGTTCACAGCATTAACATTGGGATTAGGTGGACAAAGTGTATTAAAGAAAATACAGGATGCGTTTGACCCTGAAAAGAAAACCTATATCACTTTTAAATAATCATGAAAAAACTTTTATTTCTATTGTTATCCATTCTATTGTTGTCCTCTTGTGCTCCATGCAAGAGGCTGACTAAGAAATGTCCACCGGTAGTCATTAAAGAACGTTATGATAGTATTATCGTTAAAGATACTATTGTGTACAAAGATAAAGTGATTCCTGTGTACATTAAAGGTGACACGCAATATGTGGAAAAACCTGTACCTGTTGCAGTAAACATAGCTCCTTTAAAATTGGAAAATCAGTATGCCTTGGCGAAGGCATGGGTAGAAAATACTAAACTCAAACTGTGGTTACAGACAAAAGAACAAGTGATTAATTTGCGTGTGGATTCTGCCATACAGATAGCCAAACATTGGGAATACAAATGGAGGAATGAAAAGCAAGTAGAGATAATTAAGGAACGATACATTCCAAAACTTTATAAATATGCTTTATCATTTTCAATAATAATTGTGCTATTAGGTATAGGATGGGGATATTTGAAAGCAAGGAAATTCTGGTAATTTGGATCATATTCATAAATTAATTTTTTAATATCTTCTACTTGTTGCTTAAACACTTTATCAACATCCATCATATCCACACATTTTTTCTTTCTAAAGTGAAGAGTGATACGACTTTGTTGGTACACCTTTGCCATGTGCTGCTCAGTAGTTATCAACCCGCCCAAATAAGCAATTACTTGACGAGGAGTACACAACCGTCTGGCTATTACTGGAGACTCCAACTCTTCTATGCTTACTCCATAATAATTGCTTACAATAAGTCTTATCTTTAACAAAGTTGCTTCCAACTCCGGACTTTTCTTGATGTTTTTAGTTACTCTATATTTGGGATGGGTGTAACGTAGATACATGAATAAATCCTGTGTCTTTACGGAACGTTTATGCAATTTACAACACCAACGAGCAAACCTTACCATTTCTTCATAAGTGAATGCCCTGGTGCGAATTTTGATTGGTATTACTATCGGCATAATTAAAATATATTGAAATTCATAAAAGAAAGAATATAGGCAATTACATCAACTGTCCATCCGTTGCCAAGCATCTTGTATCGTTGAGTGTCCGAAACACACTTTGTATATCCATCAGGAACAGTTTGCAATCTCTCGCATTCTGTCGGAGTTAGTCGCCTTACCAAATTACCTTCATGGTTGATTATAAGCTGTCTCCTTTTCTTTTTGATATAATATTCAATAGAACTCCCTTTAGAATAATTTGCATCAATACAATGAGATTTGTCCGGAATTTGCAAATCGCTTGCTAAACATACATAGTTGTTTTCCAATTTTAGAGAAAATCCTCCTGAGCTATTCAAACTATATGTTTTTTGATAACTGTCTGATATTACCCATTTTCTTCCTCTTTTTTCACTATGTCTTGTTAAACATTCTGCCATCTTCTCGTTCAAATAATATTTTTGTGGGACATCGGATTCCAAAATATCACGAAGCAGAATACCCTTATCTTTTGGCTGTGGTATGGTACAAATCACATCACCAAACAAACCGTATGATTCATTTGCTATGTTAGTCCAATAAAGTCTTACTCTGTTTTGTGCGGATAGCAAAGCTGAATTTATCATGATGGGTTGAACTCCCACGTATTTCGATATAATCAATTCATATTCCTTTTTCATCCTCACATTCTCCAACAAAAAGTAAGTAGGATTGCATTCGTTTTTTAATCGCACAAATTCAAAGAATAGTTTGCTTCGTGGGTCTTCAAAGGCAAGACCTTTGCCGGCAATGGAAAATCCCTAGCATGGTGAGCCTGCTAAGAGCAAATCAATTTTGGGCAAATCCTTTGCAAAAACATTCCGCACATCACCCAACTGTATTGTGTTGGGGAAGTTATGTTGCGTTACCTTAATGGCATACTTGTCTATTTCAGATGCAAAGTATTTTTTCACTTTTATTCCAAGCCTCTGCAACGCCAATTGACCACAGGACATCCCATCAAATAAGGACAACACGGTAATTCCTTCACTTTTGCTCATATCATTCCTTTTATTTGTCCATATTGCAAAATCTTCTAAAAAACCGATCTCGTAAGACCTGATATTTTTCTTTATTAAACATCGGCATATTCTATAATTTAAAATAATGATGATAATTCAAATACGTCATTGAGTAGCCTTTTGGCAATACGACAATATTCAGGCTCTATCTCAAAACAAATAAAATTTCTCCCCATTTCTTTGCAAGTCCGTGCAGTTGAAAAACTACCTGCGAATGTATCAAGCACTAAGTCACCCTTGTTGGTGCTTTTCCCTATCAGAAATTTTAATAAATTTGTTGGCTTTTCTGTTGGATGATTGTCGGTTTGCATCTTCGCAGCCCTAATTACATTACTGCTTCTGCCTCCGTTTAATTTTTTATTACCATTACTACAAAATATTATTAATTCATATTGAGGTGCGTAATCGCCAAATAAGTCCCCACTACCATGATAATTTTTCTCCCACACCAAAATATTTTTTATGTTGAAATATTCTGCCAATGCTTGTTTAAATTTATCAACATTATGCCAACTACAAAAAACGTAAATATGTGCTTCTGGTTTGGATACCCTTTTAAGTTCTCGACACCAATCATTTAACCAATATAAACCATCGTCGTTTTTCATACTTTTATGTTTTACCTTACGTCGGTTACTTTTATACCGTATTCCATAAGGAGGGTCTGTTAAGATGAGATCAATTACATTGTCGGGAATATTCTTAATTCCATCTTTCCAATCAATACACGTCACTTCATTAACGTATGGTATTGTTTTAATTTTAAGGTTGCTCATATTACTTGATATTGCAAAATCTTCTAAAGAACCGGTCTCGCAAGACTTGGTATTTCTCTTTGTTAAATCCGGGCATACCCCAAAGCTCAATAATACGGTCAGTAAGCCTGCTAAAGTTGTCAATAGTCACAGGAAGACTATCCACGTCATCCTGCAATTCTTTATACTTCTGCTCCCATGCCGCCGTTTTGCGGCCACGGACAGTCTGAATTAATGAGTAAGAGAGCCATCCGAGAATGAGGCCAATAAGTAATGTAATAATTGCTTCCATGGTTTTAAAATTTAAAATAAATTACATATATCATAAAATAAATT
>Ga0116144_10003676_pt1 | contig 15091 bp, 9 predicted proteins | sample AD_UKC035_MetaG_FD_89746 | JGI IMG/M metagenome (GOLD analysis project Ga0116144, IMG submission 89746) | Active sludge microbial communities of municipal wastewater-treating anaerobic digesters from USA - AD_UKC035_MetaG | ecosystem: Engineered > Bioreactor > Anaerobic > Digestate | place: USA... | reverse complement strand
CAAGTGTTCTGATTTACCCATAGATCGTCGCATTTTTGCCTGTTTTTAGCCACAATTATAGCCATTTTACCGCCACCTGTGGGGGGTGGCTGCTCTCATCTTGCGACGATCTCTATTTATGCACTACCCCCCTAGATCGTCGCAATGGGCGGAAAGCAAGCCCCGGTCAGTTGAGCTCCTGCTTTCAATCCCGGCGAGCGGGATTATGTGATTCCTACAAATAATCCATATGCACTTACATCAGCATATGAAGATCAGGCGTTTCCATCCCGGCGAGCGGGATTATGTGATTCCTACCATTTTATCCAGAGAGTTAAAGAAACTAAATGAATCATTTCCATCCCGGCGAGCGGGATTATGTGATTCCTACCGCCACAGGTTGCACCTTGGGCTTTAAGCTGACTTTTTAACCTGCGCCCTATGGCCTTTTGCATCTATTTTACACCATTTTTCCCAGCTGTGGCTGGATGCGACGATCTCAAGTGTTCTGATTTACCCATAGATCGTCGCAATGGACGGAAAACAAGCCCCAGACCAGTTGAGCTCCTGCTTTCCATCCCGGCGAGTGGGATTATGTGATTCCTACAGCAATTGACAGTCCGACCAACCCCAATGAACTGCTGAACCTGTTTCCATCCCGGCTAGCGGGATTATGTGATTCCTACTATGTAAGGACTGCCCTCTAGAAGAATGTTCTTGCATTGTTTCCATCCCGGCGAGCGGGATTATGTGATTCCTACTTTGGTTACGGCGTACCGACCCTTCTCGTTGGTCCTGTTTCCATCCAGGCGAGCGGGATTATGTGATTCCACCTGCCACAGGTTGCACCTTGGGCTTTTAGCTGACTTTTTAACCTGCAACCTATGGCTTTTTGCATCTATTTTACACCATTTTTCCCAGCTGTGGCTGGCTGCAAATGCCCTTGGTTACGCGATGTTGAACCCGGCGAGCGGGATTATGTGATTCCACCTCTGGTGGCGTGGGTCTTTATTTTCGGACTCATGTTAGTAAGTTTCCATCCCGGCGAGCGGGATTATGTGATTCCTACAATGGACTGAGATGGAACTGGCGATTGATCAGGTTGTAAAAGGTTTCCATCCCGGCGAGCGGGATTATGTGATTCCTACAATGTTCCAGGAGTTGGTTACAAATTAAGGTTTCGGTTGTTTCCATCCCGGCGAGCGGGATTATGTGATTCCTACCAGGTGAACAGAAACCTATGTTTTTTGGAAAGATCTGGTTTCCATCCCGACGAGCGGGATTTAGTCAGAATTCCATTCCAGATATGAGCAGTCAATCCGCTTAGCCACTTTTTACTCCATCTGATACCAACCGTGTCATCCCTAGCCCTTGGGTGGTGTGCTGCCCGCTCCCTGCCCAAAAAGCAAAGGAACATAGGGCGTCCACTGCCTGGCAGGCAGCGGCATCCAGTCCCACCGCCTTGAGGGTCAGCTCGCCCACACAGCCAATCAGCACGCGTGTGGGGCTGCGGACGGGCACTGTTTTGAGGGCGTATGCGCTCACCACCAGTTCGGTTTTGGCTTGTTCCTCGACCTCATCCGGGATGAACTCGCCGCCGGTTTCATTCCAGCGGCTGCGCCAGGAATGCACCAGCAGCCCCGGCAGCGGGAAGGGCAAATTATATTTGGCAAACTTAAAGGTGGTGGGGGTGGTCAGCTGCAGGTGCCATTCTTGCGCTCCCGCACCATTATGCGCTAGTGCGGTCAACACGCTAAAATCTGTCTGGCCTGCCCAGGGGTGCTGCTGCTGGTCGAGCGCTGTACGCAGGATCTTCCATTCCAGCCCAGCAATCGGGATGGTTTCTGGGAGCAACGGGAGCCATTCCTCGGCCAGCCTTTGGCTCAGCTGAGCGTCGAGGGAGACCACGCGGAACCAGGCTCTTTGGCCGCGGGCGATGGAAATGCAGCCACGCTGAGGGTGTGACAGCCCCATCAAAGGAGAGACCGTATAGGGCTTGACTGCAGCGGGGTCGTGCATGGTCTGGCTGAGTTGCGGGTCTAAGCTCCTCCAATGGTGCAGCCAAAAGCCTTGCACCGCCTGGCCGGTGGCGCCATCGATGGTGCCAGGGTTTACCGCCTCCACTTCAACAACCAGTGCGGTGAGGGCGCTCATTCGTGCTCCAGAGGCCAAACTGAGGTGGTGATGGTTTTTTCTTCGAAAAGGAATTGCGTCACCAGGCCGACTAAAAGCGCCAAGGGTGTGAACACCAGAAAACAATGGAGATCAACAAAACCGGCGGGGCCAAAGAAGACCAAGCGCTGTAAAGGATAGCGCAGCTGGTCAGAAAAAGCTGTGGTGAAGATAGGCAGCAAGAAGAACCCAATTGAGGCTGAGGTTAAGAAAAAGATGGGCAGCATAAAAATCACCCTGTGGAAAGTTTCCGTGTAGTTGCCGGTATATGGCTGGATATCATTGATTAAGTAGTAGCCGCCAGCCAGTGCCACAGCCAGCCAAAGGAAAGCAACGGCTACCCCGCCGTTGGACCAGAACGCATTGCAAATCTCCGCTGCGTCATCCTGAAAGATCATAGCGGAATAGCCGATGAAAATCCCGCCGATAAGGCGCGGCAGCCCAAAGCGGCTGAGGAAACGCCAGTCGAAGAAATGTGAGAAAGCAATCAAAAGGGCAGCGATCACACCCCATTGCAAAATATATGATCGTAGATCTGCTGGTCTGCCGGAATGCATTGCAAGTGAGGTGGAGCCGATAATCGCGCCAACGAGGATAAGTGTGGTGACTAAAATGAGGACTAAGGTGATGCTCCAGTTTTTCAGGTTTAGCCGTTTTTTTGATTGCAAGTTAGCAAGCCTGAGGGCAGTGTCAAAGTCATAGCGTTTGAGAGCCCATTCCGTAGCCAACATACGCAGGGCAGCCGCCCCGCCTTTATCTTGCTTTTTTTTTGATTGCGGGATGGCAAGCCTGAGGGCAGTGTCAAAGTCACAGCGTTTGAGAGCCTTTTTGAAAGACAACATACACCTGGCAGCTGCGCCGCCTTTACCTTTTTCTTTGAAAAGGGGATGTAGGTTTATGGCGTAATCATTGTTAATATAGCGGTTATCCCAGCGAACCAGTCCTTTCCATAGAGAGGGTGAGCTATAGAGATCATCTGGCGAGAAAACTGGCTGCTCAGGATTTTTGGGGTTTAGGATGCCTTCTAGGACCATCTGAATTCTCATGCGGTAAACCAAACAGGAGCGATCAATGCTGCTCGCTGCATGGGCGAGGTGATTGGCTGCACCAGAGAGTGTCCACTCGCCACTTTCCAGCAAGCCGGAAAGAACTTGATGAGCTTCGATAATATCATTTTGTCGCTCAGCACTGATCTCAGCTTTAGGTGAGGTATTTGAATCTTGATCGACTGCAGCCCTAATAAAATAATACCATTGCCAGGCAGCATACAGCCGTAAGATGGCAGCATCAAACCGTTGCCAACGATCATTATCTGAAAGGTACCTAAACAGCCCTTTGTAAAAAGCTCCTAGTAAGAAATAATCATACGGACGATAATAATTTTTATGAAATACGATTATCTGTTCGAATGGGTGGCTTGAGATGTTGGCATCTGAAAAAAAGTTTGCATAGCCTGCCTGATCAGAAAAACCCGTGGAGGCAATTTCGTTTTCCACTTCGAACAGCCAGAAAGTAATCAAATCTGAATAATAGGCAATTGATAACCTATTAAATTTATTAGGGAACTCAATCTCCAAGACCGGCAAGTTATTGGTGGATTCACCAGTGTGAATATTATAATGATGCCGAATATTAGCACATTGATTTACTACTGGAATTTCGTTAATTAAAAAACCTAGATTTACTAAACTCATTTTCTATGTATGAAACCAAACTTTATATAGATGACTTATTTTGAAATCCAGCAAAGCTTTAAACCAAGGAATTTCATCGTAAATTCTTAGTTCAGAAATATTTTTCCAATAATTATTTTGGGGTTTATGACATTTTTTCTCTATAGTTCCGGTAGAAAATGAAGAAAGGATCTGCAGCTTCTTGGAATCCTCAAATAAGTAAATCATGGGGATATTAAAAATTATAGAGGAGAGAGTCATACAGGGAATACTGGATTTGAAACCACCAGTGATGGCAAAAAGCGTGGGCATATCAAGTTTACCTTCTGCCAAGTCACTATTGTCAAGGATGCTAATAATGGCTTCCGCAAGGTGTTGTAATGCCAAATTGGGGTCTATCGGATCTTCGCATAGGCCATTAACCATGTTGATTTCGGCTGTTCCCCAACCTAGATCGGTAACTACTTTCTGGATGATGCCGGCAGCGAATAATCCTCTTTGTGTATGAGAGCAAATTAAGTGGAAAGAGTTATTTTTCGGCTGCAAATGTGGGTCTCCCAGAAACCGGGTTTCGTAGTTAGGAAAATAACCAGGTTCAAGAGCTTGGATCTCTTGCGCTTCATTAAAAAGGACCATCAATGTCGACAGTTCGGCTCCAATGGGATTATCTTCCCCTTTACCAACAAGTTGGATCCCGCCGTTATTAATGAGTTGTTCTAATTTGTCTGAAATTTGTGCTACAGGCCATTGTCTCTCATTAGACTCAAGCCAGTCTAGTGTTAAATTTATATCTTCACTATTATATGGGCTCAAATTAAGATCTTTGTATCCTATTTCATCCAGCTTCAAACCAAGCGATGTTTTTTTGCCCGTGAGTTTATCTTCTCTCAGTTGTGACGTGCCGCAAGTTAAGATTATCTGGTATGCCATGGTTAATTCCATTTCCAATTAAGAAAAAAGTCCCATTCCGCTGTTGGTTTTTCCGCCAATGCCTAAATCAATTAAACCTAAACGTGTAAAAGCTCTAACTCTTTTCAAAAAATCCTGGTTATAATCTCTTATTGCATCATCCTTAGGTAATCTCAATATTTTCGAAGCATCAAATCCGGGGCGAAGTGCTATGCCAAACTGAAACTCTTGCCCTGATTCTAGAGCTAAATAGGTAATTGGTTCAGGAGAATCATTGTCCCTTGGATATTTGCCCTCCTCATTATATTTTTTAAAATGTGGCGTCATAATTTCATTCACTAGTTTGGGCGGTTTTGTTGTATATCCCCCAAGGAATATGACTTTCCCGATGTCAGCTTGTGTGCCGAAGATAGCGCGGAAGAGAAGGAAGATTTGTTCACGCGAAATGCTTTCTGCATCTGCATCCAATAGAAACTGGCTGTCTCGCACATCTGATCTTAAAGCATTCAAGCACTGATTTAACTTATCAAAGCGGTGAGGATCCTCCTCCTTCCCAATAGGAGCTTCGAAAAGATCTTCTAAAAGCTGGAGCGGGGTTTTTCGCTTCGCCTCTTTATATTGCAGATATTGAATATTATCCACAGCTGGAACACCCCAGTTTTCAGCAATCCAGAATAAAGCCCGCGTTCGTGCTAAGCCTTTCATAGCAGAGGGAGGTATCCACGGGAAGCCATAAGGGTACTGGAGCGCAAGCCCCATCTCCAGAGTGTTTTTGGTTCCTAAGCCAACCACCACTCGTGAACGGTTGGTTAGTTTAAAGATTAGATGTGAACTGAATGAGTTTATCAAGTTTTCCCAACGAGAAAAGTTTTCTTGGTAAAGGTCTGTGTCAAAACGGGAAGATGAAAAAAGAGGTTGATCGACCCATTGGACGCCCCTTGGGGGGTCTCCGATTGTTAGCCAGTAGCCTTTGGCTTCATTGCCCTTAGATATCCTGTTTTGCAATCGTTGACCGCGCCGAACTTGAACCCGAAATCTTTTTTCCCAAGGTTCATTCCCAATTTTTTCCCATGGCTGATATTTATCTAGAATCAACCCCAGGTTTTTGCAATCCGGCAAATCCATAGATATTCTTTGTGTTAAATGGGAGGGTAATGGCTTAACCATTCGGGTTTTCCTCCTCTCCACCAAGGTTTTTCGCCTCAGCGAAACGCTTCAGCCATATACTAAATTGAATGGCTTCTTGAGTCGCTTGTTGATATACAGAGGTTTCCTTGTTAATAATCCACGTGAGAAAATCATTGCCTGGTTTGGCTTGCTCTGGTTGGATGTTATCGCATAACCACTTACTGACATGGTCAAACAATTTTTTGTAATGAACATTTCCCCCTTTATCTTTTGCGAGTAAGAACGCTAGAGATTGTCCCAGGCCATTTGCCTGGATCATTGACGGAAAGCTTCGCGCCAGACTGCCATAATTATCTTTAAGTTCTTTAAAATCTTTATCAGGTAATTTCGCAATATCCTGGACAAATTCATTCGCCTTAGCTGCTCGTTTTTGATTAAGCGTTGCCATGTTTCCTCCTAGAATTAGATCCACGCAAGCTTGGTAAATCCCGCGCCAACAGTTTCATCCCCGCCGATTTGGAGTGTTTCTCCAATACATTTATTCACTTTAGTAAGGATATTCTCTGCTTCTTTAGCCGGATCGCTATCCACAAGTTCTTGCAAATTATCCGGCTGTTTATTCTCTGGGATCATGAAGCGGCGTGCGTGAATAGGCGCATAAAGTAACGTATCAACAGGAAGTTCCTCTTCAGTCCATAGCGCCCCACTTTCCACTGTTTTTGTATCCGGATTAATTCGGATTCGAGTTTGTACTTCGGTAGCATTTTGGGTAAGATAGGTGAAATCATCATCCCGTAAAATAACGAGCTTGTTTTTTAATGTTCTTTTCCAATATTCGGTCATTGCCAAGCAATGATCTGCAATCCAATTTGCTAAATCCTGGAGAACCTTATTTCCGCCCTCAGCCTCTGGAATATCAACTTTTTTGAGCAAAACATCTTCAAGAATGACAAATTGGCTGCTATCGACCACACCTCCCAGAGCATAGCAGCCAGGCACTTCTCCTGGAACTGGATCTGATAGAGGAATTTGTGGCATTGGATGAGCGTTACCGACCGTGCGCGCCCAGCGCTGCAAGACGCCCAGGCAGGTTGTCCAGGCAAAAACGCCTTTAATGGACCTTACGGGGAAAAGCAAGATTTGCGCATCCCCAACCCCTACCGCGCCGGAATAATCTGGTCTTTCAGGTCCGAAAATGGCGTTCAAATGCTCTTTTAGCATTCCTTTTTCCCGAGCAGCATCCCGCAGAGCACCTTTTAGGCTTCCAGCATGAATGTTGGGGAAGCCGGTAATTCTTTCGCGTTGGATGGGTAAATCCACCGCTGAAAGGCTGGAACCCGCCCCAACGTGCAAGGGGGATATTGTGTAGATGTATAAGATTTTGGTTGCACTATACATTTTTCATCTCCTTTAAACAGTTTGCCAATCCCATGTTCCTACAACGCATTGACCAAATCCCATGCGTTGGAAATTTTCCTCACCCGGAGGGGTTTCGGTGAATAATAATTGATTCGGATCGATAGAATTATGAAGGAGCTCAGAAAGGTCAAAGTAATACACTGAGCCCGAAGGGACGAACGCGTGCATTGATTTGGGCCCACCCCTGTTCACATCCCATCCCCCGGCATATTGTGGTTTACCTATAGCTGCTGAAACCAGTTTTGCACCAGGCGGCAGGCCGACCGATTGCCAGTTCCAATCCTTAGGATGCCAACCGTCCTCAAAATAAGCAGGGGTTGTCAATACAATCTTTATTTTCTGCTTGCCGGCCGTCTCCATGGTAGGTAAAAAGTTGATTGAATGATCCGTTAAATCCTGAAATCTTGCTGCTCGTCCCTCACCACCTAACGTTAATAGAGCTTTTTGAAAAGGCAGTTCAAGATCGTCATTAACACCTACCAAAAGCCCCAAAAACCTTTGGAGGTAAATAAAAGGTGCGGTATAAAGCATGTGGTTCTTAGCAATCCTCAAATCGGGATCGCGCTCGATGCCTGTACGTGGGGAGATGACCAAGAGCTCACTCTGAGGTAGCGCTCCAAATTCCCTATAGGCTAAATAATCTTCGATTCCATTACTATTAACCCAATAAGGTTCCTCGGCGCCATCACGGCGTTGCCCAAACGGCGGCCATAAGGGGTGTAAATCATGATTTTGCGTGTACCAGTCTGTTCTGAAAGGGGATGTCTCTGCCGGACGATAGGCAGCAAATCGATGGCTATCTTGATCGGTGTAATAAACATCCTGGGGGAGGGGCATGTAACATAAAATACGCTCACCTGACTTTCTTGCGAAAAAAGGGCCGCGAAGGCAGAAGTTAGGTCCCAGGTCGCCGGGTTTTCCTATTCTTTTATAAAGATCTCGATCTTCGCCAGCTTCGAACTTAGCCATATCTAAATTTGGATAGGTGCCCAATATTAACGAGCGAAGAGCGCCAGTGACAGTTTGCGGAGAGGGCGGAAAAATAACCTTTGGTGTCGAATATCCTCCACCTTTTACAAAGGCACGGGCATCCCTAAAAAACCAAACATCTTCAGGCTCAATGAAAATCCATTTCATGAGTGCTCTCCTTGCGCAAAAAACCGCATTGCTAACATCCACTGGATAAGTTCCTTCACTCTGCTGGGGTCATCAATGCACGGGATATAGTCCCATAAAGCCATAAATCGATCGGCAAAAGCTTCCCAATCCGCCTTTTGTGGCCATTTTTCTTTATCATGGTGCCGTTTGATTAGCCGATAGAATTCAGGCTTGAAGAGGGAGTAGCCATTATCTTGTTCAAAGGCTGAAGAACTTTCCTGGAGTTCATAGGCGAACTTCCCTGAAAGCTTTCCTGAAGCGATTAAGTCCTGCAACTCAATTAAGGCCTTAAGGGGTGCAGGTGCAGTTTGCTGACCCCAATGTAAGCTCATGCGCCATGGCACGCCAGAACGCTTGGTTATATTCAGGACCAGCGTATTTCGATCAAACTCATCTTTAGCAGCAGCCAGCGCTGCATTGACGTCCGCTAACGCTGATTGCAAAGGGGTCTTGTGGTGAGCAATAACTAGCCCGGCACTGGCAGTTTGGTTAGGAAAACCTTCGGCAGCCAAATTTTGTTCATAGGCGAAGCGTACTTCTCGGGATACTTTCAGTGCACAATCAACTGGTAAAAAAGCGAGCATATCATCCCCGCCAGAATAAATAAGGCGTCCGGGAGAAGCTTTTTCAACCAAATCCTTCATAGTCGCAGCTGTTCGAGAGATAGCTTCGCTGACCTTTTGGTGCTCTGCCGGACTTGTGATGCTATCCAACAAAGCGCCCAAGTGGTCACCATCTACCTGAAGAACTGCATAATAAGGATGCGGGAATGTGGCGCTTGCCCCTAAATGATTTAAAACCTCTGACAAGTTTTCTAGCAACTGACGAGCATGCTTGATATCGTCTTTATCTGGCGCAGCACCTGTATCTTCCTGAATTGCTTGCGCCTCATATGAATCTGGATAGAGATAAGCGCCTTCCAAATCAAAGAAGCGCTGTTTGATGACCTCATCCGTCCCTTTCAGGTCTGCCTCAAAAAAAGGTGTTGGTATGATATGAGCTGCTGGTAGATATAGCTTATCTGCATAACCCAGGAATTCCTTGACAATTTCTCCCGTCCCTTCATCCCAATATTGCAATACCGCTTGCCTAAAGGAAGCACTGGCAATGCTGGAAATAGAGGGGAATCCTTCACCCAGCCCTTCATTCTTAAGAACTCTTGCCGAAAAGCGTTTTGTGGCGCAAACAGCACACAGCCTCTCCCGTTGAGGAACCGAGCGCCCGCCTGCACGCTGGCGAATCTTTGCCCAAAACGCATCATCAACACTCAGCGCTGAGCGGACTCCGCATAAGGTGCAGCGTTCCCCACGCTGAGTAGAAGTTGGGTAGTCGCGGACCGTCTTCCGCGAGTCGATTCCCAGGTTGGCTAACCTAAACTGTGGGCCATAGGTGCTGTCCTGTCCATCCCATAGGACGCCTACCCAGTAAAACTCAAGCCATTCCCTCATCTGTTCATTCCAATCGTCAATGTTGAAGTTAGCACCGGTCGATTGGATATAAGCCTGAACGAGACCAGATAATTTATCGCGTTCTGCTTCGATTGCGTTCTTGAGTTCAGCAGCAATTGCAGCACATTGATTTGCTTCTGTCAGAATAACCAGGCGGTTAGGGATTCCAGAGGCTGCGCCACTTGCTGGCATTTGAGGGAAGATGACTTCACAGCCGAGTTCTTGAGCTTCTTGGATAGCAATTTCGGCAAAATGTGAGAAGATCCAACTGGAAGTCTTAATATCCTGTGTGCGCCTGGCAGCTGAGAGACTCGCTTGAATAGGTCCAAAAGTGAATAGCAACAAGTCTTGAGTCATGGTTATCCTCACGCGCTATAGAAAGCTGTGCCCTTATAAGAAGTTAGGCATTTTGCCATTAGACTATAGATCAAATTCCACTCCTTATCAGTAGTCGGATTAGCGTAAAAGGCCGTAATTATGGGGTGAACACCAGCCTTGCCCTTGGCAATGTGGAGGTGCACTGGCGAAGCAAAACGAGAGGGGGAAGATCCAGGGTGAACAAAACCAAAAGCAGGATCTCCGCGATTTCCATTTAGTCGGTTAACAAAGAAATCAGTCATCAGCCTGGAATAATCTTCAACGCTATTCCCAACCACGACGATCCATTGGCTTTTGCCAAAAGCTGGGTAAAGACCTGTGGAAAAAGCCGAAGCTGCCGGCAAGGCTGCTGGATTAGTGCAGGTTTGAACTGTTCCAGCAGTGGTATCGAGGCAATAGTTTAAGATCGAAAAAATGCGCTGCGATAGCTCTTGTTGCCCATTTGGCAGATTAGTCCAGAAGTAAGTGCTGATTCCTTCAGGGAGATTAGAATTTGCATTTACCCCGATGCATTGCAGGCTCCCAAAGCCTCGGCGTGCCCGCTTGCCAACGCCGCCCAAATTCAGCCAGAGCAAAAGGGCTTTCAAGCCATCCTCAGGCAGCGGCAATCCGACTCGCCCGCGAATTCCCAGGAGAAACTTTCTTCCTGCCACAAAACCGGGAGCAGGTAAAGGGTTCTTTCTCAAAGCTTCTCTGTGAGGAAGCATATGGATTGAGGGGCTGTAATTTAAAGAGTTGCCGGGCAACTCTGAAACATCCAAGCTCAAGAAAGAGCCGACTTTGGTGCTGCCAAACACCGCGGTTTCGATTTCCTTCAGCCTCTCGATTGGAACTGGACCCGGAAAACGGCTTTGCGCCAAAGCGCGCAGCCAATAGCGTGCCACGCCGCGCAAGGGTGCCGCACGTAAAACGGGAGGCCCGGAGGAACGCGCGGCATTGAGGAACATGGGGGTGACCAATTCCAAGGTGAGCTGAGTTTTTTCCATCGTCCCTCCCTCCAGGCTGGGTTAAATTAAAAAAACCGTAGCGCAGAGAGCCTGGCTACGGATAGGATTCGTAAGGGTTTGCTTTTCTTGATCGGGCTAAATTCTGGGGTAAAGCTTCCATCAAAATGACCCTTTATCGAAGATGTTCGTGGAATCAATGAAAATTATAACCATGTTTGTGTAAAAAGCAAGCAGAAGTTTTACGATATTTAACTTTATTTTCTGCGCTATATCAACAACTGAACCCGGCGAGCGGGATTATGTGATTCCTACAATTGAAAGAGGCAGCCCGTCTCTTAGATGTACAAATCGTTTCCATCCCGGCGAGCGGGATTATGTAATTTCACCTTTCGTTTTGTAGGAAGAGCCGATGAAGCCGCCTTACGAAGAATAGTTTCCATCCCGGCGAGCGGGATTATGTAATTTCACCTTGGTTAAGCAAGCTGAAGAAGTGGGTGTTGTGCATAGAACGTTTCCATCCCGGCGAGCGGGATTATGTGATTTCACCTGCCACAGGTTGCACCTTGGGCTTTTAGCTGACTTTTTGACCTGCAACCTATGGCCTTTTGCATCAATTCTACACCATTTTTCCCATCTGTGGCTGACTGCGACGATCTCAAGTGTTCTGATTTACCCATAGATTGTCGCATTTTTGCCTGTTTTTAGCCGCAATTATAGCCATTTTACCGCCACCTGTGGGGGGTGGCTGCTCTCATCTTGCGACGATCTCTATTTATGCACTACCCCCCTAGATCGTCGCAAGGAGCGCAGAGCAATCCTTATGGCACTGCGTTTGTACTTTCCATCCCGGCGAGCGGGATTATGTGATTCCTACTTATCAGGTGACAAATGCCCAGCAGTCGATATAAAAGTTTCCATCTCGGCGAGCGGGATTATGTGATTCCTACCCTGCTGCAAAAGCATCTGTCAAGGCACCTGCGCGAAGTTTCCATCCCGGCGAGCGGGATTATGTAATTTCACCAAAAGGAGAAAAGTGTCGAAAGTTGATGATGTGCGTGTTTCCATCCCGGCGAGCGGGATTATGTGATTCCTACAAGCAAGCCAATCTGATGAGGTGGATCAAAGCCAATCTGTTTCCATCCCGGCGAGCGGGATTATCTTATTTCACCAGAAAAATGCCGACAATAGTTAAGATCCTGCTAATTTGTTTCCATCCCGGCGAGCGGGATTATGTGATTCCTACCATAGTAGAGTACGAGCACAAAAAAGACATTGAAGGTTTCCATCCCGGCGAGCAGGATTATGTGATTCCACCATTCTTTGCCGTGCTATGCATCGCTATAGCCTTCTCAGTTTCCATCCCGGCGAGCGGGATTATGTGATTCCACCGGTATATTGGTATTCAAGTCTTAAATCAAGTTTCCATCCCGGCAAGCGGGATTATGTGATTCCACCTGCCACAGGTTGCACCTTGGGCTTTTAGCTGACTTTTTAACCTGCAACCTATGGCCTTTTGCATCTATTTTACACCATTTTTCCCAGCTGTGGCTGGCTGTGACGATCTTAGTTGTGCTGATTTACCCATAGATCATCGCATTTTTGCCTGTTTTTTGCCTCAGTTATGGCCATTTTACCGCCACCTGTAGGGGATGGCTGCTCTCATCTTGCGACGATCTCTATTTATGCACTACGCCCCTAGATCGTCGCAATGGGCAGAAAGCAAGCCCCGGTCAGTTGAGCTCCTGCTTTCCATCCCGGCGAGCGGGATTATGTGATTCCTACAGTATATAGAAGAGTACGGAGAGGACAGTATTAGAGTTTCCATCCCGGTGAGCGGGATTATGTGATTCCTACAAGCAAGCCAATCTGATGAGGTGGATCAAAGCCAATCTGTTTCCATCCTGGCGAGCGGGATTATATTAATCCTACCTTGCAGCCTGGTTAATAAGCTATCTAATGCAAGGGGTTTCCATCCCGGCGAGCGGGATTATGTGATTCCTACTATTCATTGGCATGGACTTGGATAGCCCGCTGCCACATCCGCGTTTCCATCCCGGCGAGCGGGATTATGTGATTCCTACTGCCACAGGTTGCACCTTGGGCTTTTAGTTGACTTTTTAACCTGCAACCTATGGCCTTTTGCATCTATTTTACACCATTTTTCCCAGCTGTGGCTGACTGCGACGATCTCAGTTGTGCTGATTTACCCATAGATCATCGCATTTTTGCCTGTTTTTAGCCTCATTTATAGCCATTTTACCGCCACCTGTGGGGGGTGGCTGTCCTCATCTTGCGACGATCTCCATTTATGCACTACCCCCCTAGATCGTCGCAATGGGCGGAAAGCAAGCCCCGGTCAGTTGAGCTCCTGCTTTCCATCCCGGCGAGCGGGATTATGTGATTCCACCTGATCTAATAGCAAGTGGATCCGGCTTACCTATATTGAGTTTCCATCCCGGCGAGCGGGATTATGTGTTTCCTACACAATTATGCTTTTGGGATTGACATCTCACATCATAAGTTTCCATCCCGGCGAGCGGGATTATGTGATTCCTACAATGCTACCTCAAATTTAGCAATTTGAGCTATAAACTAGTTTCCATCCCGGCAAGCGGGATTATGTGATTCCTACATTAATCCAGACGATGAAGGTGAAGGGCTGGAGATCATCAATGGAACGTTTCCATCCCGGCGAGCGGGATTATGTGATTCCTACATCCCCGTTGATAAAGATGGAAGTTGTAGCTTTTGCACAATAAGTTTCCATCCCGGCTAGCGGGATTATGTGATTCCTACTTAGCATTGAAGAAGGAGATAACATCTCCTATACAATATTTCCATCCCGGCGAGCGGGATTATGTGATTCCTACGCAGCTAAATTGTCGGAACCCTATGAGCCAACTGGTTGGAGCGTTTCCATCCCGGCGAGCGGGATTATGTGATTCCTACCGTTTCTTGTCGGAAGCGAACTTGGCTGGTCAGCAGACTGTAAGTTTCCATCCCGGCGAGCGGGATTATGTAATTTCACCTGCCACAGGTTGCACCTTGGGATTTTCGCTGACTTTTTGACCTGCAACCTATGGCCTTTTGTACCAATTCTACACCATTTTTCCCATCTGTGGCTGACTGCGACGATCTCAGTTGTGCTGATTTACCCATAGATCATCGCATTTTTGCCTGTTTTTAGCCACAATTATAGCCATTTTACCGCCACCTGTGGGAGGTGGCTGCTCTCATCTTGCGACGATCTCTATTTATGCACTACCCCACTAGATCGTCGCATTGGGCGGAAAGCAAGCCCTGGACCAGTTGAGCTCCTGCTTTCCATCCCGGCGAGCGGGATTATGTGTTTCCTATAAAAGGAGAGAAAAATTAAGAAACATTCTGGAGGGTTATCGTTTCCATCCCGGCGAGCGGGATTATGTGATTCCTACCGTTCTACGGATGGGGACCAGATGGTTCGCCGTTTAAGTTTCCATCCCGGCGAGCGGGATTATCTTATTTCACCTTAACGATGAATAACCATGTGTGTTTTGGTTATTTTGGTATGTTTCCATCCCGGCGAGCGGGATTATGTGATTCCTGCGAGGAAATATTTCCTTTGTAATGCCAAAAGATGGCTGGATTACGTTTCCATCCCGGCGAGCGGGATTATGTGATTCCACCTGCCACAGGTTGCCCCTTGGGCTTTTCGCTGACTTTTTGACCTGCAACCTATGGCCTTTTGCATCTATTTTACACCATTTTTTACTATCCAGGATAAGCTCGTGTTAGTTCATCTAAAATGTTACCGAAATAGAATCGTTGGGTCAAAAGAAAATGTTACCGAGGTGAACGGTGAGCGAAACAGACCCAATGAATATCGATGAACGCAGGAAGT
>Ga0116144_10003672_pt1 | contig 15101 bp, 11 predicted proteins | sample AD_UKC035_MetaG_FD_89746 | JGI IMG/M metagenome (GOLD analysis project Ga0116144, IMG submission 89746) | Active sludge microbial communities of municipal wastewater-treating anaerobic digesters from USA - AD_UKC035_MetaG | ecosystem: Engineered > Bioreactor > Anaerobic > Digestate | place: USA... | reverse complement strand
AGTCCACGGGGTGTTCTTTACCGTCAGTAATTGAGACGCCAACATTGCTAACTTTGTAGCCAGCAATAACGCCCTCTTTCATGACATTCCGGATACCTTTTTCAATAGAGGGCATGTAATTATTTGAGATTGCGCCGCCAAAGACATCGTTGGAGAATGTAAATTCCTCCTCGGTGATTGGAAAGACTTTTAACCAAACTTCGCCAAATTGGCCCGAACCACCGGTTTGTTTCTTGTGACGGTACATTGAAGAAGCTTCCTTAGTGATGTGTTCTTCGTATGGCACTTTAGGTTCTAATTGGTTCAAGCCAAGCTGAAATTTTCCCTCAGCCCTGCGAATAGCAACATCGATGTGTTGATCACCCATGCCGAAGAGCAGTGTTTGCCTCGTAACAGGCTCGTTTTGCCAGGTGAGGGTCATATCTTCTTCACATAACCTTGTTAAGGTCTGGCTCATCTTTGCTGCATCCGATTGTGTCTTAGGACTGATGGCAATGCGGTAAAGTGCGCTAGGGTAAGATGGTTGGGGCAGGGTGATGTTCATTTCCTTGCTGCAAAGTGTATCACCCGTTGTTGTTACAGTAAGCTTTGCCACACTACCAATATCACCCGCGTGGATCACACTTACAGGTAAGTTCTCCTTACCAAAAGGAACTTGCATGCCAGCCAATCTTTCTTCCTCACCCTTAGCGCTGTTCCAAACACGGGTATCAGAGACCATCTTTCCAGAATAAACTCTGAATAATGTTTGTTTACCGACAAATGGGTCAGCAGTAGTTTTCCATACATAAGCCGCCAAGGGACCGTTATCAGTTGCTTCCAAGATCAGTTCACCTTTTGCAGACTGTGCTTTAACACTGCCCACCTCACCGGGTCCGGGCATGATATTTACTAAAGTGTCCAAGAGAGGTGCTATGCCGACCATATGGCCGCCTGCAGCAACTAAAACAGGAATCACATTACTATTTTGGATAGTTTTCTTCAAACCAAGCAAAATCTCTTCTTGGGTTAGGTCGCCATTTTCGAAGTACTTTTCTAAAAGCGCATCTTCACCTTCAGCGGCAACTTCAACGAGCGCCAACCGGGCGTTATCAGCTTCATCTTTGAATGCTGCAGGAATATCTTCAGCAACTTTACCCTCTCCTTTGTATGCCTTCATGCTGACCAAGTCAATAACGCCTTTAAAGTCGGCTTTCTCACCCCATGGTAGCTGCATTGGAATCAGGCGTGCATCAGAATATTCCTGGAGGGAGGCTAAGGTTTTCTGGAAATTTGCATTTTCCCGGTCCATTTTATTGATGACTACCATTTGGGGTAATTTAAACTCAGCTGCATACTGCAGGGCAAATTCTGTACCAACTTCAAGACCAGAAACGGCATCAACCAATATCAATGCGCCATCTGCAACACTCATGGCTGAGATTACTTCTCCCACAAAATCAGTGTAACCCGGTGTATCTAGAAAATTTATTTTTTTATCTTTGTAAATGACAGGTATTACACTGGTGAAAAGTGAAATGCCGCGCCTTTGTTCTTCATCGTCAAAGTCAGAAGTTGTTGTACCGTCCTCAATTTTTCCCATGCGCGTGGTTGCGCCGGTAAAATATAGGAAAGCTTCTAGCAACATGGTCTTACCTGAATTGCTATGAGAAGCAATTACAATATTGCGAATTGAATCAGTTAAATATTCTTTCATAAAACGTACCCTTCCTTAAAAATGTAATATTCTTTAGTATAAAAACAATTATTCCGTTTGTGCTTGTATTTTTAAAAACCACAGCCTTTTATTATATCAGGAAACATTGCCACTTCGGCCTAGATTGTAGTGAATTCTATTCGAATTTTTAAAAAGACGGATTAAAATTGACTCTGATAAGAAAACTCAAAGTATAAGATTAACATGAATTTCCTTTCTCAATTAATTCATTGGCTTCGTTATGTGGCCTTGTATCATCAAAGCCCTCGCTGGGATAAAGGCGTCTCTCCGCCCGAACTTATGGCTTTTATCGATCAACATCAACCAGGCAATGCTTTAGACATGGGTTGTGGCACCGGGACGAACCTGGTAACCCTGGCAAGACATGGTTGGGAGGTCGTTGGGATTGATTTTGTGCCCAAAGCTGTTAGATCTGCTAGGCGAAAGCTTAAAGAGGAAAACCTTAAAGGGAAACTTATCCTGGGTGATGTGTTGAAAACGCAACCCATTGCAAAAGATTTCGATTTGGTTTTAGATATCGGCTGTTTTCACAGCCAAGCACCACAAAAAAGGAGCCTTTATCTTAACAATGTAAATAATTATCTCAAGCCTGGTGGTTTTTATCTCCTTTATGCACATACTGCTTTTGACGGTCAGGCTGATCATGGCATCCTGCGCGATGATCTTGACCTGCTAAGCAATCTTTTTGAACTCCAAGCCTTGCATGAAACTAAAGAAAGACATGAAGGCCAGTCATCTCTCAGCCGGCCATCACTTTGGGGGCTTTATCTTAAACCTAATAATTAGGCATGAAACTCTTATCAGTCTTTGAATCCTAGCAGGAACCTAAGCGGAATATCTAAGCGTTTTGCCCAGGCCGTCTCGTTGTGGTCCTCCCCAGGGAATACACGGGTCATCCAATCCACATTGTTATGGTAGCCTTTAGCCTGCATAATCTCATCAACTTGTGCTTGAAAAGGCCCATAATCTTTGTCAAGGCCTTCTGTGCCATGATCAAAATAGATTTTATGACTGCCTGCAGGTGGTAAACTCTCCCGTAGATAGGTCATCATGTAATGGGAGGTAATTGGCCAATGGGTTGAAAGGCAGCCTGCGCCACCAAATACTTCTGGGTATTCTGTTACGGCATAAATGGATATCAATCCCCCCATGCTTGAGCCCATGATGAAGGTGTTCACACTTCTGGTTAGCGTGCGGTAATTCTGGTCAATAAAAGGCTTAACATGTTCGACAATCCAGCGCAAATAGGTGTCTGATAACTGCTCGCCAATTTTAAAATGATACTCTCGTGAAACTTCTGATAACTCCGCCTGGGCTTGCGGTGATTGGAGGGGTTTATAGGGCAAATAATCGCCCATCCGGTTTGACGAGTGCCAGAGTCCGACCACAATTGCTGGCCTGATTACTCCTTGCCCAGATAGTTCACTAATATGTTCTGCAACACCCCAGGTGCGCTTGATAAATTTGCGCCTGTGAAATAAGTTTTGTCCGTCATGCATGTACAAAACTGGAAAGGATTGCCCTGGTTCAGCTTGGTATTGAGGAGGGACCCAGACATCAATTCTCCTAGGGATAAGCGGTGAAAGGTTAATATTGCGGTGCGTATCTAAGTTTATGTCCATTTTTTTTACCATTGTTTTTCTATTTTCAATAACTGTTATTTGAAATTTATCCTAATTATAAATTTTTGTTTTTAATGTTGAAGACACAAGCTGATACATACGGTTTTAAAAATATACTTCGCCTAATTTTTCTCCTTCAATCATTAAGATTTACGGACTATCTGAAGCAGCAAATGTAAATCAAATTCCTACAATTACTTAAGAATATTTCATTTTGCTGCTGAAATTACACAAAGCTTAGCTGATGTAGTTTCTTTTGTATATGATGTTCAAGACAGATTTAGTGTCTTTTAAATCATTTAATAAATAATCCGGTTTGAATACGCCAAGCTCGTCATAGGTCATAAAGCCTGTCGCAACAGCTAAAACATGCATGCCCGCACTGCGGGCACAGGTGATATCCCTGTGGGTATCACCAATCACCAAAACATCGTCCGTTTTAATATCCTCGCCCAGACGCTCAACCACCTTATTAAATGCCTTTTTGGCTAATTCGTCTCGCTGGGGGTGTTCGTTACCATACACGCCAAATGAGAACATCGCCGGGTCAATCCCAGCTGATTCTAGTTTTGGTATGACAATTTCTTGAATGTTTCCCGTTAGTAGACCTAATAACACATCGTTATTATTACTTAAGGTTACTAATAAATCATGCACGCCTGGAAGAGCTCGACCATTTAAGGTTGGTTTAGATTCAGTTAAGTATTGTGCAAATTTCTTAAATGCCAATTTGAGGTGAGCTTGGGCTTCTTCAAAAGATAAGCCGCATAATTGCATTAGGTCCATGAAGATTGACCAGTCAGTTTTACCTGCCATATCGTAATTTTCTAACGAGGGCGCTTTGGCGCAAATATCTATTAGTGTCTGAATAACAAAAGGCCGCCCGATATGTGTAGCTGCGAGTAATGTGCCGTCAATATCAAATAAAATTGCTTTGTAATGGGATTGCTTTTTTGATGAATTCATTGCACTTGTTTAATATGATTTATTTCCTTTGAAATTGATATGTTTTCATTAAGATGAAATTTGTTTGATTATAATAAAGAATACCTGAGAAGGAGAGCCAAAAAATGAAAGCTTATTATCTGGATCCAAAAAAATTTCCGAAACAAAAAAAGAATTTAATCCTTCTTTATGGTTCTACAGGTATCTTTTTGGTTATTGCGACAATAATAATGAATAGAAGTGGGCAGCTTGTTGGCACACAATTATTTGTGCTCCCGCTGATGCTGCTTTTTATTGCCTACTCATCATACCGGGCCATTAAACAACGCAAACAATTTTGGGATGAGTATAAACTTGAGATAGGCGAAAAAGTTTTAGTTCAGAATCAACCCCGTTATCCAGAATTGCGCATCAACAGCGAGGATATCAACTCAATTGTTGAGAATAAATTTGGTTTGGTCATCTCCACGACCAAGTACAATAACCTCTTAGGGATTACCAAGGATCTTCCAGATGCAGATTACCTGGAGGTCAAGGAAATTCTCCAGGACTGGTTAGATCAAAATCAAAGTACAGAAAGTTAGGTTTGTCCGATTTATTATTGAAGAGCCAATTCTCCTCAATACTCAAAGTTAATGACACTTGCATTAAGCTAATCGTTTAAGCATCTGCCAAGCAGGTTCTTCGACAGACTGCCAAATATCTTCATGATCTTGATAATTCCAAATCCCAGGATCGCTGCCAATAATGCGATAGCCGAGAGATTCATAGAGTCTTAATGCTGTAAGGTTGTCTTTTGCCACATTTAAGCGTATCTCTGAGTATCCCCGTTTCTGCAAATTTTCTTCTATGAATTTCATTATCGAGGTACCCAAGCCGATTTTCCTGTATTGGGGCTTAACGCGAAATGAAAAAATATATGCCCGTTTGATTCCATCTGCAATGCTTTTTTCACGGCTGTAAAGTAAAACAAACACTTGCCCAGCCAGGTGCCCTGTCTCTGATTCTGCAATAAAAATCAGGGTGCTGCCCGTGCAGCTGTTTTGATAATGCTGTCTGTATAATTTACGGAAATGTTTGAATTCCCCGTCCCATTCTAAGCGGGGCAAATCACTCTCAACTAGGGGTCTAATCAAAAATCCTTGGCCATTTAATACAACCTCCAATGCAATCTCTGCCTGGTTTGTCATCAACCCTATCTCATTAATTGGTCTAAAAGCGCTAATTCTTCTGCATGAGAGCTGATTTTTCCATCCAGCCAGGCATCTCTTAGCGTGCCAAGAATCTCTCCATATTTTTCGGATGGTGGAAGCCCGCGTTTTCTTAATGTCTCACCGGTAGATTGAGGGCGAACCTTTGAGTAATGATTAACATATTGGGATAGGCAGTTTTTTGCTGCATCACTGATATTACTAAAGAAAACAGCAAAAGTGGCGATTTCTGGGATGTTCTCTAACCTGTGATAGACCTGGCTGGGTGACATACTGCACACTCCCTCCACGTCAGCCTTTAATGATGTTGAAAGTTTGACCAGGTTAACTAATTTTGCATTTATACGCAGATGGATTGCCACCTTGCTTAGCTGACCTTCATCCAAACCCCACAGCCAATAAATAATCCTGAGCGCTTGTTTTAGGGTCAGTTTTTCAACTTGAACGGGTACAGACCAACCGCTTGGCACTTCAAGCATGTTTACGTTTTCGATGTCCTGGGCGATTTCTTTTGTCCATGGCAGGTTGCGGTGTATAGCCTTAAGAATGCCTAGGTAGTTCAGCCGCTCCATCATCTTGGCGGCCATTGGCTCTGTTAAGATCAATTCAAATTCATGGCGCAAACGAGATCCAGTTATTTGGTTTACTAAAGGTAAACTCTCCTGCATTAATGCTAAGGTCCGGTCCTCAATCATAAAACCGAACCTCTGCTCGAATCGAACTGCCCGCAGTAGTCTTGTCGGGTCATCCACAAAGGATAAGGCATGCAGCACACGGATTTGTTTATTTTCTAAATCTGCCAACCCGCCCCAATAATCAAATATTTTGCCAAAATGGTCACCGTCTAATCTTAAAGCTAAAGTATTGATCGTAAAATCTCGTCTGTGGAGATCCATTTTGATACTGCTGCTCTCTACAGTTGGCAGGGCAGACGGTTTTTCATAAAATTCGGTTCTAGCTGTGATCAAATCTAAGTGATTTGGAAGCTCGTTTGGGTGCAAATTTTTTTCTGCATTTAGTTTTGTTGCAATAGTTTCTAACTCATCCGCCAGGTACCACTTTGCAGTACCAAATCGATTATGGCTTATGGACCTGCCGCCGAATTTTTTAACCAAGGTACGCACAAAGTAAATCGCATCACCCTCAGTGACGATGTCAAAGTCAAGGCTGGGCCTGTTTAACAACAAGTCTCGTACAAAACCACCGACAATGTAAATCGGGATGTTTTTTCTTTCTGCCTCTTTGGCTATCGCCTGCAGCAAGGCTAGGCGGGCAGGTGGGATAGCCTGTGTGAGCCTCTTAGCCATGTTGCTTTGGCTGGGCTGCAGCTTTTGTGGTGATTTGGTTTTTATTAAATCGGTCCGTGTGACGATGCCAATAATATCACCGCTTTGCGGATCGACCACTGGGATCTGTCCCCAGCCACTGGATGCCATTAGCTTTTGCAGATGATCTAAAGAATCATTTGGGCTGACGCTGATATTACCCGCATCCATCAAGCTGGATGCCGAAAGAGACATTTTGTGGTTAATTGCCCGATCGACAACGCGCCGATTCAATAAACCAACCACGCTGCCATTATCCACTACAGGATAACCTTCAAAGCCGTAGCGCTGCATTAACCGGGCCACTTCATCAACAGGTGTGTCAGGCGTCAGAATGAGCGGATTCTTAGACATGATATGCCGCACACTTAAAATCGGGCGAACGAATTTAGGAAGATTTACAAGCATTTCCTGGTATGTCTTATCCAGCAGTTCTTCATAATCTTCAGGTTTTCGTTTTCCTTCAGACCGTATTAAGGCAGATGCCGCCCGTGCATGGCCGCCTCCACCAAACAAACTCGCTACTTTTGAGACATCTACAGCATCTGTAGTAGCGCGAGCTACCAAACGTACCCCCTGCTTGGTTGAGACAAGCAGTAGTAAAGCATCTGGTTCTAAGAAATCCCGCATCTTGTGAGCCACACTAGAAATTTCATCGCTGATATCCATGCCGTTTGCTTTTGCAGTAATGATGGTTTGGTTTTCAATTCGCTGTGATTCTATGCCTTGCATTAATCTATCGTAGAGCTGCTGTTGTGCATTTGAAAGAGGAGGGTTGAGATATTCGGATATCGTTCTTAAATCAGCTTCCTGTTCTAATAAATAAGCTGCTGCAACCAAATCTCGAGGTGTCGTTGTGGAATAACTCAAAGATCCAGTATCCTCGTAAATACCCATCAGAAGCATAGTTGCTTGTATGGATGTCAGTTTTATTCCATTATCCCTGATTTTTTCAACAATCAAGGTAGTACAAGCGCCGGTAAAGCTGATATCGATCTGCCATTCAGGGTTTACGCCTTCTTTTCGGGGGTGATGATCGATAACGAAAATTTCCGTTTCTGAATGCAGCCCTTTAAAGGTGATCAGCGATTGGGTGTCAACCAGGGTAATTTGCGAAATAAGTTCGCGAGGCAAGTTATTGTAGTGAGTCATGCCTAATTCTGCTTGGTGGCGATGGATGAATTTTTGTGCATTCCTATTGATATTCCTTGGCAAGACGGCATACGCATCCTGGTCTAGAAGGTGTGCGCCTAATAAGGAGGCGAGGGCATCGAAGTCTGCTTGTTCGTGTGTAAGTATAAGTTTCATAATACCATTGAGGTGATCTGTCCTACTGGAAACCAATAAATATCAGGATCACTCCTCAATCCACCAATATGCCTGATTTTCTATGTTAAAAGCATTATAAATCGTTTGAGAGAGCTTTGCAAAAAGCCAGTTCCCCTCAGAAAATAATAATTGGTCAGGCTTATGCATAAAGATGACTAAAACATAATCGCCGCCTGGTGAGGTAACAATACCAACGTCGCTCATTGTGCGCAGCGTTCCGTCCAAGTCTTGCGTCCAACCATGTTTATGTGCCACACTGGCTTGAGGCGGCAACCCGCTCTCTATCAAGAGACCAATTTTGTTATAGCCCAACAGCTCAATCATGCTCTGGCATTCGTTACTAGACACATTACCCTGGAAAACCTGGCTTATTTGACTGGCTGCAAGGTCTGGTTTGGCACAATAATAGACCTGTGTGAGCAGGTCACCAATTTCGGAGGGGACTGTCTGGTTGTAGACATCTGGATCTAAGTAAACATCGGTGCGGGTATTCGCTGGGGTTTTGAATAATTCTAGGATAGGTGCTCCGACGTAAAAGAATCCTGCCAGGAAGCTGTTTTGGTAGCCCAATTGCTGCAAGTCTTGTGTTACTAATAAAGGACCGCGTATAGGGTCTAAGTAATTAGCCATCAAGTCGTCTGTAGGCGGATTTTCGGAATAAACAATCATCCTCTCCATTAGGAATTGTGCGTTTTCAGGCGTGGGTTCGTCCATTTGCTTGAAAGCCGAGAGCATAATGGGGATTTTAATCGTGCTCGCAGCTGAATAAGCTATATCTGGTAAAACATCCTGGTAATTAAAATAAGCAAAGTGGAGGTTCTGACCATTTTCTAGGTCGTTTAAGTAAATTTCCACCAACCCATTAAATCCCTCTAGCAAAATAGCCTGTTTTAAAAAAATTTGTAAATTCGTCCAATCTAATGGCTTAGCAGGGGCTGCGATGATAGGTAGATCGACGATGCGACTTGATGGCGATAACAGGGCGTTTTTGATCAATGGAATGCTCGAATCGATATCTAACTCTAAGCCTGGAGTGCCTGCCTCAAAGTTGGTTGTATAGATAATCGGCGCATGGGGAGTTGCGGGTTGGTCGTATCTCGGCGGAATATTATCCATTAAGAAGGCTCTTAACATGTCTTCATCAATTTCTGCTGGCAGGAGTAACTCTGTAGTTGATGTGGAAACATTTCCCCAAAGGTGAGCCCAATACCCGCCTTGGTTAATTTCTTTTTCCACTAAAGTGAGAGTTTGGTCAATATTTAGCTTAAGTCCTAAATCAAACGGGTTGAATTGCATACGTGCGCCTTCGTATCGCAGTTCAACGGGCTGGCTAAATACCATTTCAAGCCGTTCATAAGCTTGATCACGGTTAAGACCGCCCAGTGGTACACCATTTATGCTTACACCTATTGGATAAACACGGGCAGCTTGGTTAAATGATCGAAGATCTACACCTAAAATGACCAGGCTTAAAATTAAGAAAATCAGCCCAAAAGATCCTATAAGTAATCGAAATTTATTAGCGGACACTGGATCGCGTAATTTCCTTGCCTAGTATTCTACCAGATTGAGTAAGACAAAAAATTTGATGTTCTAGATAAGTTTAATAGTTATCAATTATAATGTTTATAGATAATCAAGTTTCGTAGCATAGCATTTGAACATTGGAGGTGCATAAATGGCTAAGAAAAAGAAAAGCCCTCTTTCAACATTGTTTTGGAGCCTTGGGTCACTGATAAGCAGCTTGCTCATTTTGGCTTTTGGATGGGTTTTATACAGCAGGCGTTACATTGATCACAGCGTAGCCATTGGCGATTTATTGGACGCCGAAAGAAAAGATTATGATTCGCCGCGCGCCGGTCGTTTAAGTTACTACGTGGATAAATTTGGCAAAGGGAAACCGGTACTGATTCTGCATGGTGTTCATCTTGTGGCAGGGGTTCATGAGGTCAGCCCGCTTTTCTACGGTTTGCGCAACAATCGGCCTGTATATGTCTTGGATTTACCTGGTTTTGGGCACTCGGAGCGCGGTCCGCGGGCTTACTGCTCAGAGCTTTACCAGGCAGCCATCCAAGATTTCATTCTAAATGTCATTGGTGGCGCGGCTGATGTGATTGCATATTCCTTAACCTGTGAGTTTGCTACAGAGGTTGCTGTTAAACACCCGGAATTAATTAGTTCATTGGTCATGATTTCACCGCATGGTTTCGGTCTGACCCACCAGAGTAAAATTCAAGAAAAAGCTGAAGCGAGCAGTTTCCAAAACTTAGCATACGCATTGATGGCGGTCCCATTATGGAGTAGGGCGATATTTGACATTTATGCCAGCCGGCCGAAAATTGCTTCTTTTTATGAAAAGCGTTTTATGCATTCTCTCCCATCTAATATTATTGAAACTGCCTATGCTAGTGCTCATCAACCAGGGGCACATTTGGCGCCGATTTATTACTTGAGCGGAAAATTAAAAAACCCCAATGTTCGCGCCCAAGTATATGACCATGTAAAAGTGCCTGTTCTGGTCCTTTTTGATCAAGACCCGGGTACAAATTTTGAAATGTTGTCCCTAACAGTTCGGGAAAAACCAAATTGGAAGGCAGTTCGCATCCGTCCCTCCCGCGGATTGCCGCATTTTGATCGTCCCGGAGAGACCTTTTTTGCCATGGATGATTTTTGGAAGTCAGTTAAGTAATTTGACGACTGATTTGAAATTTATCTAAAGAAAAAAGAGATTGAGATTGCTTTAAAATTATTATTGAAAACTTTTTTGGTCAACGTGTTTGACAGAGTCTAAATGCTAAGGTATACTTATTGTTTGTGAAAATTAATGTTTGGGAGATGTGTAAATGGATAGTCTAACTAACCCAGTGGAATCACCCGCTGATCAAATAGAAGCAAAACAAAGGTTTGAAGGAAAAGTACTTAAAACCACCCTGCAGGGTGCTTTAGTCGATATTGGCACGAAGCTACCTGCGTTTATCCATATTTCCCAAGTTGTCAAAGATAATGACCCAAAGATTCCTGTTAACAGCATTGATGAAGTTCTAAAAGAAGGCGATCCCGTCCAGGTTTGGGTGAAACGGGTTAAGAAAGATCGCATTGAATTAACCATGATCGAACCCTTGGCTTATGAATGGCGTGATTTGAAACCCGATATGATCTTAAAAGGTAAAGTAATCCGCCTCGAAACATTTGGCGTGTTTGTGGAAATTGGCGCAGAAAGACCTGGTTTAGTCCATATCAGTGAATTAGCTCATAACTACATCCGCACACCCTCAGAGGTTGTTCGCGAAGGTGATGAGGTGGATGTAAAAATCTTGGAAGTCGACCGCCGGAAAAAACAAATAAAGCTGAGTGTTAAGGCAACCCAAGAAATTCCTGAAGAGCCTGTTGTTGAAAAACCAAGAAAGCCAGGTAAAAAACAGAAACCTAAAAAAGAAGAAGTGATTGAAGAAGAAGTGATACCTGATCCGACGTTCATGGAAATAGCCCTGCGCCAGGCAATGGATCGTGCCCAACAAAAAGCACCCCAGGTAGAGAGCCGGATTAGACGGATTAAGGAAATTAACACCGAGCAAGACGAAATTATAGAAAGAACCCTGAAATCGAAAGTTGACCAAGATTGATTCACTGTAATCAAAAAACTCTTCCACTCGATATTACTTGAGTAAATCTGGGAGGCGCCGGATGATAAATGGCCCTCCCTTTTTATATTAACAAACCCTGGAAGAAAATTCATAGGAGGCTGGATGACAACAAAATACATTTTCCTAACAGGTGGTGTGTTAAGTTCCATTGGCAAAGGGGTTACAGCTGCGGCTATTGGGCGTTTATTAAAAGCGCGCGGTTTCAACATCACTGTTCAAAAATTAGATCCCTACCTCAATGTCGATCCAGGCACGCTCAGTCCTTACCAACATGGAGAAGTATTTGTTTTAGATGATGGCTCTGAGACAGACCTTGATTTAGGCCATTACGAACGCTTCTGTGATCTTAGGCTAAGTAAAGCCGCTACTGTAACTACTGGGCAGGTTTATGAAGAAGTAATTGCTCGAGAAAGAAGAGGTGATTACCTAGGCGGTACAATCCAAGTTATACCTCATATTACAAATGAGATTAAGAGAAGGGTGATCTTAGCCGGCAAAGCAACCGAAGCAGAAATTGTGATTGTTGAAGTAGGCGGCACAGTTGGCGATATTGAAGGTCAGCCATTTTTGGAGGCGATTCGAGAGATGCGCAGCAGCCTTGGTAAAGAAAACACGGCTTATGTGCACCTGACCTGGCTGCCTTACCTCAAAGCCACCAACGAACTTAAGACAAAACCTACCCAGCATTCTGTGCGCGAATTGCGCTCAATTGGCATATTAGCTGATATGATCATTGCTCGCTCCGATTTTCCTGTTGAACAAGAATTGTGCGACAAAATAGCTGCTTTTTGTGACGTAGACAAAAAAGCTGTCATTCCCCTAGTAACAGCAGAAATTTTGTATCAAATTCCCTTACTTCTTGAAGAAGCTCATGTGGCTGATATATTAATGAATCGACTCAATCTTACCCCAAAGCATGAACCGGATTGGTCAAGTTGGACTTGGATTGTTGACCAAATCAAGCAGGAGAAACCAAAAATTAATATTGTTCTTGTTGGAAAATACGTGGAACTGCATGATGCCTATATTAGTGTGCGCGAATCGCTTAACCATGCTGCTTTACACCAAGGTGTAGAGGTCAATGTTCATTATCTTGCTTCAACTGATTTGGAGAAAGGTAAAGGTCTAGATGTACTTGAGCAGGCAGATGGCATCATTGTTCCGGGCGGGTTTGGATCTCGCGGCGTGGAAGGTAAGATCATAGCTGCACATTATGCAAGAAAAAATAAAGTCCCCTATTTAGGGCTTTGCCTTGGTATGCAAGTGATGGTGATTGACTTTGCCAGGGAAGTTTTACATGATGAGAAAGCGAATTCTTCTGAATTTGATAAACTGACCATCTATCCCGTGATTGACCTGATGCCTGACCAACATAATTTGGAGAAATTGGGCGGCACCATGCGTTTGGGCTTGTATCCCTGTAAGTTAGCGGCGGGTTCTCTCTCTTATGCTCTATATGAAACAGAGGAAATATCAGAAAGACACCGTCATCGTTATGAGTTAAATAATCAATTTCGCGATGTTCTTGAAGCTAACGGCTTAAGGATGGCCGGTGTTTATCCTGAGGGTAACCTGGTTGAAATTACTGAAGTGATAGATCATCCCTACATGGTTGGATGTCAGTTTCATCCGGAGTTTGTCTCAAGGCCAAATCGCCCGCATCCCCTTTTTATGGGCTTTATCAAAGCAGTACGTGAAAGAGTGGGCCTTTAAGTTTTTTTTTGACTCTATACTATAATTGAAGATAATCATCAAGATAAAATAAATAACTACGAAATTATAAAATTACGAAAGGACAATAAAAATGGACACAATAATTGAGTATATAAATGGGCTAGAGATTTTAGACTCTCGCGGAAACCCAACCCTAGAGGTTGAGGTGATCCTGGGCGATGGCAGTTATGGTAGGGCAGCTGTTCCATCAGGTGCTTCAACTGGCATTCATGAGGCCTTAGAGCTGCGCGATGGTGATAAAAAACGCTATGGTGGGAAGGGCGTTTTGAAGGCAGTTGATAATGTCAATGATGAAATTGCGGATGAGTTGATTGGCTGGGATGCAACTGAACAAAAAGCGATTGACCAGATGCTTTTAGAATTAGATGGCACACCCAATAAATCAAAATTAGGGGCTAATGCCATCCTAGGTACCAGCCTCGCAGTAGCCAAAGCAGCTGCAAGTGCCGTCGGTTTACCGCTGTATCGCTATATTGGCGGTGTTTATGCGCATGTCTTACCCACTCCAATGATGAACATTCTGAATGGCGGTGCGCACACTGGCTGGCAGTCAACCGATGCCCAGGAATTCATGGTCATGCCTTTAGGCGCTGAGACCTTTGCTGAAGGGTTGAGGTGGGGCTCTGAAATATACCAATCTTTAAAAGGCGTCTTGAAGGCAAAAGGCTATACCACCCTGGTTGGTGATGAAGGTGGGTTTGCACCAGCCTTAAAAACCAACGAAGAGGCAGTAGAAGTAATCCTCGAAGCTATTGAAAAAGCAGGTTACAAACCTGGCGAAGAAGTTGCCATTGCATTAGACCCTGCAGCCTCAGAGTTTTATGAAGAAGATACCAAGCTGTATAATTTGCGTAAAGAGAACCGCAAGCTAACCAGTGATGAAATGGTTGCGTTTTGGATTGACTGGATCAATAAATATCCTATTGTTTCATTAGAAGATGGTTTTGCCCAGGATGACTGGGAGGGTTGGAAGAATTTTACCGCCCAAGTTGGCGACAGGGTACAAATCGTAGGTGATGACCTCCTGGTGACAAATCCAAAACGTGTTGCCCGGGCAATTGAAGAAAAATCATGCAACGCCTTGTTAGTCAAACTTAACCAGATTGGGACCTTAACCGAAACCCTCGAAGCTGTAACAATGTGTCACACCAATGGATGGCGCACGGTAGCTTCACACCGTTCAGGCGAAACTGACGATTCCACCATTGCAGACCTTTCTGTTGCTATGAACATGGGTCAAATCAAAACAGGTGCTCCAGCCCGTATTGATCGCGTAGCAAAATACAATCAATTGTTGAGAATTGAAGCCGAACTTGAAGAAACAGCTAAATACGCTGGCTGGTCTGCATTAAAAACCAGATAATTATATACTAAAGACGAAAGGCCACGGTATCTAAGCTGTGGCCTTTATTTATTCCATCTTTAGGTATTAGATTCATAAAAAGGTAGTATGCCTGCAACATTAGCCAAAATTGAAAATGAGCTTGTGCACTGTAAAAAATGCCCCCGGCTTGTATCTTGGAGAGAAGAGGTAGCTACAGTCAAACGGCGTGCTTACATAGACCAAGAATACT
>Ga0116144_10003670_pt1 | contig 15112 bp, 10 predicted proteins | sample AD_UKC035_MetaG_FD_89746 | JGI IMG/M metagenome (GOLD analysis project Ga0116144, IMG submission 89746) | Active sludge microbial communities of municipal wastewater-treating anaerobic digesters from USA - AD_UKC035_MetaG | ecosystem: Engineered > Bioreactor > Anaerobic > Digestate | place: USA... | reverse complement strand
TGCAAGCAAGCTTTCAACGCTGATTTATTCTCAATTCTGCACGTAAGCTTGCCGCTTACCCTTTCAATTGCAACTATTGATATTTATTGCGCTGGTTCACAATTGTTTACAACGGTTCTCGGCTTTGCGAAGTGGCGGATTTTCAGCACAAATGCTCAATTGAAAAACTGAACTTGAACCTTGCACTAAACTGTCATAGAAGCACTGCACCCGCCATTTTGCAAAACCGATGTTAGCGGTTCGCCCTTCTTTTCTGTCGTCACTTTGTCGGTCTGTGGTGCGTTGGAACAGACACACTCTTTGCCAAGTTTTGGACTGTGCGTTGGCTTGTGCGACTTGGCAATGTGTGTGGCTGTTGTGTGTTGGCATATTCTGTTTTTTAAATCCAATCCATTACTATTAATTGTCTTTTGTATTCCGTCAAAACTTTGTTTACTAATACTTCACCATTGTAAAGTCGTTCGTAAGTTTCTCGGTCGTCATCACTACTTGGAAAGTTTGCAGTCGCTGTATCGTTTGCAATGTCAAGTAAGTGGGCTTTCAAGTCTGTCAAACTGTTCAAAGTTGTTGAAGGTGTTCCTGTCTGCCAATAGTCGTGCAACACCACTACATTGTTATAGTCTTGCCACTCCGCAACGTCAAGCAATTCTTTAATTCTGTCATATGAATACTGCTCGGCAAAATTGATTTCATTTTCTGCTGTTAGTTCTTCAATTTCTTCTTGCCAAAAATTGTCAATGAATGCAAGTATTTCTCTTTTTGCATTTGGATAGTTGTCAAGCTGATTAATTGGAATTCTACGATTATGAGCAACGCAGTTTCTTACATTTTCAATTGGGTCTAAAAGTCGGCTTACATTTCTTAAAAAGGCTAAATGCCTTTGCTCAATGATTCCCCTTGAACTCACATACTCACGAAGCAAGTCATAAGTTTGATTATTCATTATTAATGGTAAAACTTCTTTTTGAGGAATATCTTTTGGGGTGTCGAATTTTAAGTATTGTTTGAAAGTCAGATAGAAAAATTTGTTTTCAAGTCGTCTTACAAGTTCTTCGCTTCTTACATCTTCTTTATTTACAATTTGGACTTCAAACTCTTCAAAAATATCTTGGTTTTTGTCGTCATATTTTGAATAGAATATGTATGAGAAAACTTCTCTTATTCTCATTTCAATATCCGCTATCTCCAAATAAATGTTTTTGTATGTTTCAAGGCGCAAGTCGTCTGCGTATTTGATTAATTTAAAAAATCCGTTTTCCTGCTTTAAACGATTTGCAAAGCCTTCTATAAGTTCTTCATATTTAGAAAGGTCATAAATAGTTTCATCAATTTCAACTTGAAAGTAGCATAACTGCTCTCCTGATTGAAGGTTTTTATTCAGCTTTATCGTAATGAAGTCAAGAGTTGTTTCAAGGTTTATTTGATTATACAAATCGTCTTGCAATGTTAGGTGTAGCGATTTGCCAATAACTTTTAGTAAGTCATTTTGATATGTATGTAGTATCTGAAATGTTATTCTCATATCAACTCAATATTAAGGCTTCAATTTCCTGTTTTGCATTTTCAAAATCTGCTTTGGCATCAGCTTTTAATTGTTCAGCCCTTTCAATAAATGCCTTAATGTCGTTTACGACTTCTTGTTGTATTGATTTATCAGGAATAGGAATGTAAATGTTTCTTAGTTCTTCTGCTGTAATGGCTGGATAACTTCCACCGCTTGAACGCTGTAACATTTGTTGTAAACAGATTTGCGTTCTAAGAATGTAATAAAGATATTCTTTGCTTATTAAGTCCGTTTTGAGATTCCTTAAAATTGCAAAGCCTGTTGAAGCTATATAGCCATCTTTGTCTGCATCAATTAATGAAATTGCACCCCTGTGAGGTCGAGTTGTTGATACAATAATGTCGTTTGGCCGAACTACCATTTTTGCTCTGCTCGGTGCTTCCGAAATTGGAACCATTGAAACATTATTGATTTTACCACTTGATAAATCAATTTCGCTGATTTCTATATATGGAAATTCATTTTCAAAGCCATCTTTTTGATTCCAAGATTCTTTTGAAAAATCTACAATATCACCTAATTGAGCATTTTTCGTTTTTCTGATATTGTCAATTAAGGCTTTAAATGAAGGTAAATAGAAATGAGGGTCAAAACGATTTTCTAAGTTTGAAATCTTTATACTGAAATTACTTTTGTCAAGAACTTTGGGGAATTCAAATCCAATTTTATTTGCAATTATTTCATCAACGCTTTGGACAATTTCAATAGCGTCCTTTATTTTCTTATTTTTCTCTAAAGTCGCTTTTTCAATTAGTTTTTCAATTTCGTTTTGATTTTCTTTTGGAAGTTTTGGTATAGAAATACCGTCTAAATTCTCTCTGCTGATTACTGGTTTTCCGGAACCTTTAATGCTTTTGAAAAATAATGCTTTACCAATGGTTGTGCTTAAATATGTAGAAACATAATAAGGGTTGAATTCTTCATTGACTTTTATTCTGATTACATTATCGCTGAATGCAAAACCTTCTTCATTTGAAGATATAACGCAACAGTCTCCAACGCCTACACCTACTCTTACGAATAGTATATCATTTTTTTCGGTGGTTTTTCCTTTATAGTCCTGACTTACATATGCAATTTCATCTATCTCAGGATATATCATCCGAACATTTTGAGTTCTGATATAAGGAATTCCATCATCTGTTTGTGGAATATTCTTGCCTGTGTCAAAAGAAGATATAAAATCCCTAAGATTTACTATTTCCTTTTTAGACTCACTTAGTTTTACTTCATACTCCCTGTAAGTGGGTAAATAAAACAAAGGGTCAATTCTACTTTGGATTTCGCCCCAATTGGTGATAAAGACTTTATCTTTCCAATCGGGGCTTATACGAAAAAAGAGGGTTCTTTTTGAAATTCTCTATATTGTTCCAATACAAAAGGAAGTTCGTTTGCATCATCTCTTCCTGTTGCATCATATCCAATTTTTTCGGCAATTGCCATAAAAATTGGATAATCTTCTAATACTTCGCCTTTAGCTTTTCTTCTTGCGAACACTAAACTACTTTTTACACCTGCTCCAAAATGGCTAAAAGCAAATTGAGGTAGGGAAATGATTGCCGTAATTTGACACCTTTCTAAAAGTAAATCCCGAACATAGGAAAGTGAAGAGTTGGTTAGTATGCCGTCAGGCAATACTAAACCCATTCTTCCTGTTCCTTCTTTCAAAAAATCAATACATCTTTCAATGAATAGGATTTCCGTTTTTTGATTTTGTCTGCCTTCTCCTAATTTAAATTGGTCAAGATACTTTTCTTCTTTTTCGGCTTTTCTCACTATTGCACCAAATGGCGGATTAGCTAAAAGCAAGTCAAAATGATTTTCTTTAAAGCCCTTGTGAATTTTTTTTATGTTCTTGAAAAAGTCTAAGCTGTCAGTGCTGATTACGTTTGTATGTCCGTCATCGTGAATAATCATATTCATTTTGCAGATACGGGCAATTTGGTCGTTTATCTCAACTCCATAAAGATTTTTCTTTGCGAAAGTGTGCCAAATGTCGTGTCCTTCTTCTGCTCCGTAATCTTCAATGGCTTGGTGTCTAACTGTGTCTAATGCAGCAAGTAAAAAGCCACCGCTTCCGCAAGAAGGGTCAATTACTAATTCGGTGTGTTTCGGTTCTAATAACCTTACGGCAAAATCAATGATTGGTCGTGGCGTAAAAAACTGCCCCATTTTGCCTTTGAAATAGTCTATCATAAACTTTTCAAAAGCAACCCCTTTTGTGTCAAGGTCTGTTTTGTTTAGTGCCAAACCTTGTAAGTGTTCTACAACGCTGTAAATTACTTTTGGCTCAAGACGAATATCTTCTTTGAATACTTCTTCGTCTTGCTTTTTAGCTTCTTGGTAAATTTCATCTATCCTTTCTGCAACTTCCAAAGCTGTTTCGTGAGTTCCAATCTGAAAGCGATATGGTTCGTTTCTTTTTGTTCCGTCTTTTTCATCTTTCATCTTGCAGAACAACAACTTAGAAACTTCATCAAATGCTGTTGTCGGTGCAAGCTTACCACCTTGCCAAACTGTGTCGTGGCACTTTTCTAAGGCACTTATTAAATCTTCTCTCGTAACTACTTTTAAATCTTTATTCTTGTCACCTTTGATATACTTGTATTTTGGTGCTTTTCCATATTTTACTGGAATGTCCGCAATTACATTTTTTTCACGTTCATTTGGCTTGAAATCTGATACATCAAAAGCAGTCTTTGTATTTCCTGCTACAACTGCTGCATATTGGGAACGAATGCTGTTAGCGTTTCCAAATGCTTGTTCAATCGCTTGCTTAAATTCAGCGTCTGTAATTCCTTCTTTCTTACATTCAACAACCAAAAAAGGCTCTTTGCAGTCGTCATCAGAATAAACCACAATATCGGCTCTATCTTCTGGTGTTCTTCTTGGAACTGTTATCTCAATGTCAATACGATTTTTGGGATATTGATATGTCTGCACCAACTCAACAAAGTAGGAAGCCCTTACTTTTTCTTCGGGATTTTTGAAACTTGTCTGATAGTCTCTGTTGCAATGGTAAGTAATACGGCTCTTATCTTCATTAAAAGAGATAATTCCGCTTTTAAGTCCATTGTCTATATTTTGCAAAATTGGTGAAGTATTACTCATTCTGTCTTGTCTTATTTAATTCGTTTCAAAGTTAACATTATGCTCGGTGCGTTGGCAAAAAATGGCTCTTTTGGTTTTGCGAAGGGTCGGCTTGTGTGTCGGGCAAAACCAAATGTGCCATTTGTGCGTTGGCATTTTTCTGTCTATGTCGGGTCGTTATTTCTTGCACTGTCGTTGTCTTTTAGGGTGACCGCTAACGTTTGGCGGTATGAAATGTTGCCGATTGCGGGTGATTTCCTGTCAAGTTACACAAAAGTTGAAGCGGGCTTCAGCCCTTGAATAACCTACTGAGCCGGCAATTTTTTATACCGCGTGTTGTGCGTTCGTGCTTTATTTTGTTTTAAAATTTATCATTTTATATCTACTTACAAATCCGCTTTTTTCAATAGTTTTCTGTGATGCTATATTCTCTATTGCACATCCGCAACTCGGTTTCAAGTTGTTTTTAATAGAGAATTCTCTCAGGTTTAAAATAATCTGAGAACCAATGGCATTTCCTCTTTTTGAAGGGTGAACCCATACTCCTAAATCACAAAAATTCCAATCAGGATGTGTCCTTATTACCATACCACAACCAACAAATTCTTCGTTTTTGTAAAATTCAAAAACATTCTCATTTTTTACAAATTCAATTAATTGCTGTTCTGTCTCAAAAAGTTCATTTATTGATTCATCTTGTCCGAGCAATAATCCAACTGATAAAAGGTCTGCCTTTTTCATTTTTATAGTCGAGTCTTTTTTTATCAATGGCTCAACATAATCACGATATAGAAAACCTATAATCGAATACTCAAGATTGTTTAACAAACAATTGCTTAACAGAAGTGAATCGAATGATTTGCAGTAAACATTCGTTATTGATAAGTCTTTCAGGACTTGTCTGAAAAATTCATTACTGCTTGAAATGTATTTGTCTAATACACAAAACTCTATCAAAACGCCATCATTGCTCCTAATTGTATAACCAATTTCATTATTTTCTTCTTGAATAATATAGTAATCAGAGCTACTTATCATTAATTCAATGAACAATTCTTGAAAATCTGGTAGTGAGTTCAAATAATCTGTTCGGTATTTTTTAATTTTATCAATTGACGCTTTTACAATTTTCATAATCAATCAAATAGCTTTAGTTGTCAAATCCTTTTTAAGATAAACCATATCTACAAGTTGAATATCACCATCGAACATGGCGTGGTCGTAATTGTCAATAAAAAAGTTCTCAACTCGATAAGACTTTTCAAATCCACAACTTTCATAATACGACAATATCCATGGTATTTCACCTGTACCGACAAGCATTGTTTTGTAATGACTTTTGTAGAAATCTGAAATGTAATTTATTAATTCTCTACCATAGCCTTTGTTTTGATATTTCTCATATGTTGCTATGTTTTTTAATTCGCAAGTTTCGCTATTTATTGCTACTACAACACAAACACTTTTCAAATCACCGTCAAATAATGCAAATAAATCGCCACTCGACAAATACTTGTCAATCATGTTTTCCTGCTCGTCTGCCAGCAACAATAAGTCAAGGAACTGTTTCTTATTTTTGATAATTTTCTCTATTCTCATCATAATTCTGCTTAATCAAAACGGTTATTTGCGTTCTGTTTTGTCATTGTGTTAAGGTTGCAGAACGGCTGCTAGCATGACGCACAACGTTTTGGCGCTTGGCGCAGTGGCGGATTACGGAGCACTTCACTGTCAATACACCACAAAAGTTGATGCGAGGTAGAATGTTCAATTAACCACTTCACCCGCCATTGAGCCAAGCGCCTGTTACCAGCTGGCGTTCTTGTCCACCGTGTCTGTAAACCATTGTCTGTGTTGAGTTTCCGTATCATCTTTCTTTGTCGTGTTGGGCTGTGCGTTTGGGTGTTTTATTTTTTAAAAGCGTTGGGAAAAATTTTGAAATTCTTGTCTGCGTTGGAAGGGTGGAAGCTCTTTTGCAAGCTTTGCTTAGTGCGTTGGCTTGTGTGGCTTGCAAATGTGCTTACACCTGTGCGTTGGCAATTAGTTGAATATCTCACGTATCAAATGTTTAATAGTTAGGTTTTCTAGTTTAATGGCGACAGGTCTTATGTTGTCTATACCTTCTCGCCAATGAAGCCTGTCATTGTAAATTATGCCTAACAGGTAATATGTTTCAGGAATCGTATGTCCAATTTTTTCACAATAATCTAGCTTTTTCTTTGTCCTGTGTTTGCTAAGAAATTCTGCCTTCTTCGATGGGTCAGCAATTTGATTGTAAATCAGTTCTTCAATTCTTACTCTAACTCCGAAGCAAATAGCAAGAGGGTCATAGTCGTGTTGGTCAGCGAGATATTTCTGAACTTCTGAAGCAATCATTTGATGAAACTTCAAAGATTCGCCCCAAGTGGTGGGTAAACCCAGTACACCAAATTCAGTTGCAATATTTATTGCTGTTGGTTCATAATGAAAATGATGTTTGTCAACTTGTGCTTGAATTGTGGGTTCTTCTCGTTTCTTGATAAGTTTTACAATATTGGGGTTTGATTGATAAGGAACATCTTTCAGGTAAACTACTTTTATCTTGTGCCTATTGAAGCAAAAATGATTGAAATATAAAGGGTCAAGATGTGTCATAAGTATTGGGAAGAAATTTTTCCCTTGCGACTTCATTTCTTCAATCATATTGGTGATGAAATATTGAAATGAAATCAAATTTGCATCGTCTAAGTAATCAAATATTTCATCTATAACTAGGATGCAATTTTGTTGTCTGAAATTTCTTTTTGCCTTCATCAACAATGTAATGAAAGAAAGCACATCTCTTTGTCCGTTTGATATTTCGTGAGCCTTAGGCCATTCAACTATTAGTGAATTGCTTTTCTTGTCTTCTTTTGGCCTGATACTATGTCTTGTAGTGTTGAAATTAGAGATTGTATTTTCATAATACTCTTTGTCGTCTTGATAACATAAGTAATTAACGGCTTTTTTAAAGTTTACTCCCATAGATTGAGCCACTTCAATTACTTGAAATGCTGCTAAGTAGCTATCAACATCAGTTTTTATTTCATCAAACTTTCTTAATATTTCTGATAGCTTTCTCAATTCTTCAATGGAATCTAATTCAGCTTTTTTATCTGTATCAATCCAAACTTTTATGGCATCACCTGTTCCACCTTGAGCATTGATTTCGTTTATTAAAGAGGAAATTGCCGCAGATACTTTTTTCTGACTGAATTTTAAAAAATTTATTTCCTGTGTAATATCCCACATTAGTGGAGCACAATTGAATACATTAGAAATATTGGGAAGAATTTTACCATTAACACCGAATGAAGTCTTTGCTGTACTTGGACTATAGGTAAATAAAACCTTAGCAGGAATTGTAGGAATTAAAACCGTGGGAGCAATCTCAAGTGATGATTTAACAATGACATTGCCACTGATATTCATTTTTGTGGCTTTAGCCATCAATTGACTATTTATTACAAAAATATCAAAATCATTGTTTATCGAATTTGAGGTGTCGTTTGCAGTAATTGTTCTTTGCCCAGCTGAATCTTCTATAGTTAAAGAAAGAAATGGTCTGTTTGTGTCAAGATCATTGTGATAGTGCTTTTGGTCTAACTCAATTTTTGACTTCTTTAATGAATCAAAGGCTATACTAAAAGAGCTTTTACCAAAACCATTTGGTGCAACCAAAATAATCGGCTTATTGGGAATAAGGTCTAAGTTGAAAACCTTGTTTCCTATTCCTTTTATGTTCGTTATCTCAATACTTTTTATTTTCATTCTTTACTTCTGTGCATTAATCCCTCTATTTATCAACTCTTTCACAACTCCGAACATCATTGCTGAAAAGTCTTCTTTGAATTCTTTGTTGTCGGAATAGAGTTTATAAAGGTCAAAGTTGGTGGTGATGTGTTTTAGCAATTCTTCACCCACGATTTTGTCGCTGGTGATTCTTGCGTTTTGTTCGTCTGAATATTTCAGTGAAGTGATTAACTCCTGATTCTTGGCAACATCATTGGCTATGTTTTCAGCCATTTGCCGAACCTTGTCTGCATCTTCAAAGTGTGTACCGTAGCGGTCGTTAAACGTTTGCAGAATGTTTGACAGTCTTTCCATTTCAGGCTCAGATGAACCGCCTCTCATATCGGTTGGTATGGGCTTTAATTCATCGCCTTGCTCCATAAAAATATTCGTAGTGGCTTCCAATTGCAATCGGTAGCTGTCCATATCAATGTTGTCCAAAATGCCTTTAGCTAAGTCAATAGGAGTGTCGCCACCTAATTTATTTTGAAGGTGATTCAAGAAGATGTAAAGCCTTTCCAGATATGGATTTTCAAAAGGAACAATTTGAGATAAGAAAATATAAAGGCGAACGTAGGTTTTCACTTTAGCCCTGAAATCTGCTTGTTGTTCTTCTGTCAAATCATTTCGGAATATTTCTGAACTGCTGTCCAAAATGGCGTGCAGTTGGTCAACGGGTACGTTTGCCAAAATCTTCTCCGAAAATTCAAAAACCTGCTCTTTGGTATAAACCTGAAAATTGTCCAATGCATCTTGCAAGTCAAACAGTTTATTCGGGTCGTTTGCTTCGCCTAAAATAGTACTTTCAAAATATGGCTTGAATGCCTTTTCAATATCTTCTGCTGCATTGGCAAAGTCCAATACAAACGTGTCTTTCTTTAGTGGATGGCTTCTGTTCAGTCGTGAAAGCGTTTGAACAGCATTTACACCGCCAAGCTTTTTATCTACGTACATAGTATGCAGTAGAGGTTGGTCAAAACCTGTTTGGTATTTGTTGGCTACAATCAAAAATCGGTTTTCGTTCTTCTCAAACTCACTTGGGATATTGGCACTTGAAAAGCCGTTTAGATTGGCTTCTGTTTGTCCGTCTATTTCGCCTGAAAAAGCAACTATGGCTTTGTATGGACTATTGATTTTTACCAAATAATCATCAAAAGCCTTTTTGTATTTCACGGCATTGGCTCTTGAACTAGTTACAAGCATCGCCTTAGCCAATCCACCCAATTTCCGCTTTTTGATAACTTCATCAATAAAATGGTCGGCTATCAAGGCTGTTTTTTTCTTGATGGCGTGCTCGTGGCTTTCTACATAGTGCTTTAATTTCTTTTGTGCTTTCAGTTTATCATATTCGGGGTCGTCCTCAATCTTTTTCAGCAGGGCGTAATAGCTCTGATAGGTGGTGTAGTTCAGCAAGACATCCATAATAAAACCTTCTTCAATGGCTTGTTTCATTGAGTACAGGTGAAATGCTCTGAACTTGGTTTTGTCGCCTTCGGGGTAGGGAACGCCAAACAATTCCAGCGTTTTGTTTTTGGGTGTGGCTGTAAATGCAAAATAACTGGCATTGGGCAACAGCTTTCTTGACTTTACTAATACCCGAATTAAATCTTCACCTGTTACCGTTTCTTCTGCATCTTCCACATCAACCATACTCGCAATGTCTTCCATTTCTTCTTCCACTTCGGCTTGCGTGGCTTGGTCAAGATTGAGTTTGGAGAGTGTTTCATTCAGTTTTCTTGCCATTTGTCCGCTTAGGCTGCTGTGTGCTTCGTCTATGATAATGGCAAAATTGTTTCCGGGCAGTTCTCCGATTTCTTCTACAATGTGCGGAAATTTCTGAATGGTGGTGATGATGATTTTTTTGCCTTCTTCCAATGCTTGTTTCAACTGTTTGCTACCTTCGGTGATTGCTTCTACCACACCTGCCACTTGCTGAAACTGCTTGATGTTGTTGCGTATTTGTGCATCTAACACCCTGCGGTCGGTAACGACAATTACCGTATCAAAAATGTTATTTTGACCTGATTTGTCGTGCAAGCCTACCAACTGATGAGCTAACCAAGAAATAGAATTGGATTTGCCCGAACCTGCCGAATGTTGAATCAAATATTTTTGTCCCGAACCTTTAGTTTGTGCATCTGCCAAAAGCATACGAACGGCTACCAATTGATGATAGCGTGGGAAAATCAATTTCTTTTCCTTGCGGGTTTTTATTTTTCCTTTCTCGTCTAAGTATTCTTTTTCCTCCGTAATAAGTTGGCAGAAATTCTGAACAATATCGGTTAGGCTGCTTTTGGTCAAAACCTCTTTCCACAGGTAATCGGTTCTGATTCCCTCATTCGGTGGATTGCCAGCCCCGTTGTTGTTGCCTTTGTTAAAGGGCAGGAAATAGGATTTTTCGGCTTTCAGGTGCGTACACATCCAAACTTCTTCTGTGTCCACTGCAAAGTTTACCATCAATCTGCCTAAGCGAAACATCTCTTCGTTGGGGTCACGGTCTTCTTTGTATTGCTTAATGGCGTGCTGCACATTTTGCTTGGTAAGTTCATTTTTTAGTTCAAAGGAAATCACAGGAATACCGTTGATGAACAGCACTACATCCAAGGACTTTTTGTTGTTGGGCGAAAAATACACCTGACGCATCACCGAAAACAGGTTGGCATCATACAGGGCTTTGGCAGCCACATTATACGATGAAACGGGCTGGTCGTAAAACAGATTGAGTTTGGTGTCGGTAAAGCCGTCTGTAATTCCTTTTCGCAATACTTCAATGACGCCTTTTGCCTGTATTTGGTCGTTCAGGCGTTTGATGATTTTTTGCTCGTACAGTTCTTTATGAAAGGCTTTGAGTTTAGCAACTGCTTTGGGTTGAGTGGCTTCTAAAAACTGAAAAAACAATTCCCTGTCCAAACAAGCCACATTATCGTAAGCCGTGTTTTCACGAAGCAAATAGCCGTTTTCATTGCTCAAATAATGGGCAATGTGGGCTTCTAATCCTTTTTCTGTGGTATCTGTACTCATTCTGTTTCTTCTGTTTGATATTCGGCTCCATCCTCAGCCGCAATACTCATTTCTTCTTCTAAGTCTTCATAGCTTTCTTCCTCACTTTCTTCCTCAGGTACTTCAAAGCCCCGCACATTTATTTTGCCTGTTACCGCTTCGTCTATTAATGTGGTTTTGTATTCTTCTACCAACGAAATTTCTTTTTCGATTTTTGAAATTGCTATGTTTATCACGTTCGTTTCTTCTTTGATGAATTTCACAACAGCTAGTTGTTCCTCTAGTGTTTTAGGGATTGTAACAAGAATATTATTGAGTATTCCTGTTGTCAATTGATTTATAGTTGAAGTAAAGAATAAACCTGATTGAGCTTTGAAACTTGCTGAGTTAAAAAAGTAATGTAAATAATGATAGTTAGGACTTCTTAGAATAGTCATAAATGCACCAAATGAACACCCCGCAGATTTCTCATCAATTAATGCGTTCTTCCCAATAAGCTTAATACTTCCATTTCTAGAGCAAATTAAAATATCACCAATTTTTGTCCTTTTGATTTCAGGAATTTCAGTTGTTACATAAACACAATCATCAAATGTAATATGTTCATTTTGTACGTTTGAAGACCTTAGCACTAAAGTGCCATTTTCTGCATTAGTTTCGTCTGATGGTGAATATGTGAGCCCAATTATAGCTTTCCCTAAATGTTTTATTTTCCTCACCTCCCAATTCTGCGGAATTTCCCCCAGCCACTCAATACCACTATCTTTCATTCTGGCATTAGGGTCTAAGCCTTTGGTAATGGCTTGATTGATGATGGCGGCTTTTTGCTCGTTGAGTAGTTTGATGAGTTGCTTTTTCTTGCGAATAAAGCGGTTGATTTTCGCCAGCTTGTAATCTAAAAATCGGGCAATGGCGGTTTGTTCTTCGGGGGTGGGAAGAGCCATTTTCAATGCACCAAATTGACTCCTTGTTAGTGTTGTTCTTATTCCAGTACCTTGTGAAAAAAGATACTTATTGAAGTCTTGTAAAAGAAAGTAGTAGTAATAATACTTGCTACTAATGTTTTCTCTAGGTGCAATATTGACGTAGGCAGATGTGATTATTCCTGTTTTATCAGAATGACCAACAATTCTTGGAGTTACATCCATATCAAAAAGACAAAGAACAATAGAATCAGGTCTAATTATTTGATACGTCCCCATATCTGAATGATGTTTTCCAGCACCACTAGCCATATCACGGAATATAACACCATTAACAGAAAGCGATAAAACTTTGAAGTTAGTGAAATCTGAACCAACAATTTCTTTTGGAAAAGAAAAACAACGTTTAGTATCTACTATTTCCCAATGACTGGGAATATTGGGTAGCCAACCAATATCAGTTGGTTTGTATGTATCGTATGTTTTAGCCTTATTCATTATTCCACAATTTCTTTAAGCAAACCATCGGTTTCTTGTTCTAATAGCAAAATATCAGCTGCAATTGCATCTAATGAACGCAAGGGCTGGTATTGATAGAAATATTTGTTGAAGGCGATTTCATAGCCCACTTTCATTTTGGTTTTATCGTACCAGGCATCAGGAGCAAAAGGCAACACTTCTTTTTTGAAATAATCGGCAATGCTTTCTTTCATTGGCACATTTTCAATGTCTTTCAGGTTGCTATCGCTTTTTGGTTTGCCTTTGCTGTCTAAAATGATGTTGCCCTTTTCGTCCCGTTCGGGTTGGTGTACGGTGATTTGGTAATAGCCAAAATCTTCATTATCAAATATTTTGCTGCATTCGTTTTCTTCAAAAGCAAAATAGAGTTCCTGAATTTTTTGAATATGTTCGGCTGCTAATTCTACACGCTTACTACCCAAGTTTTTTCGCATCTTTTGGTAAAATGCCTCCGAAGAAGCATTGATTAGTTGCACCTTGCCTTTTCTGCGTTCTTCTTTTACATTACTTAACAGCCACACGTAGGTAGTAATGCCCGTGTTGTAAAAAATATCGTTCGGCAGTTGAATGATACATTCCAACAAGTCATTTTCCAAAATATATTGCCGTATGCCGCTTTCGCTGCTGCCGGCATCACCCGTAAACAAAGCCGAACCATTGTGAACGGAAGCAATACGGCTACCACCGTCTTTCGGTTCTTTCATTTTCGAAAGCATATGCAGCATAAACATCAACTGTCCGTCATTGCTTCGTGAAGTCAAACAGGTTTCTTCCAACTCGCCTTTGAAGTTTTTAATCTTCAAATTGAAGCGTTTGTCTGTAATGCTTACTTTCTTTTCTGTTCCAACGTTTAATTTGTTGATGTCTTCTTTCCAACTCGTACCATAAGGCGGGTTGGTGAGCATAAAGTTGAATTTCAAATCGGGTTCAAAACCATATTCGCTAAGCGTTGAGCCAAACTTGATTTTGTCGGGGTCTTCGCCTTTCAGCAACATATCCGACTTGCAGGTGGCGTACATTTCGCCTGTGTTTTCCTGTCCGTACAAGTGAAAAGTGGCGGTGGATTTAATTTCTCCGTCAGGGTCGGTAGCAAACAGTTTGGATTGTGTCAACATAGCACCCGAACCCGCACAAGGGTCATACACCAAAAAAGTTCCTTTTTGAATTTTGTCTTTCACAGGCAAATACACCAAATGGGTCATCAACTCAATAATTTCTCTTGGTGTAAAGTGTCGTCCAGCGGCTGCATTGGTTTTTTCGTTGAACCTGCGAATCAGGTCTTCAAACATATAGCCCATTGCCATTGGCGAAATCTTGTCGGGGCTAAGCTCCACTTTCGGGTTGCAGAATTTTTCAATCAATGAAAAGGTGATGCCCGTTTCTTCAAAGCGTTCCAATTGGTTGCGGAACTTAAACTTTGAAATGATGTCCTGCACGTTTTCAGAAAATCCGTTCAGGTAGTCCAGAAAGTTAGTATCAATATTTTTTGGGTCAGCCAGCAACTTCTTCATTGTATATTGAGAAGTATTGTAAAATGCCAAACCCGAACCGTGTTGTTCACTCGTCAACAGTCCAGAAAGGTTGTCCAGCTTGCCTTTAAAGTCATTGTATGTTTTTAACACCTTATCCTTTGTCGGCTCTAAAGCCAAGTCCAATCTTCTCAACACCGTCATTGGAAGAATCACGTCCTGATACTGATTTTCCAAGTATTTATTTATCAATACATCATCTGCCACTGTCCAGATGAAGTTGATAATCGGTTGAAGATTCTGTGTATTTAAACTCATATTTTCTTTTAGTCTGTTCGTTAATTATTAGTCGTCCAATTTACAGTTTTTAATTCTGTTATGGTCGTATGTGCGTTGGCAAGAAACGGCTCTTTTGGTTTTGCTTGCGGGTTGGCTTGTGCGTAGGGGCAAAACCAAATGTGCCATTGTGCGTTGGCAATAGAATTTCAAAATTTTTGTGCGGTGGGAAAAAAAATTAAGACACAGAAGGGTCAGCAATGAGTGTCGGCTTACTCGCTGTCCGGTTGAAATATGGTCTGTATGTTGGTCACCTGTCAAAATGGTTTGTCTGTGTTATTTCGTTTATGTTTTAGTCGTCTGTTTATGGTTGCACTGTCGTCTTTTAGGCTTACTGGTAACGGTCCGGCTGGTAGGCGACGTGCCGTGCTGGACGGCTTTTCATTGAGCGATGGCCAACC
>Ga0116144_10003663_pt1 | contig 15125 bp, 11 predicted proteins | sample AD_UKC035_MetaG_FD_89746 | JGI IMG/M metagenome (GOLD analysis project Ga0116144, IMG submission 89746) | Active sludge microbial communities of municipal wastewater-treating anaerobic digesters from USA - AD_UKC035_MetaG | ecosystem: Engineered > Bioreactor > Anaerobic > Digestate | place: USA... | reverse complement strand
TCGTCGGGGCTCGTCCGCAGTTCATCAAGGCTTCGCCGGTCTCCCGTGCATTGCGCCGGGAGCACAAGGAGTTTCTGCTGCACACCGGGCAGCACTATGACCGCAACATGTCGCAGCTTTTCTTTGAGGAGCTGGATATCCCCGAGCCGGACCTCAATCTTGAAATCGGCTCCGGCCCGCATGGCGAGCAGACCGCCCAGATGCTGGCCGGCATCGAGCGGGTGCTGGCCGGGCAAGAGCCGGACCGGGTGCTGGTTTACGGTGATACCAATTCAACTCTGGCCGGCGCTCTCGCCGCGGCCAAGCTGAACATTCCGGTCGATCATATCGAGGCCGGCCTGCGCAGCTTCAACCGGGAGATGCCGGAGGAGATCAATCGCATCCTCACCGACCGCATCTCGGCGCTGCTCTTTTGCCCTACGGCCACGGCCGTCGCCCATCTGCAGCATGAGGGGATCACCCGCGGGGTGCACAATACCGGCGATGTCATGTACGATGCCGCCCTTCATTTTGCCGATCTGGCGGCCGGCAGAAGCTCCATTCTTGAACGGCTCGATGCTGCGCCCGGAGGCTATCTGCTGGTGACCTGCCACCGGCCGCAGAACACCGACGATCCGGCGGCCCTGGGCGCTATTGTCAGCGCCCTGATCGCCAGCGGCGAGCGGGTGATATTTCCGGTTCATCCCCGGACCGTCGGTTTCTTGCGCCGCAGCGGTTTGATGGAACGCCTGCAAAACGCCGGCAAGATCAGCCTCATCGAGCCGGTCGGGTATCTGGAGATGATCCAGCTTGAGCAGCATGCCCGGATGATCGTCACTGATTCTGGCGGCGTCCAGAAAGAGGCTTTTTTCTACCGCATCCCCTGCGTCACTCTCCGTGATGAGACCGAGTGGGTCGAGACCGTAAAGGACGGCTGGAACCTGCTGGTGGGCTCGGATCATGATCGCATCCTCGACGCCATCCGCACTTTTACCCCGCCGGCGCAGCAGATGGCGCATTACGGCAGCGGCCGCGCCAGTGCGGAGATTGTGCGCATTCTGGGCGGGACGGTTTAGTCGTTGGAGAACACGACGGTGATCCATTCCGAATTGGCATCTCATGAACATGGTACAGCCATGGATTGCCGGCGGCTCCGCTGGCATCGTATTTCTGCAGTAATGTCCTGTTCCCGGTGCTTCCGCTCCACCCCTCAAAAGCGTATCATTGGCGGCATGGCGCGCAGATCACAAACCATTTTGCTGATCTTTTTGATTATGGTTCTGTGTTATACTGCCGCCGGCTCTGCCCAAACCACATTTCTGCCCACCTCCCATTGGGTTTATGATTTCCTCGACCGTCTGGAGACGCGCGGCCTGCTGCCGCGGCTGCTTGGGGACACCCGTCCCATGACCCGCCTGGCGATCGCCCGTGAGCTGCTGCCGCTTTTATCCCGGCAAGAGGAGCTCAGCCGGGCCGAGCGGGAGCAGATCGAATTTCTCAAAAGCGAGCTGCGTGAGGAATTCGGGCAGCTCGGCGTTGAGTTTACAGGCCAATCCACCGGCTGGAGCCGGCTGGTGCGACATGGGTTGGTAGATCCCTGGGCGCCGGACCTGCTCTATGCCAACGGCCGCAACATGCTCGATTTTTCGCTGCCCCTGCCCGGCGAATCGACTCCGCCGTTGCGGATCTGGATCGATCCGGTCCTGAATTTTGACGGGCTTGCGGCGAGCGTCGATACGCTCACCTCCACTGAGCGTGTCAATCATCTCGAGCGCGGCATTGCCCTGCGTGGAAGCCTGGGCAAATACATCGGATTCTACTCCGATGCCCGCGACAATCAGGAGTGGGGCACACGGCGATATCCTGGCATCGTCAATTTTACGAGGGAAGGGCTGGGATTCGTCCGGGGCAGCGGCAGCGGCAAGCAAATGGATTACGACGAGACCGTAGCCGGGATTGTCTACAGCCGTGATTGGTTGACGCTTCAGATGGGCAAGGACCGTAATCATTGGGGACCCGGATATGCAGGCCAGCTCATGCTCTCCGATCACCCGACCTCCTATGATCAGATCAAGGTGGAGGTGGCTGCCAGTCGTCTTCGTTTCACCATGCTCTGGGCGGTGCTGCAACATTATAATACCCGATATTTTTCAGGCAACCATCAGGAGAAATATCTCGCAGCGCACCGGCTCGAGTTCTCTCCCTGGCCGTTTTTGGATATTGGCTTGCATGAGATGATATTTTACAGCGGCCGTTCTTTTGAGCCCTCTTATTTGAATCCACTTAATTTTTTCCGTTCCGCCGAACACTATCTGGGCGACCGGGACAACGCTGCGATGGGATTGGATCTGCAGCTTAAGCTCTTGCCAAGGACCAAGCTTTACTGCGAATTAATGCTGGATGACATCACGACCAGCAAACTAGGCAGCGGTTTTTACGGCAACAAATACGCCCTCCTCGCTGGAGGCCATCATGTTGATCTTTTCGGCTTGCCCGGCCTCGATCTGCGTGGGGAGTATACCCGCATCAGGCCATATACCTATACCCATGACGGCGTCACTAATTTCCAGCATTACAGCACCAACCTGGGGCATCGTCTCGGTCCAAATGCTGAGGGGATATTTGTTCAGATGGAATACCGGTACAGTCGGCCGCTTCTACTCAAGGCTGTCTGGGAGCGTACTCGTCATGGCTCTAATCCTGCCGGGATTAATGTGGGAGGCAGTCTTTATGAGGCACGGAATCATTTACTGGATTCGGAATATGTTGATTTTCTTGAAGGCGATTTGGAGACAGCCAATTCACTTTTATTTCAGGCTAGCTATGAGTTAATTAGGAATGGTTTTATGCAGTTCTATTTTCGCTATTCCTCGGCGGAGTGGAAAGGTGAGGTCAGCCCGGAATACCCTGGCATGCGTAATGAATTTGGCATAAGGTTGAGCTTAAATGAATAGGCTGGGCTGGCTGTGAGCACTGTCAGACGGGTGGCCGGAAATCTATTCTCTCTTTTCAGTGGTGAGGTGGTCTCCAGTGCCTTGGCATTTGTTATTACTATTGTTCTTGCACGTCGTTTAAGTGACGAAGGTTTTGGCCGGCTTGCGTTTGTACAAGCTACGATGGTCTATTTCATCCTGGCTGTAGATTTGGGTTTGTCTACTTTTGGAATTCGAGAAATAGCTCGGAAACCAGAGCACTTGCCCATAATTAGCGGCCAAATAATCTCACTACGCCTTTTAATGGCAGGGATTGTAGCCATACCTTTGGCCATTGGAGTAATCTTTTGGCCGATGCCGCAGGAAATGCGCTGGCTCTTTGGGGGAAGTTTATTAGGATTATTTGCGCATGCTCTAAATCCTGAGTTTATCTTTCAAGGGGCAGAGAGGATGGCTGGCGTCTCAGCCTGGCGTATTTTGGTTCATCTTTTTTATCTGTTACTTATTTTTTTTCTGGTTTTCGACCGCGGGCAGCTTTGGATAATTACTTTGTTGAGAGCTTCAGCTGAAGCTTTTACACTATTATTAATACTAGTGTGGGCTAAAAGCAGTTCTGGCTTTCGACTGAACCTGAGCTGGAATCCCACACTATGGCGAAGTTATCTTCGAGAATCACTGATAATGGCTGCGTCTGTTGTCGCAATAAAGCTATATTATACTTTTGATACTCTCATGCTTGGAATAATGGACCGCCCAGAAACAGTAGGCTGGTACCAGGCTGGTTATAAAATAATCTTGCTGTTCATCGGATTGGCGGGAATAGTACAAATGGCTTTTGGACCAGTTTTTTCTCGATCATCAAAGTCTGAATCCCTTGAGTCTAGTGTAAAAATGTTCGCCACTGTTTTATATTTGGCTGCAATTTTATCTACCAGTTTTCTTGTGTTTCTAAAAACAGAGATTATTCAAATTCTATTCGGCTCGATGTATACAGGTTCAGTTCAATGTTTAGCGCTTCTTGCAATCAGCATGTTTTTTGTTTTTATTAGTACAATCTTCATGGCTCCATTGCTTTTTATAGGAAGACAGAAAGATTACCTGGCTATCGTCATGAGTGGGGCTATCTTAAATATTATTTTAAATCTTCTTCTAATACCGAAATATAGCTACAATGGCGCAGCCGTCGCAACTATTGTGAGCAATTTTGGGATGATGTTATTGTCCATGAGACAGTATTATTCAATTACTGTTCAATTTCATACGATAAGTTATGTGTCTAAATGGATTATCGTATTTTTGCTGATTAATCTATTAATTTATTGGTTGTTGGGATCAGGTGTTGGGCCATTGGCAGCGGCACTGCTTCTTACTTTTGGCATCTATTCGGTTTTTAATTATGAGTATATCAGGAAAATATTTGGAGAGTTGAGAAGAATTGCCTCATACTTCTCAGAAAAACGAACCTGCCAGAAGTAACTAAAAACAAGTACAGGATTTGGAGAATATGCCAGACGCTGATAAGCATACCTTTTCTCTTGTAAAGTCTGACAACTACTATAGTTGTGCAAGAAGAGATTTACTGACGCTTTTCCCTTCCCACAAAGTACTTCATGTACTTGAGATTGGCTGTGGTACAGGAGAGACGGGAGAATTATTAAAAAAAGAATTTGGTGTGAAATATATCACTGGTGTTGATATTGAATCTTCTGTGATTGAAGCGGCTGGCCAGAGGCTTGATAGGGTTATTCAGGCAGATATTGAAAAGGCTGAACTTGATGTGGAAGAGGGGTCTGTTGATTTGGTTCTACTAGCAGATGTGATTGAACATTTGACTGACCCCTGGAGGGCAATACAGAAACTCGAGCGATATCTAAAGCCAAACGGATTGATGCTAATCAGTGTGCCAAATCTGCAACATTGGCGCAATATTTTAAATTTAATATTAGGCAGATGGGATTATACAAGTTCTGGAATGATGGATATCACGCATCTCAGGTTCTTCACGAAGCGTACAATACAAAAACTGTTAGTGGAAGCTGGTTTTAAATTGCTAAAAATTCAGGGCAATTCTGGAAAGATATGCAATTTTCTTAATAGAGCCACATTTGGCTTATTCTCTGGCTTTTTTAGTTTCAGATATTTCATTTTAGCAGTAAGAAATGAGTCGTGAATATAACCCTATTAAATATAGAGTTCCATCTTTTTGAACTGCCATTATTGGTGTTGCTCTCCATTGCATTCATAAATATCATCATTTCTGAAGGTTTGGTGATCAAGCTATGCACTTCAAAGCCCTTGTCGCTTTTTCTTTTTGGATTTTCATTGTTTCTGACTGCAATAATTGCCTCATCTTTATTTGCTATAAAACCTATTATAACCGTGAAAGCTTTTCTAAAATGGACTGAAGTTCTATTATTAACTTTACTAGTTTTCTTCTATATTCGTGATCAGAAATCATTCAAAAAGATTTATTGGCTCCTTTTTGCATCAATGTTTGGATACTCCATTATCTCTTTGTACTGGCTTTTGACTGGGCGGTTAGCAGAATATGGCTTCCGCATGCCAGGAGGTTACGATTCCCTCTTTGCTTTGAGCTTAATTATACCGTTTATTAAAAAAAAGACGCTCATATTTTACTTAGTTAGTATAATTGTCATTACGAATATATTCTTTTCGTTTTCGCGGGGCGCATGGCTTGGCTTGATACTGTTATTAGCATATTTGATGAAGTATTTTTATACACAGAACAGGAAAAGGACTATTATTGGGCTCGTACTCATGTCTGTAGTTTTTATTGCAGTCACCTCAGAAAATATCACGGAGCTGATTAGTTGGCGATGGAACACTTCGTTCGATGCTGAAAATGCCAGTAATATCGAGAGAACAGGCTTGCTAAGAGTCGCTTTTCAGGCATTTCTTTCAAGCCCATTGTTTGGCATCGGGGCATTAAATTATCCGATATTTTTAAAAAATACTAGTGATCTATATATCATGCGTGCTGAAGTACTGGACACACTGACACCTCATAATTTTTTCCTTGAAGTACTAAGCGAACTTGGTTTGTTTGGATTTACTGCTTTAGTAATTCTCCTATGCTCAATCTACTTAGCTGTGTCTAATCGCGATCATACAGAAAATTCTTTTAAAGATCTACACTTTAGAGAAGGGTTGTTATTATTATTTTTTACTTTTTTATATTCGGTATCTTTAGGCTTCATTTCAGGAGGCTACCGATTCTATATGGCTCTCTTATTCGGAATGGCGCTGAGTTTGACGAGGATAGGAGAAAGTGAATGATGGAATGCAAGCTGTCGATTCTCATTGTAAGTTATAATGTTAGAGAGCTTCTCTATAAATGCATTTTGTCGATTCTGAAGTACGAGAAAAACGTAGATCTGGAAATACTTGTATTCGAGAATGCCTCTGAAGATGGAAGTCTTGCAATGCTCAAGAAGCTTTCTAATGAATACTCTAATGTTCATGTAACAGAATCAAAGAGCAATGAAGGTTTTGCAAGAGGGAATAATAAGCTTATTCCAAAGACAGCCTCTGACTATATCCTCTTACTGAATCCTGATACAGAGATTTACCAAGATAATTCCATTGGACGGTTGGTAGAATATCTCGAACAGCATCCCAAAGTGGGGATTATTGGTCCTAAAATCATTTATGGAAATGGAAAACTGCAATATTCCTGCGGCAAAATGCCAACCATTCTAAATACAACGCTTGGTGTTCTATCTCTTTCAAATCTATTCCCGTACATTTTTGGCAGAAATCGCTACGGGAATTGGGCTCACGATGAGACCCGGGAAGTGGTGTGGGTTTCCGGAGCTTGCTTGCTGATAAGGGGGAATGAAATGCGTCAGCTCAAAGGATTTGACCATGAACTGATAATGTACGCTGAAGATGTTGATTTGTGTTTGCGTATTCGGGAGATAGGATTTCAGGTTATGTATTATCCGCATGTAGTAATCAAACATTTTGAGGGCCAAAGTTCAAAAAAAGCCAGAAAAGCCTCATTAATGTCCGGTTTTAAATCGTACATTCATTTTTATAAAAAGTATAAGGGGCGACATCAGGCCTTGATTTTGAGGTATGCATTAATTGCCGCATCAGTAGTTAAGGTTTGTGTATTGGCCATGATGAGCATATTTTCGAAAAAGTATTTTAACATAATGCAAAGTTATTGCAGCGCAATTCCCCAGCTGTGGTCTTTTAAAATTTGAATGATTTTGATTTTGGAAAAGCTATTTTGAAAAACAGACTCATCCAGCTAATCAAACCTCCAAGTCCTTCCTACAACTATCGTTCACAAAAAGTTCGTAAGTGGGCGAATGAACTTGTTGCTAAACATGCAAAAGTAGCTAATATCGGATCCGGCGCGAAGAGGTTAGTACCTGGCGTAATAAATATTGATTTATTTGCAGATCCACAAATCGATATCGTCGGTAATGCCACCATAATGCCATTCCGAACAGCCTCTCTAGACGCCATATTATGTTGCGCTCTATTAGAACATGTACAGGACCCTGCACCTGTCATTGGTGAATGTATTCGGTGCCTGAAACCTGGAGGTCTGATTTACGTTGAGCTTCCTTTTTTACAGCCATTACATATGGTCGAGTTAGGGGATTATCGACGGTTCTCAAAGAGTGGTTTGGAAAAGCTTTTCTCTGATTTTAATCTAATAGAATCAGGAATATGTATTGGGCCGTTTTCCGTGCTTTCTTGGTATTTTCGAAAATTTCCAACAATATTTTCTCATTGTAAATACGCTAATTATTTTCTCGAATTTATTTTTGGTTGGCTCACTTTTTGGATAAAGTATTTCGATATATTTGTCAAAAGTGCCAAAAATCTTGATATCGTAAACGGTGGCGTCTACTTACTTGGACAGAAAAAATGACAAAACCAAAGGACAGTATTTCTGATAGACTAAACATATTATTTATAATCACTGGATTGCGTTTTGGCGGTGCAGAGAGATTATTGCTTTTAACGTGTAAATATTTACGTGCACAATATGAATGTACTATTAAAGTTGTGTACTTTGATCCTTATGCTCCAATGAAAAAGTTATTTGATGAAGAAAATATTCACACAGAACTTGTCTCAAGAAATTTGTTAACAATTCCCCGACTCGCGCTAAATATATTCAAGCAGCGCTATCACGTTATTCATACTCATCTTATACATGCTGATCTTTATGGAAGGGCAGCGGCAATACTAGCATTGCCATTGCACAAACATGTTATTTTCACTACAGTTCATGATGTACACTGGTTTAGATGGCAAAAGAGCATCTATTACCTTCTAGTACGATGGATCGACCTGCTCTTAATTCTTCCAAAAGCTTGCCACGTTATTGCAATCTCGAATAGTGTCAAAGAACTGCTACTGAAAAGCCAGCACTATCAAGCTGCAAAGATTAGTGTACTCTATAACGCAATTGAGATAAATGATACCAAAAAATTGAAACACTATGATGGGAGCTTTGTCAAGTGCCTTTATCTTGGGAGATTGGTTAAAGAAAAAAACCTGTTTTGCCTCATAGATGCAATGAACTTAATAAGAGACGATAATGTAACTCTTTCAATTGTAGGAGAAGGTGAAGAGGAGGCAGATCTTCGACATAAAGTGCAGGAATTGAAGATGATGGACAAGATCACTTTCTATGGAGCGACTAAAGAACCCGAGCGATACTATCAAGACCATGATATTTTCATTCTACCCTCCAGTCATGAAGGTCTCGGCATTGTTATCTTGGAGGCTTTTTGCCATCAGCTTCCTGTCATTGGTTCCAATGTGCACGGAATACAAGAATTGCTTTCAGAACAAAGGGGCATATTGTTTGAGGATAATAATCCAAACGAATTGGCGGACCACATAAAGACTTTATCACAAAATGCGGAATTGAGAAGTATGTATGGCCAACGCGGCTATGATTACGTTAAACAGAACCATGATATTCGTCAATATGTTCGTCAGCTTAATACATTGTACTATAAGGCCCTTACTTCCTATTAACACGTGACTGCCAATGGCTGCAAGAAAACGCATCACAATCTGCCACATACAGCTTTTACCCATATTATCTGGCGTGCAGCGTGCCATGCTGGAAATTCTTTATCGCCTCGATCCAGATCTGTATGAATCTGTTGTTTTGTGCAAAGAGGAGGGCGACCTGACAGCCGCTCTACGCGACCGGGAAATCTATTATCTTACGATGCCAGATTTGTCCCGCGCCATCCATCCAAGGTATGATTTAAAGTCATGGTTAGCCCTGAGGCTTTTTTTCCAACAGCGGCATTTTGATATTGTACACACCCATTCCTCAAAAACTGGTATTCTTGGGAGATTTACTGCCTACAATGCTGGTGTCCCACTGATCTTTCACACTGTACAAGGATTACCCTTTCATGAATTTTCTCCCTTCGCGCAAAAATGGATTTATGGTTGGGCTGAAAAAAAAGGTGGGTAAAATCACAAACAAGATTATTTTTGTCAATCAGGAAGAAAGAGAACTCGCGATTGCACGACGGATCTTTCCGCCGGAGAAAACGATCACCATTAATAATGGTGTTGACCTGCATAAAGTGGATCTATTTAATACGCTGCAACACCGGCAAGAATTTCGGCAGAGATGGGGTATTGAAGAAAATGATTTCCTTGTCGGCTATGTGGGGCGGCTCTGGGAGCAGAAGGATCCAGAAACACTTCTGAAGACAATAGAGTTATGTGCCGATTTGCCTGTGCGATTTCTTATTGTTGGGGATGGACCGTACAAAAGGCGATTCGAGCAGATTTTTAAGAATACAAACAGAGTGATTATGACCGGTTGGCTTACCGAACCGATGGAGATGTATCCAGCCATTGATGTCCTTTTGCTGCCATCGCTATGGGAGGGACTCTCCGTCACGCTTATCGAGGCCATGGCCTTTAGCAAGCCGCTTATTGCAAGCAATATCAAGGGTAATCGGGAATGTGTCTGGCAGGGAGAAAACGGTTTTTTGTGTACACCGCGCGATCCATATTCATTCCGACACGCTATTGATACTCTCGTTGCAAACCCGGTACAGGCAGACCAAATGGGCAAATGTGGGCATGAAAAAGCACTGGTGTGGTTCGATGCAGACAAAAACAGTCGCCAGGTTATCTCGTTGTATGAACAAGAACTTGCAGCCCTGAAAGAAATATAAAAGGGGCTTTGGCAAGATTATTGCAATAGGCCAGTGACCAAAGAGTTCGTTCCTATTTGCATTAAATTATTAATATTAATATTACTAATGTTGCATCAGGCTGATACATCATTGATGGCGTGAAACAGATCAGCATGGCGGAAAGCAGACAAAATTTGGCTTTCTTTATCAGCATTGAGCATCTCGAATTACAGCTGCGAAATCGATGACAACAAATGATACCAAAATACGCGTGCTCCACATCATCACCCGCATGATTCCGGGCGGAGCAGACGAGAATACCTTGCAGACAGTCTTGCTTTTGGACAAGGCACGCTTCACTGTAGATCTTATTGTCGGCGGGCAATCGGATGAGATGATGCTGCGTCGTGTAGAGAACTGCCGGGTTGTCATCTTACCTGAACTGGTGCGCAATCCCTCTCTGTCATGCGACATCAAATCCTTTATTAAGATAATGCGTATCATACGGCACGAAAAGTATCATATCGTTCATACGCACACGGCCAAGGCGGGAATTCTTGGCAGAATGGCTGCTTGGCTGTGCCGTACGCCTATTGTTGTGCATACCCTTCATGGTACCACTTTTCATCGGGCGATGCACGCATCCGAAGCCTTTTTCTACCGCATTTTGGAACGCTTGACTGCGTGTATTACCGACCAACTGGTTTCGGTTGGTGATGATTTGCGGCAAATCTATCTAAATGCCGGTGTGGGTAAGCCCGAGCAGTATGTGACCATTCGGAGCGGATTTGAAATTTCGCGGTTCCGCCTTAGTGATGCTGAAATTGCGTTAAGACGACGTAAAATCCGCCGGGAGCTTGGCATCAGTGATGCTGCCTATGTCATTGGTTCTGCATCCCGCCTGGAACCGAGAAAGGGGCAGTATTACTTTATCCAATCTGCACAGCAACTCCTGTCAAAATATCCGGATCTTGTATTTATACTGGCTGGCGATGGTCCTTCTGCGGAAGAATTGAGGACATTAGCACAGTCGCTTCGCATCGCGAATAAAATTCATTTTCTGGGCCATAGGAAAGATATCGAAGATGTCATGTCTGCGATGGATGTCTTTGTCCTCTCCTCACTTTGGGAAGGACTTCCCCAGGTTTTAGTACAAGCTGCTGCATTAGGACGTCCTATTGTCTCTTTCGATGCCGAGGGTGCTAAAGAAATTGTCCACGGCGGAGAGAATGGCTTTGTGGTTCCACGCGGCGACGAGAATGCACTCACAGAATCTCTGGCCTATTTGATATCGCATCCACAGCGGGCAAGGGAGATGGGGCTGCGCGGCCGCCGTTTTATTGGCGCGGAGTATGACAAGGAGATCATGGTGCGCCGGATTGACGAGCTTTACAGTGAACTGCTTTCTACAGCCGGCAGGGGCGATTTTTTAGCTTACAGCACCACTAGAAAGAGCTGTGGACTTGTCGATGTGCCTCGCGCAGGGGCGAACGCGTCACTGCACATGCAACACCGGCAAATGGGGAAGCAGGGTCTCAACTAGCTGGCAACTCTTTCATCAGACATCATTGATCAGGCAAGGAACAGCATGCAACTTTGGCTCTCTTTTCTTCTCAGCTTTTTTGTCGCATTGTTAATTACGCCATTCGTCCGGCGGCTGGCGATGCGTTATCAGATATTTGCCTACCCCAATCACCGGACCGTACACGAAGGCGCTATCCCCAAATGGGGCGGCGGCTCCATCATGTTGTCTTTTGTAATCAGTAGTGCGATCGTTTACCTTTTTTCTCCTCAGCTCTTTGCCGCAGATATGTTATTAGCCGTGAGTCTGGTCAGCGGTTGTGTTGTTCTTTTTCTGCTTGGTTCGCTTGATGACAAGTTTGATCTCAACTGCAACCTTAAATTGGTGGTGGAACTCGCTGTCGCTCTCGGGGTCGCTGCTGCAGGCTGGCGGTTTGAAGTTCTGATTCTTCCCGGATTCTCCGAAATCAAACTGGGTATTCTTGCTTATCCTTTCACCATGCTCTGGATCGTCGGCGTAGTCAACGCGGTCAATATGGTGGATGGGCTGGACGGCCTGGCGAGCGGTATCGCCCTTGTTATTGTGACGGTCTCTATGGGTATCGCCGCCCTCTTTGGCAACCAGGTGGTCATCATCTTCGCGCCACTGCTGGCCGGCGCTGTGCTGGGGTTTCTGCGCTATAACATCAATCCCGCCACGATTTTTATGGGTGATTCCGGCAGCCTGCCCCTGGGATTTTTACTCGCCTTGTTGAGTCTGAAAGCCACAACCATTTCTCCGGGTAGGGTGGCTGTCCTCGTTCCTGTTCTGCTGCTCTGCCTTCCCCTGACTGATACTGCCCTGGCGATTATCCGCCGTGTCCGCCGTGGCATCCATCCCTTCCATGCCGACAAGGAGCATATCCATCACCGCCTGGTGCGCCTCGGCCTGAGTCAGCCGGGAGCGGCGCTTTTCATGGTTGGATTGAGCTTGATCTTCGGCATCCTGGCTTTCCTGCTTGCCCAGGGCATGCACACAGATTTCAGATTCCTTGGACAGCTCCTGCCCTAATCTCTTGCTTATTTGGCCAGAAAGCCCTATCTTTCCCCTATGGCTACAGCCGGCTAACAAGAGGATGGTTTTAACAACTCTATGCGCAAGCACCATATCCGAAATCTGCCGCTCATCTCTGCTGCCATGCTCGTGGCAGTTTTTTTTGTGCTGCCCGTCCGGCCCGCCTTTGCCCAGGAGGGCCTCACGCTCCTGCGCAGTACAGCCCTCGAGCGAATCTATGAGTATCATGCCTCAGAATTGAAATGGCAGACGGTGATCATCGATAGCCGGCCATTTTTACGGCCGGATTCCACCTGCAGTCTGTTGCGGACTCGACCCGGTGAACCGCTGCTGCCGATGGTCAGCTTTCATCTTGATCTGCAGCCCGGCCAGGATGCTGCAGTCACTCTATCTGATACTCTTTTCAGCATAGAGCACCTCAAGCTACCACTTTGTCCCTCCCCCTCCATTGATCCTTCGACCGGCAATCTTGTCTATGAATCTGCGGTCATGGCCCAACCTCTTCCCGGATTTATTCCAGCCCGGTATATAGAAAGTTCGATCGGTCAAGCACGCGACCAGCGAATCTTGCAGGTATCATTATTTCCGATGCAGTATTTGCCCGCCGATGGTATGATCCGGTCCCTGCGCTACGCGCAAATCAGGATCAGATTATTTCCGGCTGAGATCCATCTCCAGCGCCCGGTGATCGCACCCAGTCCTCAGAGTGCGCTTCTCTCTTCCATTAAACTCTACCTGGTTGAGGAAGGCCCCTATGCAGTGACCGGTGCTGACTTGGCTGCGGCTGGTGTCGCATTGGGATCGATTGACTCGCAAACCGGCCAAATCTTCAATAACGGGATTGAGCAAGCGATTGAAATAGAGGATGGTGGAGACGGCCGCTTCGATCCGGAAGACCGCATCCTTTTTTATGCTTTGTTCCGTAATGGAGATGATGAATACTTCAATGCGTATAGTGATACCAATGTCTATTGGCTGACGTGGAACGGTTCTGCGGGCATCCGATTTAGTGAGTACGCGCCTGTATCATCTGACGCTTTTATCGATGCTTATTCTGACACGCTTCACATCGAAAAGGATCTCTATTACTACGCTGGTGATACTGATAATGACATTCATCGAAGCGAGAAAGTGCCTGGAGAGGGGTGGGCATGGATCTTGTTGAACAAAGGGGCTAGTGCCAATCTTGATTTCAATTTACCATCGCCTGCAATCGATCAGGATTCACTTTCACTGCGGATGCGGCTGCGAGGTACAACACTGGATAGCCACTCGCCGGATCATCATATAAAGCTATCGCTCAATGGCACAAAGGTTTACGAATCCTGGTTTGAAGATCGTGATGAATTGCTTATAACATGCAAAATAAATTCCTCTCTATTCCGTGAAAACGGTAATGCCTTAAAACTTGATTTACTTTCCGATTTGCCATCTCAGCGCTCCCAGATCTTCCTGGATTGGTTTGAAATTACTTACCTGAGATCTTTTGCGGCAAAGAATAATTGGCTTTCATTTCCTGCTTTATCCGAAAGCGGGTTGTCCGTTTTTATCTCAGGATTTACTGATTCAGGCATTAAAGCTTGGGATTTGAAACGAAACCGTTCCTTTTTGCTTCCAGCGGCCACAAAATTGTGGCGCGACCTTATCAGTGTGCAATCCCATGGATATTTTGATGGCAATATGGCCAAATTGATAAGAAACGGCAAAGAGGCGGGCTACGGATTCCGCGGCCATAACCTCTGGCACATCGATCCTCGCAATGGCCAGCTGATCGAATTCCGGAATTTCGACACCTATAGTTCAACTGCACAAGCGGACAGCATGGCCGGCTGGATCCAGCGGCTGCCGGAAGGGACATTGGTCGCAGCAGCGATCCGGGATGAGGGCAGCGTCAGCATGAACGAGGCGGCACATCTCGCTCTCGAGAGTCTGGGCAGTGCCATGACCAGAAGTGTCGGCGTACGCGATTCCTGGGCTATGATTGGATGCAAGGGCGCGCTCCCGGGATCGGTTCCGGAACAGCTGAGCAAGAGCCAGAGCGGTGCCGCCGCGGCCGATTCTCTGCTGACCTTTGTCGAGGGCGGCTCTTCCTACAGCGCGATCGTAAAGCCTCCAGATGACGCGGGCAGAATGGTCGTTTTTTCCAGCCTGGGCGTGAAGAGACCGGCGCGTATCTCTCTGTTTCAGCCCGGGGATCTGCTCAGCGGGGGCGGAGGGGCCGACTACCTCATCATCACACACCCCTTGTTCGAAGCATCGGCACAAAGGCTGGCGGCATACCGCGCCTCGCGCAATGGCTGGCGCACGAAGGTTGTCCCGATCGAAGCCGTCTATGATAATTTTAATCATGGCCTGGCTGATCCGGCTGCCATCCGCACCTTTTTGCAGCATGCCAGCGAGAACTGGGCGAAACCGGCGCCTGGCTATCTCCTTCTTTTCGGCGATGCCAGCTGGGATCCTAAAAACCATCTTAAG
>Ga0116144_10003661_pt1 | contig 15131 bp, 14 predicted proteins | sample AD_UKC035_MetaG_FD_89746 | JGI IMG/M metagenome (GOLD analysis project Ga0116144, IMG submission 89746) | Active sludge microbial communities of municipal wastewater-treating anaerobic digesters from USA - AD_UKC035_MetaG | ecosystem: Engineered > Bioreactor > Anaerobic > Digestate | place: USA... | reverse complement strand
GGTGAAACAGGCCCGCACCGTGGAAACGCTCGGCGCGGCCACCGTGATCTGCACGGACAAGACCGGCACCATCACCGAGAACCGCATGGAGCTGGTGGCGCTGCAACTGCGCGCGGATCCGCAACGCGCGGACCAAGGGGTTCCGCTTTCCCCCGCGGAATGGAACACCCCCGCCGCGCAGCAGCTCATCACCACCGCCATGTGGGCCAGCGAGCCCGTGCCCTTCGACCCCATGGAAACGGCGCTGCACCAAGCCTACGACCGCGGCACCACCCACGATCAGCGTCCCGCCTACCGCATGGTGCACGAGTACCCGCTCGGCGGCAAGCCACCCATGATGACGCACGTCTTCGCCAACGACGCCGGCGAACGCATCATCGCCGCCAAGGGCGCACCCGAGGCCATCCTCGCTTGCAGCGACCTCAGCACCGCCGAACGTGCCGATGTGTTGCAGCAGGTGGAAACGCTGGCCGCACAGGGCTACCGCCTCCTCGCCGTGGCGCAGGCCAGCTGGCAAGGAGAAGCCTGGCCCGCGGAGCAGCAGCAGTTCCCCTTCCACTACCTGGGGCTGGTGGCCTTCCACGATCCGCCCAAGGCCAACATGGCGGAGGTCTTCCAACGCTTCACGGAAGCCGGCATCCGCAGCGTCATCATCACCGGCGACAACCCCGTTACCGCCACGGCCATCGCGCGGCAGGTGCACTTCCCCATCAGCGGTGCCCCCGTGAACGGCGACGACTTGCAAGCCATGGACGAGGCGCAGCTGGCCGCCACCGTGCAACGCCACAACCTCTTCACGCGCATGTTCCCCGAGGCCAAGTTGCGCGTGGTGAAGGCGCTGAAGGCCCAGGGCGAAGTGGTGGCCATGACCGGCGATGGCGTGAACGACGGTCCCGCGCTCAAGGCCGCGCACATCGGCATCGCCATGGGGCGGCGCGGCAGCGAGCTGGCCAAGGAGGCCGCCGCGCTGGTGCTGCTGGATGACGACCTGGGCCGCCTGGTGGAGGCCGTGGCGCAGGGCCGCCGCATCTACGGCAACCTCAAGAAGGCCATCCGCTACATCATCAGCATCCACATCCCCATCATCCTCACGGTATCGCTGCCGCTGCTGCTGGGCTGGCGTTTCCCCAACATCTTCACGCCGGTGCATGTGATCTTCCTGGAGCTGCTCATGGGCCCCACGTGCAGCATCGCCTACGAGAGCGAACCCGCCGAGCCGGGCATTATGCGCTGCCGCCCGCGGCGCTTGGAGCTCACCTTCCTCTCCTGGACGGAGCTGCGCACCAGCGTGGCGCAGGGGTTGGCCATCACGGTGGGCACCCTCGGCTGCTACCAGCTGGCCGTGCACCAGGGCCATGGGGAGGCCATGACGCGCACGCTCGTCTTCGTGGCGCTGGTGGTGGCCAACATCGCCCTCACGCTCGTGAACCGTTCGTTCGAGCATTCGGTGCTCAGCACCCTGCGCTACCACAACCCGCTGCTGCGTGGCATCCTGGCGCTCACGGTGGGGGTGCTGCTGGCGCTGCTGTACGTGCCGCTCTTCCGCGACTTCTTCCAGCTGGCCTCACCGGCCGCAGGGCCCCTGGCGCTGGCCACCGCCATCGGCCTGGCGAGCGTGCTCTGGTACGAGGGGGTGAAGGCGTGGGGGAGGGGGTAGGCGGGCTTGCACCTCTGGAGAAGCGGCGCGCCGGTGATGGGTCGATCGCCTGCCGGATCATCACCACCAGGGCGTGCGCGATCGTATCTTTACCCCTGCATCCCGAGCGTCCGCCGCCAGCGGACCACCAACCGAGCCTCGACGCCACGGTGGGAAAAAGATGCGGACCGGTCCGGTCAAAAAAAGTCGAACCAAGGACCATCCGTGTTCGGACCGCAGCCAAGGGCGCGCGGGGTGTGCTTAATACCCATCACACCATGCACTCCGAACTCTCGTCCACCCGCTTCACCGTTGCACACGAAGGCGTCACCCTCCAGGGTCGCGAGCTCCTGCGCGACCATCGCCGGCTGGCGGTGCAGCTCATCCACCCCTACGGCCTGCTCTGCTGCACCTTGCACATGCCCAGCTTCATGGTGGCCACGGGCGCCACGCTGCTCGGACCCTCCGGCGATGAGCGACGCGCGCACGTGCTGCGGCTGCTGTATGCGGATGCCCAGCGCTTCCACGCCCTGCTGCCCGGCCTGCTGCATGCATTGCCGCCCGGTGATGAGCGCACCATCGCGTTCATGGAAGGCATGGACGCACAGCTGGTGCAGGCCCACAGCGGTCGTCCGGAACTGGATGCCCTCCCCTGGAACCACCCGGTCCGTTTCCGCCGGGAGGTGCAATGGCTGCGGCATCACGGCGAGTGGCCCGCGGAAGGGCGCCTCTCGCTGGTGCACGAGGACCCCGAGCTGGAGTGGCAGCTGCTGCTCCTGCTGCACCACGCCTTGCACCGGCGCTTCGCCGTGGCGGAGAGCTGGGGCAATTGGGCGGGGAATTGAGCGCACCACACAGGCCACAGCGTCCAGGACCGTGGTCATGGATAACGAACGAACAGCAACGAACAACGAAGACCATGAACGAGAAGAACGGCATCTATTTCCAACGACCCGAAGACCGGCAGGCTGCGGAAGGTTACCTGGAGCGCTTCCGGGCGATGACCCTGGAACAGCTGGTGGAAAGCTTCAACCGGCAGGTGCGGGTGGGCATCACGGGCGTGCACCAGCAGATGGTGTACATCATGGCCCTGAACCTGGCCTTGCAGGAGCGCACGGCGCATGATGCGGTACGGGCGGAAGGGCCACTGATCCGACCGCTGCGCTACCTCACCATCGTGGATGGGAAGGTGCTGCAGGTGGAGGGGAATTGAGGGGGCACGTTCAACAGGCTCGAAGGTCCGGCACGACCTTGATCTTGCCAGGGGCCGTGTGAACAGTGCCTTTGGAGGACCGAGGGACCGTGCCGCTTGCCGGGTTGAGCGGCAAGGTCGAAATTCGCAGGGCATGAGGCGCGTTGTTCCAACTATCGTAGTTGTCCTCTGCACGCACGGGATCACGGGGACAGCTGCTGCCCAGCACATCGGTGGATATGCCGCCCCCGGGTCAGTAAGGAACGCCCTGCCTGCACCGGATTGGGCGCGCGAACTGCGTCATTGTCCGTGCAAGATGCCGGGGCCCTCCACCAGCGACGGATGGGCCCGTACACCTGTTGCGATGAACGGGTCGGCACCGGACTCGGTCACTTGTTACCGCTCCTACCAATTCCCAGGCGACAAGCCCGTTCGTGCTGGCCAGAATTGCTGTTATGATCGTTCGGGCGACCTGTTGAACCAAGGACTTTCCGTTGGGCTGCCGGACAAGGTGAATATCTGCATCGGGGAGGATCCGGATGGAGCCGCCGTATACGATCCGAACAGGCTCGAGGCACATATGACGGAGGACATCGAGCCCAAGCGATCACACGACCTGGAGCCGAACGGTTGGCTGCAGTGCCAGGAAGAGCGACCGCCCGATCGCGGCTCGGGCTGCAAGGCCAATGGGGAACTGCCGGTGATCAAGGAGCCGGAACGGCAGGGGACGTTCGATCCGTACAAAGGCAAGCCCACCCGACCCGGCGAAAGGAGATAGGGGGTGAACGATGATGAACCAGGGAACGACCGGCGTTAACGCGGCCTGGGTATGCCGCCCTTGGCGTTGAATTCCTTGCGCGCCTCCGCCTTCTGGTCGGTCCCCCACCACCCCCTGATCCGATAGGCCATCTCCAGCACGATCATGGTCCCGTTCGCCTTCAGGTCCTCGGCCGGCCAGGCATACGAGTAGGGGAGGCCTAGTTCCATGGCTTTGTAAACGAGCGGCACCGCACCATGCGCTGTTCGGAAGCCCATCGCGAGTCGCAGATGCGCGATCTGCAGGCCGAACTCGAACTGTGACACGGGACGGTACCAGCGCGTGAGGCTGGTGGTCTTGAAGTCCGCGCCACCATAGGAGCGGTTCATCTGGACCGGGGATTCCACTCCGTATCCCGCCATGGCCCCGAAGAAGAAGTCGCCCTTCCCCAGGCAGAAGCCCAACAGGCCTTCACCGAACTGCGACTGCGCCCGGATGCGGTCAAAGCCCAACTGGAGGGCTTGTTCGTCCTCATAGTTGCGTTCGGCATGCTGGAGTGCGCCCTGCAATTTGATATGGATCTGGAAGAAGCGATCGGGCAGGAGGAAGATGTCGATGCCTGCGGTGGGCCGCAGTCGGAACTCGTTCCCGCCGCCCCAGCCCACGAAGGGTGCCCAGGCGAACGAATTCTGCTCCATACGATATTCCAGACGCCGGAGATCCCGGCCCTGCATGGCGTACTGCGTGGCCTGTGCCTGTGCCTTTCGCGCTGCATCCTGGCGTTGGTTCTCGGCCATCTGTTCCTGGAAGATGCGTTCTTCGCATGTGTTGCGGCCGGTCAGGGCATTGCGCAGATCGAACTCCAGGCAGGTGGCGGCAGCCTTTGCTCCCGACTGGCCGCCAAGTATCAGCTCGCGCACCCGTGCAATGGGTATGATATCCACGGTCGTTCGCGCCGTGTTCAGTACCCATCCTTCCAGGGTGATCCCTACGAGTGCGCCTTGCGGGTCGTACACCGGAGCGCTCGCTGGACCACGGGTGGAGGGGTCCAGCCGGGCCTCCAGATGGCCCAGGTGAACACCTTCGAATGCGAAAGGGGAACGCACCCGGGGCTCGAATGACGGGTCGTCCGGTGGTCGTTCATTCACGGCGATGGAAAGCCGGGTGCCGGGCAGCGGCCGCAGTTCGTTGATGCGATGCATGGAGGCGACCGTTGTTGTGAGCCTGCATCGATAGAGCCCCAGGAGGTACCGGTCATCCACGGCGATGCGACGGACCAATCCGGCGCTGGCAGTGCCGTTCTTCCAGGTCCGCACCTGTACTTCCTCGAGAAGCGGAGTGTCATTGTCCTTCTGGCGGGTGGTGATGCGAACGATGTGGAGGTCGCCATTGCCTATGGCCACGACCGTGCCTGGTTCGCCGTCCTCGAATTGCACGACCGCGAGATCCGTGAGGGTCATCTGGCCCATCAGGGCGATCTTGAACAGCATGCCACCGACCAGGTGGATCAAGCGTGGAATGGAACGCATGTTCAACGGTTCGTCGTGGTCAATTGGTCCATCCGGTCCATGATGTATCCGATGCTCAGGCACTTCAGCTCATCGCCGCCCCCGAGCAACATGCCTACAAGGCCCTTGCGGGAAATGATCAAGGAGCCGGAGTCACCCTGGCTTGCACCTGCTATGGCCGACCAGAAAAAGGGATCCTTGCTCGAACGGTAGAGTATCCTGCCGTCGAAACCGCGCGGCATGGGCTCGTAACCCGTGCGCGCCGCCATGAGCCACAAGGGAGCATCCAGGTCCGCATCGCGCGCCGCAGGAGGTGGTGCCACCAGCATGGTCGGCATGCGCACCTTCAGGAAGGCGAGGTCCAGGTCATCCAGGTACACGACGCGGTAGGGCAGGAGCACCTGACTCCCGTATAGGCTGACGTGACCACGGGGAGGTGGATCCGATACTGCCAGGTCCTGCACCACGTGTCGGGCGGTCGCGATCAGCAATGAATCGCCCAAACGCTTCATCACCATGCCGCTACCCACCTCCCGGCCCCCAGCCGCGGGGCGCTCCACGTGCACACACAGGCGGCGATAGGCCAGCTCATACTCGGCCGGGATCTGGGCCATGATCGCCGGGAACAAGAACGAAAGCCAGAGGAGGGCGAGGGCTTTCATAGGCGGCGATGCTGAAAGATGAAGTAACCCAGGAGCGCCAACATGACCGAGAAGAAGAAGGTGCGCACATCGGCCGGCACCCCGCTGATCCAGGCTGCGAAGAGGCTGCTGCGACGGTCAAGTCCACGCGCATCCAGGCCATTGCCGGCAAGCAACTGCAGCGCCTCGCCCGTCTGGGTCACGCGCACACCGGCGCTATCCGTGCGCAGGCAGAAGGTGGATGCTCCCTGCAGGCGGATGGCAAGGGTGTCATGTTGGAGCAAGCCGACGGGCGCGGTGCGCCCATTGCCGGTGGAGAGGCTGGCCTCCAGTACCGCGCTGCGCGGAGGCTCGGTATGGAGGTAGTTGGAGGTCGCGAAGCGCACGGTATCCACGGGCACGCAGGGGAGCTCCAGGCGCAGGTCCGTCATGCGCAGGATGCACCATTCCGATGCGGCCGACAACGTGATCCCGTCCGGGTAGGTGGTGGTACTGTCCCCTTCCCGGCCCCAGGCACCGTGCTCCTTGTAGATCGTGATACTGAGTGCGGAACGGGTCTCACGCGGTGGGCACATGGCCAGGGCCCAACTGTTGCCATCGCGTTGAAGGCGGACCATGGTTCCCGAGGGGATGCGGATATGGCTCAGCCATAGTGGCTCCGGATCATTCGACACGAGGGTTTGCGGAACGCGTTCGGGAAAGGGAGTGCCCGCCGTGTACGACCAGGTGGTATCCACATGCACCATGCGGGCCACCCGCTGCCATGGTGCACTATAACCCGGCTCCAATTCGATGGCGGTGGTGGCGCGAAAGAGAACGGAGCTGAAGTTGCCGTTCAGTTGGAAGGGTGCCGGGCTCTGTTTGAGGTTCAGCAGGACCGCCCAGGTGGTGGCCACAAGCATCAGCAGCATGACGGTGATGCGCTTCCACCGCAGGAGTACCAACTCCTTGTACACCGTATCCACTTGTCGCAAACGCTCAAGACCCCTCCCGACCTTGTCCGCCCGACCGCCCGATGCGGGGTGCCGCACGGCGTGCGTCAGATCCATCAAGAGGCGTTGGCGCTGCCTCCCGAGCTCGCGGCGCAACCGGCTCTGTTCCCGCCAGAAGTTCCAACGGACGATGAACCGCCTGAACAAGCCCATCGCCCCTATTCCTTGGGGAATTGCACCTGGAAGGAACGGTCAAGCAGGGGTCCGCCGTTCTCGGCCTTGCTCTTCAGTTGCACCAGCACGGTGCGCTCCTTGTCGGGCGTGAGGCCCAGTCGCGTGATCGGCACGCCCACCTGCACCTCGCTATCGTTCATGAGCAAACCTTTCACAGCGCCCGAATAGAGCTCCTGCCGGGAAGTGGGTTCATACACCACCACCTGGAGATCGCGCAGCAGGATCCGTGGCAGGAATTTGATGAACAGGCTATCAGCCGCGCCCACGGCCCCATTGCGCATCCGGGAGCTCACCACCACGGGCAGGAAGGTGTCCTCGGTGTTGGCCCGCCGCAGGGTCACCCCCAGGTGATCGTTCTTGATGCCGCCCGCCAGGAGCACATCCTTCACCGGGATCAACTTCGTCTCACCCGGTGCAAGCTCCATATCCAGCCGGTAGAAACCGCCTCCCACGCGCGCACGTCCGATGCACTCCAGCACGGAGGCATCGGTGGATGCGGGTGCCGAGATCATGATCACCTCTTTCGCGGTGGAATAGTAGGAGGGGCGGCCACGGGTGATGGAGACCACCTCGCCCTCCAGCGCCGCCATGTCCAACTTCGTGAACCCCTCACAGCGCCTTTCCGCCGGCACCGCGCCTCGCGGCTGGTACTTCAGCTCGCCACGGTCGCCTTCGAAGGCCTTGCACTGGGCATGCCCGGTCGCGGCCTGCAGGCCGAACTGGGCCACCAGGCAGAGGGAGAGAAGCGGACGCATAAGGTTGACAATGGGTACCAAGATATCTGAAAGGCGGCATTGGTGGGTACCTTGGGTCGGCCCGTTGCGCGGCCACCCCACCTTGTCCGGAACTTAATTCCATAGGGATGCGGTCCCGCTGGCATCCGACAATGGCGCTATTGATGCATCGGCGCCCAATACGGTACGCCAGCCATGGGATCCATTCCTTGTGGTCGGAGTTACACCCGAACGCATGTGGCCATCCGCATTACACCCGATCACCAACCTGAACGTGCGGCTGAGCACAGGCCCTGTTGGTCTGTTGCTTTGCCGCCCCCACTTCACCCCCGCACCCATCACCGCCGGTGTGCACACCTTCGGCGGCAAGGACCTCGTGCTGGTGGATGGCTGTGCCCAGTTCGCCGAGGTGGCCATCCTGCGCCTGTTCGAAGAAGCGGGTTGGCAGGGGCGATGGGTGGAGACCTATGGCCGCCGCAAGCTATCGCCGGGTCTGTGGCGCGCCTGGCAGCCGGAAGGACCACACGCCCAGGTGGAGGTGCCGATCCCTGATGCGTGGGTGAACGAGCGCCTACACGCCATCGCTGGCAAGAACGGGGACAGCTTCGCCGGCTGCTGGGATGTGGTGGCCTGGAAGGACGATCAACTTGTCTTTGCCGAAGCCAAGAAGGCGAAGCATGACCGCCTGCGGGATACGCAAGTGCGCTGGGTGGAGGCAGCGCTGCAATGCGGGTTGACAGAGGAGAACTTCCTTGTGGTGGAGTGGAGCTTCGCTTAGCGTACCACTAACCACTCCCGCTCCACCACGCCATTGAACACCTTCGCAGCACGCAACACGTCCTTCTTCTTCGCATCGAAGGTGACCACCACACCCAGCATACCGGGCGCGTGGTTGGTGAGGCTGGCGAGGTGCTCCAGGTCGTAGGCGAAGAACTTGCTGCTGTTCGCTTTCCACTCCATCACGGCCAACGGGTATTGCACCGCCTCACGGCGATCGTTCCAGCAGTTGGCACCCGGCGCTGGCCAGATCACCAGGTCTTTGCACACCTGCTTCTTGGTGTTGAGCGGCCCACCCGGCATGCGACCCTCCATGGCCAGTTGGCCGATATCGTAGAACGGCGTGCCGGGCTGTGCAGCCTTGGCCAGGAAGTGGAAGGCGTAGTGGGAGACGGCTTCGCGCTCTTTGCCGTACCAGGGGGTGGTCAGTACTTGACTGCCGAAGGTGCCTAGAGTCTGTTGCAGGATGGGTTCAAGCGCGTGTATGTCAACTGCATGTCAAGGGAAGAGTCTGGGCTGTGGATCGTCTGGGTCTTGTGTGTAGCGGTATCCCCCTTCGCTGTCGGGATCCACAAGGCCACCGTACCGGTTGATGGCATCGTGTACGGTCTGCATGGTAGCATTCATATTCTTCCGCAGCATAGTGGTTGTAAAGGGCAGAACATGCCATCCAGCTGCCACCAGGAGGTTGGTCCGGCGCTTGTCGTATTCAACACGGTCCGGGTCCATATGATAGGTATCGCTGTCGCACTCAATATCAAGCCCAGCTGTTTTGCAGAAGACAGCGAAGTCCAATTTGTACCACCGGTCCCGAGAACGAACGTCGTATTGTCGCTCCGCGGGAATATCCGCCTTGATCAGCTCGCGCCAAAGAAGATCCTCCAATGGGCTGTCGTTGAATAGGAAGTTGATATCGGTGGCGGTGAATAGGCGCCTTAGCGTTGTGGGAAAGAAGATAATGCGCCTGGGACGCCTGCTTCGAATGGCTGCGGGCAGTTGTTGTAGCTGCTTGCAGCCCACCACATAATAGCTCTTATGGGCGTCCGGATGCTCAGGCTCATTCGGAAGGAGCTCAAGCCGCGTCTTGATCCTTAGGCTACTGACCGGCGAGTACCATTGGACCGTGTACCTATCCGCCCCGAAAGATGCAGGTTGGTAGAAGGCGATGTGGGTGGCTTTCCCATTCCGGATCAGTTCAGGGGAATTCTCCGATACCGGTATTCGATACCAACCCTCTTCCAAAGCGATGCGCAGGTCACGTGGATACGGTAGCAGTGCGACCAGGACATGATTCTCTTCAGTGTCGAGTACGACTTCCATGGCCTTCAATGATAGTACGTTGTTCCCACACCACTATCTTGCTGGCATGGACCAGAACCGTCACCAACACCTTGAGTTAGGTCGGAGATCGGACTTCCCCTTCGCGTGCGACCCGCGTTTGTTCAGCGACGAGCAGTATGCCACGATCCGGCGCTGGGGCCATTGGTGCCAAGGCCTGTCGAATGGCACGCTCACGCCTTTCACCGAGGCACAACAGCGCTTCGTGGCGGCAGTCAAGGGCGCAACCCCGCCGGAGGAGCCGCACGCGGCGGCATGGTGGCGCTACCTCAAGCGCCGCGCCATCGAGGAGAAGCACAGTGCGGCCATGCGCAGCTCGCACCAGGTGGATGCCGATACCTTCTACAACCGCGACATGGCCAAACAATTACGCAGGACTATGGGCGGGGTGAACCTGCGGGAGCACAAGCGGGGGTGAGGAATGGTCAAGGACGTCCTGCTTCCCCCTGTCCATACGTCTGCCCGAACACCATATCGCCCAACCAGCGCTTGAAACCAGGATTGTCCTGGAACTGTTTGAATAGTTCGGTCTCGTCCTTCATCAGGCCGATCATCACCCGGAGCAGCGCTTTATCCATCTCGATCCGGGCGTTCTGCTTGTCGCTGTTCTTGATCGCGTTCTGGTAGGCACTGTCTGCGGCTACCCTTGACGGTATCTCCTCGGTGAGCCGTTGCGTGATCCGGTCCTTATCCTGCCAGGGAATGTTGCCCCAGTTGTCGTTGAAGGCCTGGATGATGACGCTGAGCCGATCCAAGGTCGGGTCAGGCCTGCGCCCGGCCGCGGAGGTCGGGATGGGGTCTATCTCCGTGTCCTGGTCCGGCAGCGTGATGGACTGTAGGGCCTGCTTCTCCACCCGATAGCTGTCCATGTCGATAGCCTCGAGGATCCCGCGTGCGAGGTCTTCCTCCACTGGTGCGGGCAGTTTGGGGATGAGGAAATTGAGGAAGATGCTCAGCTTCTCCCACTCCGGCTTCTTGTAAGGCAGGATGCCGCTAAGGAAACCGTACGTGCGACAGAAGGCTTTGGCGCTTCCTTTGAAGGCGACCTGCTGGTCTTCGTCCAGCTCGGCCACGTATCGTGCCACGGTCATGTCCAGCGCAGGGTCTAGCGTATCACGGGATGCTCCGCCGAGGTATCGTTCCACGAAATCGTCGATGAGCGAGGTGTCGTACAGGCCTTGACCGTCCAGTGCACGTTTCAGGTCGTGCAGCATGTTCGGGTCGGTGCCTTCGCTCAGGATGGTGGTGCGGTAGAAATCCGCGAAGGACTGCTGGATGGTATCCACATCGTTCATGAAGTCGAGCACGAACACGTCATGCTTCTGCGGATGCGCGCGGTTCAGTCGGCTCAAGGTCTGCACGGCCTTGATGCCGCTCAGCGTCTTGTCCACGTACATGCTGTGGAGCAACGGCTGGTCATAACCGGTCTGGAACTTGTCCGCGCAGATGAGGAAGCGGTAGGGGTCCTGCTCGATCCGTTCTTCGATCTGGTTGCTCGGGAAGCCGTTCATGGTGGCTTCGGTCACCTTCTGCCCATCCACCATCCGCTCTCCGCTGAAGGCGATGATGGCCTTGTAAGGGCTCTTACGTAATACGAGGTAAGCGTTGAAGGCGGTGAAGTATTGGATCGCGCGTTCGATGCCATTGGTCACCACCATCGCACGTGCTTTGCCGCCCAGCTTGTTCTGGGCCAGGACCTGCTCGTGGAAATGGTCCACCATGATCTCGGCCTTCATCCGGATGGCGTGTTCGTGCCCTTCCACGTAGCGCCGCAGTTTCTTATTCGCCCGGCTGGTATCGAACTCCGGATCGTTCTCCACACGTTTCACCAGCTTGTAGTAGCTGTCCAGCGGGGTATAGTACTTCAGGACGTCCATGATGAAGCCCTCCTGGATGGCCTGCTTCATGGTGTAGCTGTGGAAGGGTCGGAACTTCGTTCTTCCTTCATGCTCATAGGGCACGCCGAAGAGCTCCAGTGTTTTGTGCTTGGGCGTGGCCGTGAAGGCGAAGTAGCTGGCGTTGGGCAGCAGGCGCTTGGCCTCGATCAGCGCGTTCACCTTGTCCTCCAGCGTTTCCTCTTCCTCCTCTTCGCCGCTCAGGGCGGTGCTCATGGCTGCACTGGCCTTGCCGCCCTGGCTGCTGTGGGCCTCGTCTATGATGATGGCGAAGCGGCGACCGGCGTGCGCGCTACCGATCTCATCCAGGATATGCGGGAATTTCTGGATGGTACTGATGATGATCTTCTTGCCGCCCTCGATCATCTCGCGCAGGTTTCCGCTACGATCGGCGTGGCCCACCACGGCACGTACCTGCGTGAACTGCTTGATGGTCTCACTGATCTGCCTGTCCAGGTTGCGGCGATCGGTAACGACGATGATGCTATCGAAGAGCACCGAGCCGTTGTGCGCCAAGCCGGTGAGTTGGTGGGCGAGCCAGGCGATGCTGTTGCTCTTGCCGCTGCCCGCGCTGTGCTGCACGAGGTAGCGCTGCCCGGCACCGAACTCCTGGGCGTGCTGCAACAAGGCCCGCACCACGCGCAGCTGGTGGAAGCGCGGGAATACCTGTGTCTGTTTCTTGCGCCCGGTCTTCTCGTCCTTGTACTCCACCACCTGCGCGAAGCTCTCCAGGATGTTGCTCAGGCTCAGCGGTGCCAATACCTGCTTCCACAGGTAGTCGGTCTTCAGGCCATTCGGGTTGGGCGGATTTCCCGCACCATCGTTCCACCCTTGGTCGAAGGGCAGGAACCAGCTGGCCTTGCCTTTCAGCTCGGTGCAGAACCTTACCTGCGCATCGTCCACCGCGAAGTGGGCCACACAACGGCCGAATTGGAAGAGGAGCTCTTTGGGGTTGCGATCACGCTTGTACTGCTCCACGGCATCCTCCACGGTCTGCTTCGTCAAGCTGTTCTTCAGTTCGAAGGTGAAGACGGGCAGGCCGTTCACGAAGCAGCACAGGTCCAGCGATTGCCTGCTGGTGTCGTTGCTGAAGTGCAGTTGCCGGGTGACCGTGAAGCGGTTGGCAGCATAGTTGAGCGAGGCCGATGCGTTGCCGGGCGTAGGCGTGGGGTAGTACAGGTCGATGTGCAGCGGTCCATCATCAATGCCTTTGCGCAGGGCATGCACCACGCCCTCTTTGGCGATCACGCCTTGCAGGCGGTGTAGGAAGGTGCGGCGGCGTTGGCTGTCGTTGGCCAGGTCCAGTTCGGCTGCCAGCTTGGGCTGGGTGGCTTCCAGGAAGAGGCGCAATTGGCGCAGGTCCACGGCATGGGTGCGGTCGTAGTCGGCGGCATCGCCGGGTAACCAGCACTGGCCAAAGGTCCCGGAGGGATCGGCCGCGGCAGCGGAAAGGTCCTTGGCTTGGTGGCCCTTGGCAACGGTGGCCCCATTGCCGGTCATGTCGGCTACGATCAGGGCCTCCAGGCCGGCTTCGGAGGTGTTGGTGGGGCGCATTATTGATCCAGCACGAATCGCGCGTTCAGGCTGCGCAGCATGGGCCATGTCTTCGTGTACTTCACCGATAGAGCATCGCACACCGGTGGTATCCGGATTCGCTGTGGACTATCGAAGAGCCCTTCATGGGAAACGATGGCGTGTCCGTGCGCCTTGGCGCAAGCGATCAAGAGCGGGTCCGCATCGTCCATGAACTTCCGGATGGCGGCCTTGGTGTAATCCCGCGCCTCCAAGCATGCCGCCACCTCGCTCCGCGCCATCATGGACCGTGCATCGTCCGGCAGGAAGAAGCGGGAGCCCAGGTTGTTGGCCCATGCCCGCAACGCATCATCTTTGCCCTGGCATTCTTCCAACACTTTCTCGATGCTGTAGACCTCGCCCCGTTCATTGGCTGCGGCCAGGAAGTCCCAGAAACCGGGGCAGATATCGAAGGCGTAATGGTCCTTGGCCCCCTGGATCAGTACGTTAGCATCGAGCAGGTAGGCCATCACATGCTGAAGTTGAGTTCTCGGGCGTACTTCACGAACGTGTCGTGCTTCTTGATGCCCAGGAGGTGGTATGCATCCCGGTAGAGCGTTTCCCCCACCAGGGTGCTGGCGATCAGGGCACGCGAGAACAAGGTGCTGGCCCGGTTGCGCTGGGCGCCGTAGTAGTCCCCGCCGCTGCTCTTCGCCTTCTGGACGCGTTCACGCCCGGCCAAGATGGCCCATTGCTCCTTGAAGGCAGCCGGGGTGAGCATGCCCAGGTCACGCAAGCGGCGCAGCATTACCATGCCGCTCACCTTGAAGTGGCCCACCAAGGGTTTCAGCGGGTCCGGCAAGCGTTGCGCACGCTGCCATTCATGGCGCAGCTCATCTGCTGGCACCAGGATCTCCGCAGCCACGGCATTGCAGAACTGCTCGGTCCCTTTGTCGGGTGCATAGGTGTTCTCCAGGTTGCTGATGGCCGATTGGCCCAGGAATACATGGACCAACTCGTGCATCAAGGTGAACATCTGTGCGCCCACATAGTCCGCACCGTTCACGAAGATCACCGGCGCCAGCTCATCGCTCAGGGCGAATCCCCGGAACTCCTCCACATCCAGCACGCGGTGCGTATTGCTGCCCACGGTGCCACTGCGCATCACCAGAATGCCGTGCTCTTCCAGGTGCGCGGTCTGCAGCTTCATGGCCTCGGCCCAGGTGCTTGCTTGGGAGCGGAGCTCGGTGCCGATGCCCAATTCCTTCCGGATGTGGGCGGCTGCCACGGCCGGGTCTTCCTGACCGCTCAGGCTGCCCACGAATGAGAGGGGCTCGGCGCCTTCGGACACCAGATGGTCCTTGTACCAGGCTTGCCGCAGCACAGCCAGGTCCATCACATCGATCAGGTCGGGACTGGGCCGCTCCAGCTTCTTGTCCTTCAGCGTCCGGAAATCGCTCACCGGCAGCTTCTCTTCCATCGGCTCAGAGAGGAACAGGCAACCATAGGGCGTATGCGTTACCTGCGCCAGTTTCTCCACCCAGTTGAACTTGATCGTACCCGTGCGCTCCCAAGCCGTCACCTGCTCTTCCTTCCGCTTCATCTTGGCTGCCAATTCCGCTGGCGACAACCGGGCGCGCTCGCGCGCCCATGCCAACACCTTCGGTTTCAGCTGCACTTCCATGGCATCACAAAGTTCGCAGTTCCGTCATTCACTCCTTCCCATTTTCCACCGCGCTCACCGCCGCCCTGCGTTCGGTATCGCGGTCATCTGGGCCACGATCAGGCTTTCGAGGCCGGCTTCGGTGGTGTTCGTCGCCATGGTTCATCGGCCTTTGAACAGCCGCGGGTCGAACGGATAGTTCAACGGGGCGATGGTGACCTTCACCCTGGCGATCTCCGGATGATCCGGGTTCATCAAGTAGTTCCATTCGGTGGTGGCGAGTGCGGTGGGTATACGGAGTAGAAGCGCCTT